>OLOL01003126.1_pt1 | contig 10685 bp, 7 predicted proteins | sample 1673081 | NCBI WGS metagenome assembly OLOL01 (sample SAMEA3136753, study PRJEB25190) | human gut metagenome
ACCGACTGATGTCTCGGTGAATGTATGTACAGATTGACACAGAAGGGCGAGGAGAGGCATGACTGATTCGGGGAATCCGTCTGATTTGCAGTTTCCGGTGAGTCCGGAGCCGCGCGATTTCGATGTCACCCATGTAGTGGACAAGGATGCGCTCGAATTCCCGAGCATGGACGACGATCCGTCGCATGCCGCCGCACACGAATCCCAGCTGCAATCTGCGGGCTCGGCGAATACGGCTGCGATTCCCGCACCGCCGGTGAACGGGCATCCGCATGATCACGCGCGCCGCACCGCGCGTTCGGGCGCACATGATGCAACGCCGACGCCGGATGAGACCCCTGCGGATTCCGCGGCGCTCACGCTAGCCGCGTCCCAGCCCAGTGCCGGCCGTCATGCGGCGAACACGGTGAACGGCGCGTCTGCGGGCGATGCCGCGCCCACGCAGCTGTTCACGTCGCCCCATGACGATGTGCTGGCGGGCGTCTCGGTCAATCCCCCGTTGCCGGCGGAAGAGCCGACGCGCGTCGTCTCCTCGGAATGGGAGCAGATTGTAGATTCGCAGACGTCGGTGATGCCACCGGCCGCCCCCGCCGCGTCGGCCCCTTCGACGCCGTGGCCTCGGCTTACGGGGTGCGCGTGCAGGGCAGATGGATCGGGTGACGAGCCCGACGAGGAAGCCCCTCATCATTCGGCAAACGGGGGCGGCAAGAGCCACACGAAGCTCATTGCGGGCATTGTCGTCGGCGTGCTCGTGATCGCGCTCATCGCCGGCGGCATCGCATGGTGGTCGAGCAGCCGCAGGAACAACGCGCAGCGGAACGCATACACGCTATGCCAGAACACGCGCGACTCGTACGACGATGCCCATACCGCACTTGCGGCGGCGCTGAAGGACGCCAATGCTCTCACGAGCACACCCACCGATCAGGTCGCCGATGCGAAGACGCTCGACACGCTGAAGAGCGCCGTGGCCGACGCCGAGAAGCTCGACCAGCAGTCGGTGGCCGAATGCGCGGTGGATGCCAACACGGCTGCGATCGAGAAGACCACGGATTCGCTGCGCAACACCGCGAATGAGATCACCAAGGCCAAGAGCGCGCTTGACGCGGCAACGAAGGCGGTGAACGATTCGAAGAATATGCAATCGCAATCCGCCGCGCGCGACGAATTGACGAAGGCCATAGACGACGCGCAGAAGATTCTCGACGCAAGCGCCAACGCCGTGACCGACGAGCAGGTTCGCACCGATCTGGAGAACCGCATCGCAGACGCGCGCAAGCTGGCGGACGGCCAGAATCTGAACGCGGAGGATGTGACGGCCATGGTGAAGACGCTCACCGATGCCGGCACCGCCGTGCAGCAGTCGCAGACCGAGTATGCGAACCAGCAGGCTGCGACGGCCCAGCAGGCGGCCGAGGAGGCGCAGCGTCAGGCCGAAGCCCAAGCCCAAGCGGCCCAGCAGGCCCAGCAGAATGCGGCGCAGGCGCAGCAGCAGAATGCGCAGACCACCACGCCCGACACTTCCGATGCCGGCACGGCCGGCGACGGCACCACGGGTGCCGGTGCCACCGGCACCGACGGTGAGACGACGGGCAACGGGGGCACCCCGGCAAATGGCGCACAGTGAACGCCATGAACGTATGCGCGACTATCGCGTATATTGAGACGCATGAGCACTGCAGATGACACCCCGAATCCCGACGACCCGTTCGAGCCCTCCGATGATCCGGAGCATCTCGACGATCTGTCTCGCGAACTCGACGATCTGGTCGATTTCGCCAATCTCGAGCGTGAAATGACCGAGGCGGCGAATACGACGCCGTCGGGCCCGTACGCGGGGCAGAGCGCCGGCGAACGCAAACGCATGGAGCCGCCGGTGGGCCGCGTGGCCTCGGTGGTGCCCGGGCATTTCGGCGACCGGCTTACCGTGACCGAGGCGTTGGCCTCGCGAGGCGGCGGCAATGCGCAACCGAACCGACCACTGTTCGTCTGCCTGCATGGCTGGGGGTCGAATGAGGACGACCTCGCCGGCATAATGCGCTATGTGGCGCCATACAGCGACTTCGTATCATTGCGGGCGCCGCTCGTGCTGCAGGAGGCGTCGCCACGCGGATTCGCCATGCAGCAGGGTGCGTACAGCTGGTTCCATGACGCGGTGCCGGTGGGCGACGATCTCGATTACGACGCCTATGCCGCCGCCTGCGCAATCGACGACTGGGTGACCACGAACGTGGGCGAGAACCGCGACGTGGTGCCAATCGGCTTCTCTCAGGGCGGCACGCTCGCCGTCGAACTGCTGCGCGTGCACCCGCAACGCTACCGTGCGGCGATCTCCCTCTCCGGATTCGTGGCTCCGGGCAACGTGCCGGCGACCACGCCGTACGACGACATTCTCGCCGATCTGAATATCCCGGTGTTCTACGGGTACGGTGAACTCGACACGGTGCTGCCGAAATACATGATCTACGAGACGATCGCATGGCTCGAGGAACACACCTGGCTCACCGCACGCGGCTACCGCGGGCTCGACCACGCGGTGAGCATGGAGGAGTTCTCCGACCTACGCCAATGGCTGCTCGACCAGGACATCGCCTCCGGCATCATCTGATTCGCAACCACTGCCGCCGCATTCAGACTCTTCCGCGAACCGTGCCGTGCAGTGCAGATCGGAAGGCAGATCAGAAGTTCGAATCGGCGGCCACGCTCATCACATACACGTTCTTGCGTAGCTGACGTGCCTGCGCGCGCGTGATGTCGCCGGCCTCCACCATGTTCTGGATTACGCTGAGCTCGATGCCGAAGCTCTCGCGCTTGACGTCTTCGATCTGGGTGACGAGTGAGGCGGAATTCGCCATGTTCGGGCGCGATTTGAGCGCCGCCTCCGCGCGCCGGTAATCCATGAGCAGCGACGACACATACTCCGTGCCGTAGGTGTTGCTGCTCATCTCCTCGTACAGCCTGTCAATCACATGATCGAAGGCGCCGAGTTCCAGATTGCGCAGACTCGCGTAGATCTCGTTTTCGTTGACGAGCGGCGTGCTGCGGCGAATCGTGTTGGCGGCACGGCGGGAGAGCAGGACCAGACGACGCTGTGCCAAATGGGCGCGTCCCTTGACCTGCCAGACCACGTGCGAGGAGTCGTGTTTCGTGTTCGTGTGACGCAGCGTGTCCATGATCTGGTCGAGCAGGCGTTCGCATGCCTCGACATTGACCTCGCGTTCGCGCTCGCTGAGCGTGGGGTCGAGACGGAATTCGGCGAGCTTGCGCTTGACGTACTCCTTCTCCCAGTTGAGCGCGTCGATCTGCAGTTCGATGCGTGCCGAAGGGTCTATGGTGCCCAGCTGGTTCTTGAGCCGGCCGATGCGCTGGGTGTACGAGTTGATCACCACCATCACGGCGGAGCGGTTCTCGTCGGTGGTCAGTTCTGCCAATTCCTCCACCGTGCGCCGCAGCACCTCTATGGAGGCCTCGGTGGTCTCGCGGGGCACGTCCTTCGCCTTGTTCGGCGCGATCACCGGCAGCAGGAAGTTCGAAAGCAGCAGCGTCACGATGATCACGCCGCCGGCGATGAAGATGAGCTCGTCGCGCATCGGGAACCATTCGCCATCGGCAATGGTGTACGGGATCGTGAACATCAACGACAGCGTGATGGTGCCCTTGGCGCCGCCGAAGGTCATCACGGCGGCGGAGCGCCAGCGTTCCGGCGTCATGCGGCGACGCTTGTGCGAATCCTGCGCGCGGGCGAGGCGCAGCATGCCCGAGACCCATAGGAATCGCAGGCCGACGATGAGCGTCGAGACGCACAGGATGACCGCGAGCAGCGTGTAGTTGCTCACCATCGGGTTATCCCAGCTCGCGCGCATGGCGCCCGGCAGCAGCATGCCGAGCAGAATGAACACGGCGCCGTTGAGCGAGAACGAGAGCACCGACCACACGCTTGAGGCGACGATGTTCGTCCGGGCCACGTTCGGGCCTATGCCGGTGCGGTCGAAACGGATCACGAGACCTGCGGCCACCACCGAGAGAATGCCCGAGACATGCACGGCCTCGGCGCCCAGATACAGCAGGAACGGCAGGAACAATTCCATGAGAATGCGTGTGGTGGTGGTCTCCCAGCCGAGTTGGCGCGAGGATTCGAACACCCAATTGGCCAGCACGCCCACAATGCAACCGAATACGGCGCCGCCGAAGAAGGTGATGAGGAACTCCCAGGCTGCCTCGCCAACGCGGAACTGGCCGGTGACGGCGGCGGCGATCGCGAACTGGAAGCCGACGATGCCCGAGGCGTCGTTGAACAGCGATTCGCCTTTGAGCACGCCGATCTGGCGTTGCGTCAGCGTGGCCTCATGGCTCAGCGAGCTCACGGCGACCGCATCGGTGGGGCCGAGCGCGGCGCCGAGCGCCAGTGCAGCGGCCAACGGGAACATGGGCCAGAGCGTGTGCAGCGAGAATCCGACGACCACCATCGTGAAGATGGCCAGACCGATGGCGAGCGACAGTGACAGCTTAAGCGATTTGAGCAGCTGACTCTTGTTGATCTCATGCGCCTCAAGGTAGAGCAGAGGCGCAATGAACAACACGAGGAACAGCTCCGGGTCGAGTTGCACATCCGGGAAGAACGGCATCTGCGAGGCGATGAGACCGAGCACGATCTGCACGAGCGGCGTGGAGATGCGCGGCAGGAAGCGGCTCAGGAACGAGGAGAGCAACACGGCGCCGAGAATGCACAGGATGAGAATGAGAACGCTCACAGGCTTCCTTTCTGTATGCGCGGGGTCTGCAGCCGGCATGGGCCATGGCCGATCTTCTAATATGCTGTCTGGTCTCAGTATGCTGTATAAGCAGAGCCGTCGTCTGCGAGCGTAGCAAAGCCAGATGTCGAACAGTGGAAGCGCTCGGCATGCGAGCGGGCGGACGATGGCATGCATACAAAGGCAGGGGCGGTATCGCGATGACACAATACGCAGAGGCGATGGGCGAGGCGCTCGCACAGGCACGGATGGCGCGATCCGCGGGCGATGTGCCGGTGGGTGCGGTCGTGCTCGATGCGCACGGCGAGGTGATCGGACGCGGGCGCAATCTGCGTGAGCGCGATGCAGATCCGCTCGCCCATGCCGAGATCGTGGCGATGCGTGAGGCGGCAGCGGTGCGCGGGAATTGGAATCTGGCCGATTGCACGCTCGTCGTCACGCTCGAGCCATGCCCGATGTGCGCGGGGGCCTGCCTGCAGACGCGTATCGGCCGCATTGTGTTCGGCGGCTGGGATGCCAAGCTGGGGGCGTGCGGTTCGGTGTGGGACATTCCGCGCGACCCGCATGTGGGCCATGAGCCCGAGGTGTACGGCGGCGTGTGCGAACGCGAGTGCACGGCATTGCTCGCCGAGTTCTTCCACAGTCGCCGGCATGCCTGATCCATGCCGAATTACTTGCCGTGTGCGCGGAACACACCATGGCATGGCAAGGAATGCGCGATTGCGTAGCATGGCAGCGTAGTCACATTGCAACGACGCATGCCGAAAGGGGAATATGACACGGATTTCCGAATTCAACGCGACCACGCACGCCGGCGAGGCATTGCATGTGGTCTCCATGGAGAACCACGACGCGGATTCGGCGTTCGCGCTCGCGTTCGTGGCCGACGAGTTGCCGCGTGTGGTGCATTGGGGGCGCCCCCTCACCCAGCCACGCACGCTGGTGAGCGCAGTGGACGCCCTGCGCCCGCAACGGGTCTCCGGCGCGCTCGACGAGACCACATGGCCGAGCGTGCTGCCCACGCAGGCCGAGGCATGGACCGGTGAGCCGCGTTTCGTGGTGCGTCGCGATGGCGTGGAGCTCTTCTGCCGTTTCGTCGTCACCGACATCGCGGTGGGTGACGCCGGGGTTGCCGTTACCGCCAGCGATGCCGAACAGGGGGTCGAGATCATCTGGACCTGCGAGATGCGCGACAGCGGCCTGGTGCGTCAGCGCGCGGACGTGCGCAATCTGGGCGCGGGGAGTCTGGAGATCGGCAAGGTGGAACTCGGTTTCCCGGTGCCGGCCGACATGACCGAGTTGCTCACCACCACCGGGCATCATTTGCGTGAACGTTCACCGCAGCGCCAGCCGCTGACGATCGGTCGGTTCCAGAAGGCGAGCATGGTGGGGCGCCCCGACTTCGACGCTTCGCTGCTGCTCAATGCAGGTCGCCCCGGCTTCGGCTTCACGCATGGCGACGTGTATGCGGTGCATGTGGCGTGGAGCGGCAATTCACTCATGGCGGCGGAGCGCCTGCCATACACGACCGGTGTGATCGGCGGCGCGGAAGTGCTTGCGGGCGGTGAGATCACGTTGCATGATGCCGCGGACTCCTACACCACGCCGTGGCTCTACGGTTCCTTCGGCGAGGGGCTCAACGAAGTCGCCGCACGCTTCCACGCCGACCTGCGCGCCACCCATGCGCGTTGGCGTGCCGAGCATGGCATTGCCGACAAGCCGCGTCCGGTGATCCTGAACACCTGGGAGGCCGTGTATTTCGAGCATGATTACGATACGCTTGTCAGGCTCGCAGACAAGGCTGCCGCGAGCGGCGTCGAGCGCTTCGTGGTCGACGACGGCTGGTTCGGCGACCGCCGTGGTGACACGGCGGGTTTGGGCGACTGGCGGATCTCCCAGGACGTGTGGCCCGACGGCGAGCACTCGCTCAAGGCGCTTGCAGACTACGTGCATGCCAAGGGAATGGAGTTCGGCCTGTGGTTCGAACCGGAGATGGTGAACCCGGATTCCGCGATGTACCGCGAGCACTCCGACTGGGTGCTCATGCCCACCGCGCACCGCCTGCCGATGCAGGGGCGCAACCAGCAGGTCGTCGACCTGACGAATCCGCAGGCGTATGCGTATGTGTACGGCTGCATGGACTCGCTCGTCGGCGAGCTCGGCATCGACTACATCAAATGGGACCACAACAAGTACGTGACCGAGGCGGTCTCCCCGCGCACCGGCAGCTGCGCGGTCCATGGGCAGACGCTCGCCGTCTACCGCATGTTCCACGACTTGAAGACCTCCCACCCCGGCCTGGAGATTGAAAGCTGCTCGTCGGGCGGCGGCCGCGTCGACATGGGCATTCTCGAGCTCGCAGACCGCATCTGGGCCTCCGACTGCGTGGATCCGGTGGAGCGCGCCGACATCCAGCGCTACACGTCGCTGCTCGTGCCTCCGGAGATGATTGGCGAGCATGTCGGCGCCAGCCCCGCGCACTCCACGCACCGCGCGACGAGTCAGGAGATGCGCATGGCGATGGCGTTCTTCGGGCATCTGGGCATCGAATGGAATCTGCTCAAGGAGCCGCAGCACGACCTCGACCTGTTGGGCGAATGGGTGCACGCCTACAAGGAGCACCGCGTCGACTTCGAACATGGCGTCGCCGTGCATGACGATGCAGCCGACCCGACCGTGCGCGTGGACGGTGTGATCAGCGCGGATGGTGCGCGTGCCGTCTACCGCTTCACCCAGCTCACCACGTCGCAGACCTACCCGGCCGCGCCCATCGCGCTCCCCGGACTCGACGCGCAGGCCACCTATCGTGTGCGCCCGCTCGCACTGAACATGGCGAGTGGTGAGCCCTTCGGCGAGATCGGCAACGGGCAGAGCGAACTCGGTTGGTGGAATGCGAACGGCGTGGAGATGACCGGCGAGGCACTCGCAAGCTACGGTCTGCGACCGCCGAGCATTCACCCCGCCAACGCGGTGCTGTTCAGCGTGACGCGCGTGTAGCACGCCATTGCGGCCGCGCCTTCGCTAGCTAATGTAGGTGGCGATGGCGCGGGCGGCGGCGGAATCCGACCACAGCCGCCAGCTGAACCGCGGAATCGAGAATTCGACCGGCGCGGCCTGGCTGTGCCGGTAGGCATCGATGCCCTTGCGAATGAACTCGCGGTTCTTCTTCGCAATGAACGAGCTTTCCCCGCTGACGAGCACGCGTGAGGGCATCGCCAGATTCGAGACGGTCGCCACAAGCACGCCGAGCCGGTAGCAGGTGCGTTCGGCGAGTCTGCGCGCCTGCGGCCGGTTCGCCCGCAGATCGTGCGAGAACTCCTCGAAGGTGGTCACACGCCCCATGATGCCCGAGTATTCCTCGGCGATCGAGTCGGACGTCAGGCATTGCGAGCAGCCGATATGCCCGGAGGAGCAGCGCGGCCCCTCCGGGTCGATCAGCACATGTCCGGCCAGACCATAGCTTTTGTCGGGGTTGTCTATTGGGTCGCCGTGGTCGGAGATCGAATAGCCCACGCCGGCGCCCATCGTGATGACGGCGAATCTGGGAACGCCAATGGCGTCGCCGAACCAGCATTCGTGCAGCAGCACCGAGTCGAGGTCGTTGAACACCTTGGTGGGAATGCCGGTGTCCCGCTGCAGCATGCCGCCCAGGTCAACGCTGGAATCCCAGTACAGGAACGGCGCGAAGGTGACGTAACGGTCGTCCTCGACGTGGCCGCCGAGCGAAAGACCAAGCGCGGTGGGCGCGGGGGCGTCGGGGGAGGCGGCGACGAGTTCACGCACCATGCGGGTGATCTGCTCGACCACGGCCTGTGGGGCGGTGTTCGACACGGTTTCGGTGATGTCACTGCCGATGGGGCGGCACATCGTGTTCACCTCGGACACCGTGATGGCGCCGTCGTGAATGTTGACGCCGACGAAGGCATGCGAGTCCTCGCGAATGCGCAGCGCGGTCTGCGGGCGGCCGCGGCGTTCACTTGATTCGCGTAGGTCGAATCCCTGCGGCAATCTGCCCGCCTGCGTGCTGCCGGCCGGCATCTCCTCGATCACGCCGTCGTAAATGAGATCGCTGGTGATGCGCGAGAGCGCGCCCTGCGACAGATTGAAGATCTGCGCGAGCGGCGTCCGCGCGATCGGGCCGTATTGCATGATGCCGCGCGCCACATTATGCGTAGCATCCGAACGACTGAACCAGCGTGGAAAATCAAGCGAATCCGAATTAGTTTCCATGAGTATATAAATATACGCCAATTACTTACACTGTTTCAAGGCACGCGGGGTGGTGGGAATGAAAAGGGCGGTTCCATACACTGGCAACCGTCAGCCGGGGTAAGGGAGCCATCGGCGATGGAAAGTGGAAATGGACAAGGGAGTCAGAATGAAGTTCGCAACACGGATGAGACGTTCGGCCATGCGACGCATGCTCCGCGGCATCGGCGCGGCGGTGTGCGCGTTGGCGGTCGGCGTGGGCGCGGCGGGCTGCGGCAACAGTGCCGGCAGCGGGCAGGTCACGCTCGATTTCTTCCAGTTCAAGGCCGAGGCCGCGGACTGGTTCAAGCAGGCGGCACAGGAGTTCGAGAAAGAGAACCCCGACATTCGCATCAACATCAACAACTCGGCGAATGCGCAGACCGACCTGCGCACGCGTTTCGTGAAGGACCGCGTGCCCGACGTGATTACCTTCAACGGCGACTACAGCTTCGGCACCTTCGCCGCCTCCGGGGTGTTCCATGATTTCACCGATGACCCGCTGGTGAGCGAACTCAACGAGGGCATGGTGAACATCGCGAAGAACCTCGTGCAGACCTCGGACCCGGCGAAGAAGAGACTGTACGGCCTGCCGTTCGCGGGCAATGCCTCCGGCTACATCTACAACAAGGATCTCTTCCGCAAGGTCGGTCTCGACCCCGACAATCCGCCGCAGACATGGGATGAATTCATTGCCATGCTCAAGAAATTCCGTGATGCGGGCATCAACCCGGTGCAGGCCACGCTCGCCGATGCCTGGACCACGCAGGCGCCCCTCGCCTCGCTTGCCGGCACATTGGTTCCCGAGAGCGAATATGCCGCGCTGAAAAGCGGTGACACCACGTTCAAGCAGATCTGGACCGAACCGATCGAGAAGGAAATCGAACTGTTCAAGTATGCAGACAGCGAGAAGGGCGTCACCTACCAGCAAGGCACGCAGAACTTCGCCAAGGGCACGGCCGCGATCATTCCGCTCGGTACCTATGCGATTCCGCAGATCACGATGGTCAACAAAGACATCGACCTGGGCTTCGCCCAGATGCCCGCCACGAACGATGCGAGCAAGCAGATCCTCACCGCCGGCGACGACGTGATCCTCACAATGGGCGCGAACAGCAGGCACAAGGAACAGTCGATGCGCTTCATACGGTTCCTCATGAGCAAGAAGCAGCTCGAGAACTACGCCGACGCGCAGTCCGCGATCACGCCGCTCAAGGAGACCTATTTCGGCAACAAGGCGCTCGAGCCGGTGCGCCCGTTCTTCGAGAGCAACCGTGTGGCGGACTTCTGCGACCACTACATTCCGTCGTCCATCAACATAGGCGGCTACCTGCAGTCCGCGATCATGAGCGGCAACGTGAACCAGTTCATCGACTCCATGCAGAACGAGTGGAACAAGGTCCAGGCTCGTGACTTCCGCAAGTAGTCTGCGGCCGGGATACAAGGGAAGGAAAGCAAAATGACTTCGTTGGCCAATGCCGACCAGCAGGCGCGCGCCATGGAGGACGTGCTTGCGAATGACATCGACACGCATCACTCGCGCACACCCGCGGGCAAACCGCCCCGCAAACGCAGGGTCTCCGCGTTCTCGCGCCGCAAGGTGGACCACGCCTATTACTGGATGGCCGTTCCGGCCGCCGTGATCTTCGCGGTGTTCCTGTATGTGCCCTTCGTGCGCGGCATCAT
>OLOL01003131.1_pt1 | contig 10672 bp, 8 predicted proteins | sample 1673081 | NCBI WGS metagenome assembly OLOL01 (sample SAMEA3136753, study PRJEB25190) | human gut metagenome
GCAGAGATTCAAGAACAATTTCTGATGTAGTAGTATTTGATGTTTTTCTTTGTTTCTGCATATTTACCTCATAAAATTTTCAGAATAAGTATCCGTTTTCGATAGGTACGCTTGGTTCATAGTAGAACATACCGCCAATTTCTCGCATGTTTCATTTCCTTACTAATTAATAGAAAAAATTATACGGATGTCTTTTGTCCGTTAGCAAAAAACTTATTATAATTATAGTGGATTGTTAGCAAAAACGAAAGCACTATTTTCCCGCTGTTAACATTAAGTTGAAATTGTTGACAATCATATTTGCATGGACTATACTTGGGTTATCAAGAGTAGATCAAAAATTCTGCATTGTCATAAAAAAATCCTAAAGGGGAATAGGAAGCAACGCAGTAATTGATGGATGTCGGACTGTCTGGTTTCCGAATAGTCCGATTTTCAGCTGAGAAGAATAATTATAGTAGGAAGGAGAGAACTTATGAGACTTACAAATTTGACTTGGCCGAAAGCTCAAGAATATTTTGAAAAAAACGATATGGTACTTATTTCTATCGGCAGTATTGAGTGTCACGGCCGTCATATGCCGCTTGGAACCGACACACTGATTCCGGAGCATTTGTTGGAGAAAATCGAGAAAAAGAGTGATGTTTTGATTGCTCCGACCATTCCATATGGTTCCTGCCAGTGTTTAGCTCCATATCCGGGTACAATTGATATTGACAATGAGGTACTCTATCAGTTTTGTCGCCAGATTTTTCTGAGTCTGTATCGTCACGGCGCAAGAAAATTCGTTTTCCTGAACGGACATGGCGGAAACATCAAGATGATTGAACGCCTTGGCATGGAATTCGAAGATAAGGGCTGTCTGGTGGCTATGCTTAACTGGTGGCTGATGGCATGGGATATGAACCCGGCGTGGAAAGGCGGCCACGGCGGTGGTGAGGAAACAGCTGCGATTCTTGGAATTGATCCGTCTTTAGTTGATAAGAGTGAGATAGGTGGTGAACTCCAGTTTAAGCACCTGTCTGATAATCTGAAGACAACCGGTTTCCGTTCTGTTGAGTTCAAGGGAGTTAACGTTGATATTATACGCAATACTCCGCATGTAACAGACAACGGCTGGATCGGACCGGATCATCCGAGTACCGCTACAGAAGAGTGGGGCAAGGAAATGCTTGAGACTACAGCAAACTATATTGTTGATTTCATGGAAGAATTCAAGAAAGTAAAACTTTCATAAAGAGGTGTCATAATGGATAAAAAAACAACATTGGAAATGATTGCAGCAATTTCAAATGCAAACGGTACATCCGGTTTCGAAGATGAAGTGGTTGCAGCGATTCGTCCTTACGCAGAAGGACTCGGAGAAATTACAGAAGATCGCATGCGCAACCTGTATATCCGCCGTAAAGAAAATAACGGCAAACGTCCGGTTGTTCAGCTTGACGCACATAGTGATGAGGTTGGTTTTATGGTGCAGGCTATCTGCCCGAACGGAACTCTCCGCATCATTCAGATCGGAGGTTGGGTTAACCACAATATTCCGGCTCATAAAGTCCTGGTTCGCAACCGATTCGGAGAATATATTCCAGGTCTTACTGCCAGCAAGCCTCCGCATTTCATGACAGAGCAGGAGCGTAAAGCACCTCTGGATATGAAAGATATCACGGTAGATGTTGGCGCTGTTTCTAAAGAAGAGGCGGTTGAAAAGTTCGGCATTCGTATCGGTGAACCCGTAGTGCCGGATGTGACATTTACATATTCAGAAACCACAGATCTGATGGTGGGCAAGAGCTTTGACTGTCGTTTGGGATGTGCGGCAATTCTTAAGACCATGCATACTCTGGCTGGTCAGGATTTGAATGTGGATATTGTTGGCGCTTGTGCAGCACAGGAAGAAGTTGGTGTACGTGGTGCCACTGTGACAGCACAGGTAATTAAGCCGGATATCGCAATTGTTTTTGAGGGATGCCCGGCAGATGATACCTGCGTTGAGTCGTATATGGTTCAGACAGCTATCAAGCGAGGACCGATGCTGCGTCACATTGATGCCCGTATGATCACCAATCCGCATTATCAAAGATATGCACTGGATCTGGCAGAAAAGCTTGGTATTCCGGTTCAGGATGCAGTTCGTAGTGCCGGTTCAACCAACGGTGCAGCTATACATCTGACTGAAAAAGCGGTTCCGGTCATCGTTATCGGTGTTCCGGTTCGCTATGCGCACACACATTACGGAATTTCAGCTTATAGCGACTTTGATAACGCTGTTAAGCTGGCATGCGAAATTCTTAAAAGACTTGACGAAGAGCAGGTTATGAGTTTTTAAATACAATACATAAAAGAAACAAAGCATTTTCGAGACATACTAACAGAGAATTGTATTGCTACGCTTGAATGTTACCTAAATCATAAACAAAGCATTAGGAACACTTCAGAGCTAGCAGAAGGTTAAACATGGAATCCTGATAAATAGGAATACACCAAAAAAAATAGGGGCTGCCGCACTAATGCGACAGCCTCATTTAGCATACATCTTCAGTAAATGAATTATTCCTGATCAAGTATGGACTGAATTTGTTTCATTAATTGCTCGTAGTTTGATTGATCATCGATTCCGCCCATGAAAGGTTCGCCAACGATATTTCCGTCTTTATCTACGAGAACTGTTGTCGGGAATGCCATAATGTTTCCTGCATATTTTCCGACGGTTGAATCGGAATCGAAAGTCAGGTTTTTGTAGGAAGCTCCCTTGGCCTTCAAGATTTCTTTCGCTTCTTTGATACCATCCTGATTATCATCTAATGTATCTGTATTGATACCAACAACTTCACCGCCCATTTTCTTAATTGTATCATTTAATTCATTCAGTTTAGAAAGTTCTTCAACGCAAGGCTTGCATCCACTGAACCAGAAGTTTACAACCGTAACTTTATTTTTGGCGAAAAGGCTTTCATCTACATCGTTACCATCCAGGTCTTTCCCTTTGAAACCGTGAAACACACCTGTAGAGTCATCTGTGCCGGAGGAACTACTGCCGGAAGGATCAGCTGCGGCAATTTCTTTTTCAAGTTTTGCAATTTCTTCTTCAATACCGCGGATCGTTTCAATGTCTTTACTCAGAGTAGCATATTCTTCTTCGGAGAAAGAATCTTTGTTTGATTCTATTATATTTGCAAGAAAGTCCGCATAGTTTTCATTCTTGGTATCATCGTCAATGTTCTTGCTCATAAAGCCAAATGCTTTGTCCCACACATCTTTGTGATCTGCAAAGATCTGGTTTTCCTGTTGGTAAAGGTCATTCAGCTTTTCATTCAGATCACCCGAACTGCTTGAATCTGTTGTGGAAGTATCTTCCTGCTTTGAGCTTTCAGTTGTTGCGGAACCGGATGAAGTTTTGCAACCTGTGAATGCAAAAAGAATGAAAACGGCAAGAGATGCCGCAATTACTTTTTTTAATTTCATTGAGTTTGTTCTACTTGTTTTGTTTTTCATGATTTTTAATCTCCTTTTGAATATCATTTGATTCATTTTTGCTTATTTATTGTCAGCCTGTTTCTTGTTTGAAAATCCGTAATGATAGCAGATCGCATTTGTCGGACAGGCTTTCATACATGCTCCACATCGGATACATTCCGGGTGATCCGGTGTGTCTACTACATTTACATCCATTTTACAGGCATGGCTGCATTTTTGACAGTTAACACATTTTTCAGGATCCACCTTAATCTTAAGTAATGATATTTTGTTAAACAGCGAGTAGATGGCACCAAGCGGGCAGATCCACTTACAGAATGGGCGGTAAAACAAAATGCTTAAGATAATTACAAATACAAGGATTGTAAACTTAAACGTAAATAAGTGTCCGAGTGCCGCGCGGATTCCCGAATTAACAAGTGCCAGTGGAATTGCACCTTCAAGTACGCCTTGTGGACATATGTATTTGCAGAAGAATGGATCGCCCATCCCCAGCGAATTAGTCACAAATGCCGGAAGCAGTATAACAAAAACGACCAGAACCGCGTATTTCAGATACCGCAGGGGTTTTAGTTTTGCAGTAGACAGTTTCTTACCCGGAATTTTATGCAACAAATCCTGAAACCATCCAAACGGACAGAGAAAACCGCAGATAAATCGTCCTAACAGAACTCCCAGCAAGATAAAGAATCCGGTGATGTAGTAGGTGAACTTGAATTTTGATGAACCGACTACAGCCTGGAAAGCTCCAATCGGACAGGCACCTGTGGCAGCCGGGCAAGAGTAGCAGTTCAGTCCGGGTACACATATTGTTTTTACCTTTCCCTGATAAATTTTCCCTTTAAACAGATTCGGAATATGAAGATTGGTCAGCAGTGTTGCAGCTGCCTGAAACCATCCGCGGAAACGAACCAGGAAGTTCTTGTTTGATTTTAATTTCTTATCCAATTCCGACACACTCCATACATAATTTTATTGCCTTACTGAGTACAGTTGCAGCTTCTCCACGGTAAATCCCGACAAGGAAAAATACAAGACCGGCTGCAAGTAAAAAAATTTGTGTTGCTTTTTCTGATTTCATTAAGATACCACTTGTTACTGTAAATAGTAACTGCTCCTTTCAATGTTATTGCTCAAAGTCGGCTTATTGACCGTTCAGTGACTACATTATATAATATGGGATGTAAATTTCCTGTTAAGAAAATGGAGAAAAGTAAATTGAGATTATTAGTTGTTGAAGATGAAAAGAAATTATGTGATATGATCGCGAAAAGTCTGCATCTGGCAGGTTATGAGGTGGACATGTGTAATGACGGAGAGCAGGCACTGGAGATGATCTATGCGGAACTGTATGACCTGATCGTGCTTGATCTTAACCTGCCCGGGGTGGATGGGATGGAGATCCTTCGGGAACTTCGCAAAGAAAATGAAGAGACAAAAGTATTGATCCTGTCTGCGAGAAGTCAGATCGCAGATAAAGTTGAAGGATTGGATTCCGGTGCAAATGATTATATGGAAAAACCATTTCACCTGCAGGAGCTGGAAGCGCGCGTGAGAAGCCTGACAAGAAGAAAATTTATACAAAAAAATATCTGTCTGGAATGCGGAAAACTTCGATTTGATACGAGAGAAAGGGTTGCATATGCAGACGATAACCCGGTTGCGTTGACAAGAAAAGAAAATGGGATTTTGGAATATCTCCTTTTAAATCAGGGAAGACCGGTCAGTCAGGAAGAACTGATCGAGCATGTCTGGGATTCTTCTGTGGATAGTTTTAGCGGTTCCATCCGAGTGCATATGTCTTCTTTGAGAAAAAAACTGAAAGCAGGACTCGGATATGATCCAATCGTGAACAAAATCGGTGAGGGCTATAAGATAGGGGGAAATAGCAAAGCATGAAGAAAATATCACTCCAGTGGAAATTAACACTTCTTACAACCGTGTTGATCACCATATTATGCGGATGTCTTACCTTTTTCTTATATAAAAACGGAGTCTATTATTTCGATACGCTTCAGGAGTCTATCACGGATCAGGGCACAGAGCCGGAATCGGTGTACATTGATATTCCGGATAATGAGTGGGATGACTTTGTGGCACAGTTTTCCATGAAGGTTTATAACTCCAAATCAGATTATAGAAGCAGAAGCCTTCTGATTACTGCTATTGTAGCGCTGTTTGGCGGCGCAGCGACTTATTTTATCAGTGGACGGGCATTGAAACCACTCAGAAAATTTTCAGAGACAGTGGAAAAAGTTCAGGCACAGAATCTGAAAGATTATACGATCGAAGAGAATAAGATTGCAGAGCTGGACAGACTTCGCATATCTTACAATAAGATGCTTATACGGCTTTCAGAATCATTCGAGACGCAGCGCCGGTTTACGGGAAATGCAGCACATGAGTTACGTACTCCACTGGCTTTAATCCAGGCACAACTGGATCTATACCATACAACAGAACATCCGGAGAGTACCGCAGTGGCAGAAGAGACAATTCAGATGGTAACGGAGCAGAATGAACGTCTTAGCAAGTTGGTCCGAACGCTTTTGGATATGAGCGAATTACAGACCGTATCGCGAAATGACAGAATTGAGCTCCATAGTCTGATCGAGGAAGTGCTGACAGATCTGGAACCGCTGGCACAGGAAAAAAAGGTTGAACTGATACAGAAGTCACAGGGAGCAGGAGCAAAGGCTGATGAAGAATTGTTTTTGACAGGGAGTGATATTCTGATTTACAGAATGCTATATAATCTTGTGGAAAATGCGATTAAATATAATCGGGAAAATGGATCCGTTACGGTATCGGCAATAAGAAAGAAGAACGAAGTTGTTCTGACGGTTTCGGATACAGGAAATGGAATTGATGAAGCATTCAGGGAGCAGATCTTCGAACCGTTCTTCCGGGTAGATAAGTCAAGAAGCCGGGAACTCGGAGGTGTGGGGCTTGGCCTTGCGATGGTGCGAGAAGTTGTGCGGGTTCATGACGGAACGATTGAAGTTTATACAAATAAGCATAGCGGAACGACATTTGAAGTGAAAATGGGTATAGGGGCAGACTTTGAAAAAGCAGTATAATCGAAAAACAATTCGCAAATCGATCATACTGATGTTTATCGCTTCCACCTGCCAGAACATGGAGAATCCGTCTTACAATTCACTTACCGTATCAAAAATAAACTGAGGATTATTATTTTTGATACGGTTTAAATTATTTCAGACAGACATCCATAAAATCCTGCACCACCGCCGTCGGCTTCCGCCCCTTCTGCCAGATCAGAAGGATCTTCGTCACCAGATCCGGTTCATCAAGCACCTGACAAGTCAGCCCTTCGCAAAGCGGCTCCATGGACTGTGGAAAGATCGCCGTGGCAAGCCCTTCCTTCACCCAGAGGGTAGCGCCCCTGGCATCATCACACAGGCAGAACACCTCCGGAACCAGATTCTGCGCGTGAAATGCATCCATAATCAGCTTTTCATAGCGCCGGTAGAGAATTAACGGTCTGTGGACTAACTCTTCAAGAATGAGCGATTTTCGCCTTTCTGAAGGCATCTCCGGATTGGAGACAGCGATCATCGGCTCCGAATGCAGGACTGCGGACTCCACATCATCCAGCCGGAGCGGCGTGCGGACAACCGAAATATCGATGATCCCTTCCTGAAGATAATCATATAACGTATACGTGATCCCGTCGTGAACCTCAAAATTCACGTCGGGATTTTTCTTTGAAAATTCTGCGATAAACGGCATGACTGTGCCGACCGTCGTCGGCGTGATCCCGATTCTCAGAACCCTTTTTTTACCCGTTTGGGACACCTCAAGCTCTGTCGATCTGGCATAATCCAGAAGGCTCGCCGCACGGTCATACAAAAGCTTACCTGCCGCCGTCAGGATCACCCCTTTATGGGTACGCTCAAACAGCTGCACGTTCAGTTCATTTTCCAACTGCCTGATCTGATAGCTGAGGGGCGGCTGTGACATATTGAGCTTTCTCGCCGCTTCATTGATGCTTCCCGTATTCGCGATTTCCCGGAAATATTCCAGCTGTCTGAGTTCCATTTTCTTTTTTCCCTCCGTTTAGTTATATGATGATACCAGGGTCAAAAGGTCAGAAAGCCGATGCAAGCTTGCTTGCAAGAGGATTTTTGACCTCTTGACCCGCCAAAAACATGAGTAAGTAGCCATTTTTCAAAGAAAAATGAGCGGATTACGAATGTTTTTGAGGATTGCGAGAGTGCAAAGCACGTAGCAATCTGGTATCAAATAGGTCAAAATACCTTTTGCCACTCACATTGTTATACTTTTTTTATATTAAGCTGTCATAAAAACAATATTATTCATATTGATGGTAGCGCATTATAATGAGTAGGTCAAGAAAAAACTAAGAAGTAAAGAACAGGAGTGAGTGTGTTTGAAGAAACTTTGGGTTTATCTGAAAGAATACAAGATGGAAAGTATTCTTGCACCATTATTCAAACTGCTGGAAGTCGTATTTGACCTTTTGGTTCCGGTGGTTGTCGCCAAGATCATTGATATTGGTATTGCAAACAATGACCACGGCTACATCGTAAAGATGTTCCTGGTGCTGATCCTCATGGCTGCAGTCGGTCTTAGCTGCAGTTTTACCGCACAGTATTTTGCTGCAAGAGCGAGTGTCGGCTGTGCAACCAATTTAAGACAGGCCGTATTTGACCACATTCAGGGCTTTTCATTTACCGAACTTGATACGATCGGTACGGACACCCTGATCACACGGATGACCGATGATATCAACCAGGTCCAGAACGGCATCAACATGGGACTTCGTCTTCTTCTGAGAAGTCCGTTTATCGTAATCGGTTCGATGATCATGGCATTTACGATCAACTTTAAATGTGCGCTGGTATTCGTTGTGGCGATCCCTCTTTTATTTGTCGGCGTCATTTTCATTATGCTGGTCAGCATCCCGCTTTTCAAAAAAGTGCAGGCTGCCCTGGACCGCGTCACAGGACTTACCCGTGAGAATCTGACAGGTGTCCGCGTGATCCGCGCATTTTGCCGCGAAGAAGAGTCGGTAAATGAATTTGAAAAGAGCAACACCGAACTGACCAGGTTAAATGAATTTGTCGGAAGAATTTCCGCCCTGTTAAATCCATTTACCTACGTGTTGATCAACATTGCAACTGTCATCCTGATCGCAAGAGCAGGACTCCAGGTCAATCTCGGAACCATGCATCAGGGACAGGTTGTCGCGCTTTACAACTACATGGCACAGATGATCGTCGAGCTGATCAAGCTGGCTTCCCTGATCATTACACTGAACAAGGCGATGGCATGTGCAGACCGTGTAGCCGGTGTCCTGGATATCAGGACTACCATGCATTATCCGGAAACCTCTTCTGCAAAGGCAGATCCTTCTGCAAATGAAGTTGAATTCGACAAGGTATCCTTCACCTATGCAGGTGCCGGTGCATCAAGCCTTTCTGATATCAGTTTCTCTGTAAAAAAAGGGCAGACAGTCGGTATCATCGGTGGTACCGGATGCGGAAAATCCACTCTGGTCAGCCTGATCTCCCGTTTCTATGATGTAACCTGCGGAACCGTTAAACTGAATGGACGCAATGTAAAAGAGCTCACCAATCAGGAAATCCACGACAAGGTCGGAATCGTACAGCAGCGCTCCGTCCTTTTCAAAGGCAGCATCCGCGATAACATGAAATGGGGCAATGAAAATGCATCTGACTCCGAGATCTGGGATGCACTGAAAGTTGCACAGGCAAAAGAAGTCGTAGAAAGAAAAGACGGACAACTTGATTTCATGCTCGAACAGAACGGAAAGAACCTTTCCGGTGGACAGCGTCAACGTCTTACCATTGCCCGCGCTCTTGTGAAAAAGCCGGAAATCCTGATCCTCGACGACAGCTTAAGCGCACTTGATTTTGCAACTGACGCAGCACTTCGGAAAGCCCTCGCAGGACTGGAAGGAGAGACAACAACCTTCCTGGTATCCCAGAGGGTTGCAGGCATCCGCCAGGCAGACAAGATTTTAGTATTAGATAATGGAGAACTCGCCGGATCCGGTACACATGATGAACTTATGAAATCCTGCGAAGTTTATCGTGAGATCTATTTCTCACAGTTCCCGGAAGACCGTGCAAAATATGAAAGAGGGGAGATGTAGGTATGAAAAAAGACAGTGTAATGAAAAAGCTTTTTAAATATATCGGAAAATACTGGATCCTCCTGATCCTCAGCATCATCCTTGCCGGAATATCAGTGGTTCTTCAGCTTTATGTGCCGGTTCTCTTCGGTAATGCGATCGATGAGATCGTAGCAGCGCACAATGTAGACTTTACCCAGATGTGGCTCTATCTGAAGCAGATTCTTCTGTTCGTAGTGATCGCTGCAGCCGCAATCTGGATCATGAACCTTGTCAATAACCGCATGACCTATCATATTGTACAGGATATCCGATCCCAGGCAATCCGCCACATCCAGAAGCTTCCGCTTTCTTATCTGGACCAGCACAGCACCGGCGATATTGTGAGCCGTATCATTGCTGATACTGATATCCTTTCTGACGGATTACTGCTCGGATTTACCCAGTTATTTTCCGGCGTTGTGACCGTTGTTGTAACCTTGATCTTCATGTTTTCCAAGAACGTGTGGATCACTTTGATGGTCATCCTTCTGACACCACTCAGCTTCCTGGTGGCAAAATTTATTTCCTCACGCTCTTTTACCATGTTTAAAAAGCAGAGTGAAACCCGTGGAAAACAGACTGCTCTGATCGAGGAAATGATCGGAAATCAGAAGGTTGTCAAGGCATTCGGATATGAGGACAAGGCTTCAAAGCGTTTTGATGAGATCAATAAAGAACTCAAAGAATACAGCCAGAAAGCCGTATTTTACAGCAGCCTTACCAATCCGTCCACCCGTTTCGTAAACAACATTATTTACGCTGCCGTAGCACTTGCAGGTGCATTCCTGATCCCGCTTGGAACCCTGACTGTCGGCGGTCTTTCCGTACTGCTTTCTTACGCGAACCAGTACATGAAACCATTCAACGACATCAGTTCTGTTATCACAGAACTTCAGAACGCACTTGCATGTGCGGCCAGAATCTTTGCACTTCTTGAAGAATCTCCGGAAAGTGCAGATCCGAAAGAAGCCCTTACCGATGCAAAAGGCGAGGTCAAGATTGATCATGTCAGCT
>OLOL01003133.1_pt1 | contig 10669 bp, 9 predicted proteins | sample 1673081 | NCBI WGS metagenome assembly OLOL01 (sample SAMEA3136753, study PRJEB25190) | human gut metagenome
AGCCGCCGGAGCGGTGCTTAAGCCGTAAGGCGGGAATTATGCGGTGCTGCCTTAAGATACACCCCAGAGCACGCGCGTTTTGTATTCTGTGCCCAGTATACCGCATCTTCCCGGTTCTGAAAACCCCCGGATATAACAAAGTTATTACTTGCGTATAAAAAAGTGCTTACCCGTGATAAACAGTAGTGAATAGAAAATAAAGAATCATGTCAGTGCGCCGCTGCGGGCGGCACAAATAAAATAGGCGGTAGGCGGGTTGCTCTGGCCGGAACGCTTTTTGCTGGAGTGACTGGCCTGATTCAAATGTGACGCGGTGGGCGTCACACAAGCATTATTCTTTATTCATTGTTTTTTATTGTTCAGCTCCCTCACATCACATATCGGTCTGCCCTTACCTTGTGAGTATTCGTGTCCTCAGTGGGCTTGCCGCTGTCGTCGGAGATAACGCCCACATCTTTGGCTACCAGCTGCACAGCACCTTTTTGTGCGGCGGTGCACTGTACCATGCCGCATTCCAACAGCATCAGCTTTGCGGCAATCAGTTCCGGTTCCAGTTCCGGGGTCAGCGCCACCATGCCGCACTCTTTTACGCAAAGGCCGTCCGGGGCCTCCAGCATCCAATAGTCCACCTGTACCCTGCCCTGGCCCTGCAACAGTCTGCCACGCACTGTCTGAACTTTCTCTGCCTGCACACAGCTGGCGGAAAATGCTTTCTCCTGTGCGGCGGGCACCAGGGCGGTGCCGGTCACTTTGCAGTATTCCAGCTGGGGCAGCAGGGCGGCGCTTTCCGCCGTCAGGGTCAGCCTGCCATCCACATACAGTTTGTTGCCCTTGCGGCGGATCAGCGCGGCGGTCAGTTCGGCATCATCCTTGAGGTAGGCTGTTCCGTCCGGCACAATTTCCAGGTCGGTATCATCCTCAAACAGCGGGGCGGCCTGTGTGGCAAGGCTTTGGGCCAAAATTGCCCTGGGCGTATCGAACCGCACGCCCTGCTTTGCCAGGGCAGCGACATCCAGCGCGGGGTCCAGCATCACAACACAGCGGGCCGCCCAGTACAGGGCCGGTTTGGCCCGCAGGGCAAAAGTGCTGTCCAGCACGGCGGTGTTTTTCAGTTGCACTGCACCGTCCGGCCAGGTGATGATCTGCCCGTTCACTGCCACATTGCCCAGCTTTCCGCTCAGGCTGCGCGGGCAGTATACCTGCCCGTTTACCGTAATCTGCAGATACCGCGCCAGCACTTCGGCCGAGCCGGAAGCAATTTTCAGTTCGCCGTTCACCGTCAGCACTGTGTCTGCTTCGGGTACATCGCAGGGGGTGACCTCCGCCACGCCGTTCACACTGCGCAGGGCAATATTCGGGTTGTCCGTTGCCAGGTCACATTTTAAGGTAACGGGATAACGAGCAATCAGCTCTTTTGCGCGGTCGTTCAGCACCACCACATTGGCCCGCACTTCAATGACATCATAGGCGGCAAGGGTTTCTTCTTTCACGTTACGCAGGTCGCAAAAGTTTGCTTTAATCAGTAGTTTATTCGGCATCGTTTATTCCTCCATCAATAATTGGCTTAAGTATCGGCGGGCTTTGGCCAGCCGGGTGCGCACGGTGGCAGGCGGCAAACCGTACATTTTTCCCAGTTCCGCTGCGGTGTAGCCTTCCAGGTAGCGCTTGCGGAATAGCTCCTGCTCCGCCGGGGTCAGCAATTCCAACAGGCGGCGGGCTTCCGCTTCGGCAAAATCCGGATCCGGCGTTTCCGGTTCTGGCTCCAGCTCCGGCAGGGCGGCGGCTTCCCGCGCGGTACGGCGCATGGCATCCACAAACAAGTTGCGCGCCGTGCGGTACAGCCAGGCCCGGCGCTGGCTGGGGCCAAGGTCCTGCAATGTACCAATATTCTGCCATGCGCGCAGGAACACTTCCTGCACCATATCCTGCGCGGCCGCATCACTGCGGCACAGCCCGCGGCAATAGGCGGTCAGCTCCGCACGGTGGGCGCAAAACAGTTCTTCCAGCATGGGTTCTCCTTTGGGTCAGGCCGTGGGGCGCGGCCCGGTTTTATCTCCAGTTTTTATCCACGATAATAATTTTGATGCTGCACATGGGGGCATTCTCCTGTGTTTGTTTTTGCAAGGCCTTACACTGGGATAACGAACCGGGAGGGCAAAGTGTTTCAGCATTTGAAAAAAATATTTGTTCTGAACGTATTGTACCATGCCGGCGCCCGGCCCGCCAGCACTGCCCGCATAAACCGACGGCGCGCCGCATACCGTTGAAAAAACGGTTGGGAGGGCATGTTCTATGAAAGGTGACCCCGAAGAGCGCGCCGTGCAGATTGGGCGGTATCTGGTGCAAAGCGGCGCTACCGTGCGGGCGGCAGCGCAGGTGTTCGGCGTGAGCAAAAGTACCGTGTGGAAGGACCAGTGCCGCCTGCAGCACCTGGCCCCCGGCCTTTGGCAGGAGGTACGCGCCGTGCTGCTGTATAACAAAGCCCAGCGCCACCTGCGCGGCGGCGAAGCCACCCGCTGCAAATACCTGCACGCACAGCACAACCATGCGGATTAGGGGTTGCACCACAGCCCGCGCAACGGTATAATAGAAGCAAAAAATAAGGGCATGGGATCCATGCCTGCCGGAAGGTTGTGTATACAGCATGAAACGCAAGGATTACATCAGCTGGGACGAATACTTTATGGGTATTGCTATTTTGTCCGCCATGCGCTCCAAGGATGATTCCAGCCAGGTAGGGGCCTGCATTGTCAGCCCGGAAAACAAGATCCTTTCCCTTGGCTACAACGGCATGCCCATCGGCTGCAATGATGACGATATGCCCTGGGACCGCGAAGGTGACGAGCTGGAAACCAAATACATGTACGTCTGCCATGCGGAGCTGAACGCCATTTTGAACAGTGCTCACAGCGATCTGCGCGGTTCGCGGGTGTATGTGACGCTGTTCCCCTGCAACGAGTGCGCCAAGGCCATCATTCAGAGCGGCATCCGGGAAATCATCTATCTTTCGGATAAATACCATGATACCAACGCCAGCATTGCTTCGCGGCGGCTGTTCAACATGGCGGGGGTCAAGTACCGTGCTTACCATCCGCACGGGCGTGAAATCAGTTTTGAAGTATAAAGAACAACGAGGCAGGAAAGCATGAAAAGCATAATCATTGGCATTGCCGGCGGCACCGGAAGCGGCAAAACCACCCTGACGGAGCGCCTGCGGGATCATTTTGGCGCGGATGAAGTGAGCGTGCTCAACCACGACAGCTACTATAAGCGGCATGACGAGCTGCCGTATGAAGAGCGCTGCAAGCTGAACTATGACCACCCGGATTCCTTTGATACCGAGCTGCTGGTGCAGCACCTGCAGGCTTTGCGCCGCGGCGAAAGCGTGAAGGTTCCGGTATATGATTACACGATCCACAACCGCAGCGATAAGACCATTACGGTACACCCGGCCCCGGTCATCATTGTGGAAGGCATCCTGATTTTTGCCAGCCAGGAGCTGTGCGATATGATGGATATGAAAGTGTTTGTGGATACCGATGCCGATGTGCGCATTCTGCGCCGCATTGTACGCGATGTTAAGGAGCGCGGCCGCACGCTGGACAGCGTGGTGAACCAGTACCTGACCACCGTTAAGCCGATGCACGAGCAGTTTGTGGAGCCCAGCAAACGCAAAGCCGATTTGATCGTGCCCGAAGGCGGCCGCAACATGGTGGCACTGGATATGCTGATCAAGTGGGTGGCCACCCATCTAAGCACGGCGCGGCAGTAAATAGAATATGTTTTTTCGCAGCACACGGGATTTGGGGAGAGCGTGTGCTGCGTTTTTGTTTTTATGATGGGTAAGGTACAGTTTGGTTCAAGGTACCCGCGGGACGATGCGAGCATCGTCCCCTACAGATGATTTACAAGCTTGAGGCGAATTTGCCGTGTACAATGCAGCAGGGTTCGTCTGCGGCGGGGTGAGGTCACCCCGCCCTACAGAGCATTTTTGTGTTTGTTGCACATTATAAAATGGTTCGTCGGGAACGGTCAGGACCGTTCCCGAGCCTAGCTATATATGCCATAATGAAATTTGCCGCAAGGCCCGCTGTGGGGCAGGGCATATTATAGATTCCAGATTTTCAAATATCCCAAAGTTTCGGCGTGGTCAGGTGACCACGCCCTACCGGTTGTTTCATCCTCCATCTCACATTTCCAATAGCCTCAAACCCCATATTTTCTGAGCGGCGCACCGCGCCGCGGTCCCCCACCATTATTCTTTATTATTTATTCTTTATTCATTCAAACAGGCCTCCTTCAACTCCCAACTCCTAACTTTTCTTTTCTCTTTTTCCCAAAAAGTTTTCCCCATTCTCGTCATTTTGTTCAAATCCCAAAAATTCATCTTGACACAGAATGTGAAACCTGCTAGAATCCATATTGTTATCAATTCACAAATGCAATGATGGGGAAAAAGCAATCTCCTTTCAGCTTCAGAGAGCCGCCGGTTGGTGCAAGGCGGTGCAGAAGGTTTTGCGTCACTGGCCCCTGAGCAGCTGCGCTGAGCGCTTTGCGTTAGGTGCAGCCGGAACCTGACCGTTATCTTGCAGGAGCGATTCACTGTTTGCTTTCTATAAAACAGCCGATCGTGCAGAGCGGCCGCCCCCTGGCGGCAATGAGAGTGGTACCGCGGGTATTTGTAAAATTTACATCCCGTCTCTCAAAGGTAAAAACGCCTTTGAGAGACGGGATTTTTATTTTGTCCGGTTTTCAGGGGCAGACAAACTTTGATGGAGGCAATAAAAAATGATGGACGCAACAAAGTATCATGTAGGTTATTATCCCCCGCCGGTTGAGCCCGGCCATGTCTATGAATGGCCCCAGAAAGACCATATCGAAAAGGCTCCCGCCTGGTGCAGCGTAGACCTGCGCGATGGCAACCAGAGCTTGATCGTTCCCATGAATCTGGAAGAAAAGCTTGAATTTTATGATATGCTCATCAGGATCGGCTTTAAGGAGATTGAGGTCGGCTTCCCGGCAGCGTCCGAGACCGAGTACGACTTCCTGCGCGCCTTGATCGATGGCAACCGCATCCCGAACGACGTCACCGTTCAGGTGCTGACCCAGTGCCGTGACCATATCATCCGCAAAACCTTTGAGGCCGTTAAGGGTGCGCCGCGCGCCATCATCCACTTTTATAACTCCACCAGCGTTGCCCAGCGCGAGCAGGTGTTCAAAAAGAGCAAGGAAGAGATCAAGCAAATCGCTGTTGACGGCGCAAAGCTGGTTAAAAAGCTGAGCGAAGAATACGAGGGCAACTTCCTGTTTGAATACAGCCCCGAAAGCTTTACCGGCACCGAGCCGGAATACGCCGTTGAGGTTTGCAACGCCGTATTGGATGTGATGCAGCCCACCCCGGACCGCCCGATGATCATCAATCTGCCGGTCACGGTGGAAATGAGCATGCCGCACATTTACGCCAACCAGATCGAATGGTGCTCCAAGCACCTCAAGTACCGCGACAGCGTGATCCTGTCCACCCACCCCCACAACGACCGCGGCTGCGGCGTGGCAGATGCCGAGCTGGCTGTTCTGGCCGGCGCCCAGCGCATTGAATGCTGCCTGTTCGGCAACGGCGAGCGCACCGGCAACGTGGATGCCATCACCCTGGCCATGAATATGTACAGCCACGGCGTGGACCCGCACCTCGACTTCAGCAACATGCCGGCCATCTGCGAAACGTATGAACGCGTGACCCGCATGCATGTGTACGAGCGCAGCCCGTATGCCGGTTCCCTGGTGTTTGCTGCGTTCAGCGGCAGCCATCAGGACGCCATTGCCAAGGGCATGACCTGGCGCAAGGAGCATAACCTGCACGAGTGGACCTGCCCGTACATCCCCATTGACCCGCATGACATTGGCCGCACTTACGATGCCGACGTCATCCGCATCAACAGCCAGAGCGGCAAGGGCGGCATCGGCTTCCTGCTGCAGCAGAATTACGGCTACAATCCCCCGCCGCGCATGCGGGAAGACCTTGGCTACCGCGTAAAGGATGTATCCGACCACGAGCACAAAGAGCTGAGCGTCCAGGAAGTGCTGTATGTGTTCGAGCGCGCTTACCTGAACAACAAGACCCCGCTGAATGTTCCGGAAGCACACTTTACCCAGAACCCGGATTCCACCATTACCGCCCATATTACCGTGGCTAACGGCAGCAACGCCCCCGTTACCTGCGATGCTGTCGGCAACGGCCGTCTGGATGCTGTGGCCAACGCCATCGAGCAGACCGCCGGCATGCACTTCACCCTGGTGCATTACAGCGAGCACGCACTGGACAACGATACCGACTCCCGCGCCTGCTGCTATGTGGGCCTGAAATGGGCATCCGGCAAGGAGACCTGGGGCTGCGGCACCCACACCGACATCATCGTTGCCGGTATCCGCGCGCTGGTCAGTGCAATCAATAACCAGTAAGGTTGCAAATAAAAAAGAATAGAGAATAATTAAAAATGATGGTGTGCCTGCGGCACGGTTTGGGTATGATGTGCGACACGTCCCGCTGTGCCTGCCTCCGGGTTATCGTTTATCCCCGTTTTTGAGCGGCGCTTGTGCGCCGCGGTCCACCACCATTATTCTTTATTCATTATTACTTATTCTTTAATTCGTAAGATATACGTCAGAGCAAAAGGAGCAGAAATCTATGGGAATGACCATGACACAGAAGATCCTCGCTGCGCATTGCGGCGAAGCTTCGGTAACGGCCGGGCAGCTCATCAATGCCAAGTTGGACATTGTGCTTGGCAACGATATTACCACCCCGGTTGCCATCAATGAGTTCGAGAAAGCCGGGTTCAACTCGGTGTTTGATAAAACCCGCGTGAACATTGTGCTGGACCACTTTGTGCCCAACAAGGATATCAAGAGTGCCCAGCAGTCCAAGCAGTGCCGTGAGTTTGCCAACAAATACGATATCCTCAACTTTTATGATGTCGGCCAGATGGGTGTTGAACATGCCCTGCTGCCCGAAAAGGGCATTGTGACCGCCGGTGACTGCATCATTGGTGCCGACAGCCACACCTGCACGTACGGTGCGGTGGGCGCGTTTTCCACCGGCGTTGGCTCCACCGATATGGCCGCCGGTATGGCAACCGGCATGGCATGGTTCAAGGTGCCTGCCGCCATCAAGGTTGAGCTGAAAGGTGCCATCCACGCCCCTGTGTGCGGCAAGGACGTGATCCTGCACCTGATCGGCGAGATCGGCGTTTCCGGCGCGCTGTACAAGAGCCTGGAATTTGTGGGCGAGGGCGTTAAGAGCCTGACCATGGAGGACCGCCTGTGCATCTGCAACATGGCCATTGAAGCCGGTGCCAAAAACGGCATCTTCCCGGTGGACGAAGCCTGCGAAGCATACCTGAAGGGCCGCAGCCAGCGTCCCTGGACCAAATACGAAGCCGACCCCGATGCCGAATATGAGCGCACCGTGGTGATCGATTTGGATACCCTGGAGCCTACCGTCAGCTACCCCCACCTGCCGGAGAACACCCACCTTGCCAAGGAGGGTGCCGACATCAAGATTGACCAGGTAGTGATCGGTTCCTGCACCAACGGCCGCATTGAGGATATGGAAGCCGCTTACAACGTGCTGAAAGGCAAGCACATTGCCAAGGGTGTGCGCGGCATCATCATTCCCGCCACGATGGCTGTTTACAAAGAGTGTATCCTGCGCGGCTACACCGAAGCGTTTATTGATGCCGGCTGCATTGTTTCCACCCCCACCTGCGGCCCCTGCCTGGGCGGCTACATGGGTATTCTGGCCGAGTACGAGCGCTGCGTTTCCACCACCAACCGCAACTTTGTCGGCCGCATGGGGCACGTTACCTCTGAAATTTATCTGGCAAGCCCCGCCACCGCCGCCGCCAGCGCACTGACCGGCCACATCACTGACCCCAGGGAGGTAGAAGCATGAACGCAAAAGGACCTGTTTTTAAGTACGGTGACAACATTGACACCGATGTGATCATTCCCGCCCGTTACCTGAACACGCAGAGCCCCGCCGAGCTGGCCGCCCACTGCATGGAGGACATTGACAAGACCTTTGTGACCCGCGTAAAGGCCGGTGACATTATGGTTGGCGGCGAAAACTTCGGCTGCGGTTCTTCCCGCGAGCATGCCCCCGTTGCCATCAAGGCCGCCGGCATTGACTGCGTGATTGCCAAGAGCTTTGCCCGTATCTTCTACCGCAACGCCATCAACATCGGCCTGCCCATTCTGGAATGCCCCGCCGCCAGCGAGGCCATCAACGAGAGCGATGTGGTTGCCATCAACTTTGACACCGGCGTGATCACTGATGAAACCACCGGCCAGACCTTCCAGGCTGCGCCGTTCCCGCCGTTTATCCAGAAGATCATCAAGGCCGGCGGCCTGATGAAGAGCATCCAGGAGGGAAAGTAAGATGCAGAAAAACATTGCCCTGATTTATGGCGACTGCTCCAGCCCGGAGATCGTGACCCAGGCAGTGCGCGTGCTGGACAAAGTTGCTGAAAAGTTTGGCCACACCTTTACCTACACCCGCGCTTACATGGGCGGCGAAGCCATTGACAAGTTTGGCGATCCCCTGCCCCAGAGCGAGCTGGACAAGTGCCTGGCCTCGGATTCCGTTCTGCTTGGCGCCGTCGGCGGCCCCAAGTGGGAGGGCATGGCCGGTGACAAGCGCCCGGAAAAAGGCCTGCTGCGCCTGCGCGCCGGTATGGGCCTGTACGCCAACAACCGCCCGGCCAGGATCTGGCCCCAGCTGGCGGATGCTTCCCCGCTGAAGAAAGAGATCGTGGACAAAGGCATCGACTTTATTGTGGTGCGTGAGCTGATTGGCGGCGTGTATTTTGGAGAGCACAAAACCATTGAGCAGAACGGCGAAAAAGTTGCGATTGACAGCATGCCCTACTCGGAGCACGAGATCGAGCGCATTGGCCGCATTGGCTTTGAAACTGCCATGAAGCGCCGCAAAAAGCTGACCTGTGTGGATAAAGCCAACGTGCTGGATACCAGCCGCCTGTGGCGTGCCGTGATGCATCGCCTGCAGGCCGAGTACCCCGAAGTGGAGTACAGCGAGATGTTTGTGGACAACTGCGCCATGCAGATCTGCAAGAACCCCAGCCAGTTTGACGTGATTGTGACCGAGAACATGTTTGGCGATATTCTGAGCGACGAAGCCAGCGAGATCACCGGCAGCATTGGCATGGTGCCGTCCTCTTCCCTGGGTGCCACCACCTGCGGTCTGTACGAGCCCATCCATGGTTCTGCCCCGGACATTGCCGGGCAGGATGTGGTCAACCCGATTGCCTGCATCCTTTCCGCCGCCATGATGCTGCGCTACAGCTTTGGCATGGCCGCTGAGGCTGACGCCATTGAAAGCGCCGTGAACGCCGTGCTGGATGCCGGCCTGCGCACCGCCGACATGATGGCCGACGGCTGCACCAAGGTTGGCTGCACCGCCATGGGTGACGCCATTTTGGAGCGCATCTGAGTGGTTTTACGGGGGTTGTTTTATTCCTTCTTTGAAAAGAAGGAACCGAAGAAACTTTAATCATATAATACCAATAATATAAGATAAAAGTCCGGTACAAGTTTTTTGGCTTGTACCGGGCTTTTGGTTTTGGGGAGATATTCGTGTGAAGGCAAGCTGTAGGGCGTGGTCACCCGACCACGCCGGACCTGCACCTTACCACACTCTACAAATTTATAATGCTCTTTCCATAACTTGTAGGGGACGGCGTCCTCGACGTCCCGGACGGATATATATATTTATCGGGGAATCGCAGGCAATTATGCCGCATATCGGGATTTGCTATAAAATTTCTTTACGCCATATATGGTTAGGCCACGGAACGGTCACTGCGCCCGCAGGCGCGTTTCGGAGGCCAACCGGGGCAGCGCCCCGGCTCTTAGACCGGAGATAGACCGTTCCCTACCGAATACTTTACAGCGGGGAATCATTATTTAACGCATATCCCACCCGTAGGGGCACACATTGTGCGCCCACGGTCGTGCGGGGAATGATGTGGTAATATATCCGGTAAAGCCCGTCATTTGGGACGATGCAAGCATCGTCCCCTACAAACCATTTTTCGGTTTGCGGCAAAAATTTCACGTTTCTTTGCGGGCGAAAAGTCTGTCCATCCAGTGTAATCGCATTGGTCACGAAGCGGTCGGGAACAAGCACCGCCTCGCTTTCACCCAGGATATTCTTCCAGGGTCCCCTGGGCGTCTCGCTCACCCCGCAATGAATGATACACGGCTGGCAATAAAAATAATAATACCTGCCATCCGTATGCCTGATCACATCAGGGGCCCATATCCAATGGCTGTCGGGCCAGTTCATGGGCATCAGCGTCCAGTTTACAAAATCCTTGCTCGTCCACACCTGGGCCGGTCCGAATCCCGCACCGCTGCCGTCCGTAGTGGCATACATGTAATACGTGTCGCCAAACTTCTTTATCGTAGGATCGGCAAAGTATCCGGGAATCACAGGATTACCCGTCCCCGGCGCGTCATGCTTCTTGCGGGCAAACCCCGAAACCGCCCCCAGCAACAAAAAAGCGGCCACTAAGTATATTCTGTTCATCTCTATTTATGTACAATATTATTGACCGGTATCTCTATCTCATAAAAATATTCCTGTAACAAC
>OLOL01003140.1_pt1 | contig 10644 bp, 7 predicted proteins | sample 1673081 | NCBI WGS metagenome assembly OLOL01 (sample SAMEA3136753, study PRJEB25190) | human gut metagenome
TGAGGGACTATTCGATTGATTACATCAGAACACGCTGTTTGGATGTAATCAACAATCAATACAAAACCGTAAGTCAGCAAGCCAGAGAGAATGGCCTGTCAGTGTCCTTGTTCTGAGCAGAAACACTGCTGCGTTTTCTCCGATACTGCGATAATGATTGCTCAAGAAACTGGCTGTGAGGATGATTGGCAGGAATAATTCAACGAGTTCTCGGAATGTGACAGAATCGGCAGACTGTTCTTCGACGGAGAAAACGGAATCCTTTGCGAAGCCGTGAATGTCCATCGAATAGCGTTCGCCGTAGAGCGTATAGCTGCCGTCCGTCAGGCGCGCAACATACGGGAACAGCACCGGCGCGCGGTCACACCAGTATTTCGCATCGCCGTTCCAGAGAAACTGCGTGCCATGTCTGGAGCGCAGCTCCATCATCTGCGCGCCGAGCGAATCGACGTGCAGGGTCAAATTTTCATTTTGCAGCTCGATCATGGCTCAGTCCTTCGCCGCTGGATACTCGTTGCAGAGCAGACGGTACGGTGCTTCGTCCTCCTCGATCTTCGGGAAACGTCCGACCGGCGGATTGAAGCGATTGTCGGTGTTGTCGTCGTTGCACTGACTGACCTCGCCCAATAAGACGGGACCGGTACCCGGTTCGACCTCAAAATCGTGATACATATACTGCTGGATATGGATGCTCTCGCCCGGCGTCAGGCGCGCCCGTGTCCCGGCTGGGACTGTGTATGTCCTGCCGTCACAGTGAACCGTCACGTCAGATACTTTGTCGATGGACTCATTGGGCAGACTGTTGTATACGCGAATCAGGATGTTCGCGCCGCCGCGGTTGATGATGTCCTCAGTTTTGAACCAGTGGAAGTGATTCGCGGCCATCTGGCCCTCTTTCAGATACAGCAGCTTCTCCGCGTAGACCTTCGGATATTTTTCCGGCTGCGTGCGGCAGCCGTTGCGGATGGTGATAAGAGAGGCCCCGAATTTGTCAAAGTTACCGAGGCCGTAATCAGTAATATCCCAGCCGAGCATACAGTCGCGGACTTCATCGTACTCGTGACCCTTTTCCTGCCACTCCTCCGGGGTAAAATTGCAGAACGGCGGCAGATAGCACTTGTATTTCGCGCACATGGCTTCAAGTTCTTTTAGTGCTTTATTAATTTCAGAGCGTTTCATTTTTATGCTCCCGTTGATAAAGCAATCAAAGCAGATTACGTTCTAATTGCAATGTGTCCAGCCCGAACCGCACAAACGCATAATCCTCCCGATATCCCCCGCTTTTTCCGTTGTGCCAGCTTCCGTAGAGCGAAAACAGCGTCGGATCGACGAAAAGCGGCTCAGGCTCCGCTGCGTTGTGGTGCGGGCCCAAAAGATTGCGGTTGCTTGCCATCAGCTCCAGTTCCAGCACATTTTCACCCGGATGCAGATACGGCGAAAGATCAAGCGTATCGCTAAAAAGCAGCGTTCCGGCTTTCTGCCCGTTTACAAATACGCGCATATACTGGACGCGGCCCGCACAGCAAAGCTGCCAGTTTGTGCTCTGCACGGTGATCGTGCGCTTCAGGCGCATGGCCCCGTGGAAGAACGGGAAGCCCTGCACCGTAATATCCTGCAAGTCAAGGTCTGTGGCCGGAGCACAGAGACGGAAGCGGTCGCCGAATCGAACGCCGTTTTCACCCGCCTGCCAGCCGGAATCCGGCCGCACGGAGAAGCTCCCGAACAGGTACATGGCTTCGATATTCGTCTCATAGCTGACACAGTTCATGAGCGTCTCCGTGACCTCGCCGTTTCCGTAATAGAAGCCGTCGAACACGTCATAGGTCTGCTGCGACTGGAAATAGTCCAGCTCTAAAACGATCTCGTTTTCACCCTTTCTGGCAAGCGCGGCAATGTTTCCACGCACAAACGAGCGATCAAGGACCCCCTGACCGGTCAGGCTGATTTCTGTACCGTTCACAGACAGTTTTGCGTTTTGGAGCGTTTCCAACTCCAATGTCAGATCATCCGGCAGATAATCTGCCGTAAACGCATATCGCAGCCAGATTTTTCGGTTTGTTTTCTCACGCAGCAATCGCTCGGAAATATACGGGACCGGCAGCGGCTCTGTATACGTCTTGCCGTCATAGCTCAGTGCCGCCTTGTCCAGCGTCAGGCTGTTCTGCACCGGCGCGGAGAGCGTCCATGTTCCGCCCGGCTCCATTGCTTCGGCAATGGGGCTTTTCTGCGTCTGCGGGATCGCGGAATCGCTCTGCATGAGAAGCACAGACTCACCGGGTGCGAGATGCAGCTTTGCTGCGATCCCGTCTGTCGTCTTTTCAAAAGCAACGGATTTCGTTTTATGTGTCAGCAGATCGTATGCCTCCACGCCCGCAAACGGAAGTTTTACAGATATGTCAGCTATGTCCGTCTCAGACAGATTGACTGCAAACAGGAAATTTCCATTCTCCGCAAAGCGGAGCGTGCAGCGCACGTCGCGGTTTGCCTCCGGCAGAAGCGCACGTTCCCGCACAAGCTCGTCCCACGTCAGGTTACCTTGCAAGAAGCTGAGATCGGCAAGCTCGCCGTCGATGCGCGTGGGCTTCCGTCCCGCCAGCATCAGCCGCCCGCCCTGCGAGAGATAGTCCTTCAAAAGCGCGGCGGTACTGCTGTCCAGCGTGTCGCAGTCGGGAATCACAACGAAGGAATAGGTACACTGTCCAATGGTCAGCCTGCCGTCCTTGACGCTGCCGTACTTCTCCATCAGCCGCTCGTCGCCGTAGTGATGGCCGATACCAGCCGCGCCGAAGCGCTCAATGAGCGCATTGAACGGTTCTCCCACACTGCGCACCGACTCTTCATCGTTCGCACGGTCAAACGTCAGATAGGCCGAATGTATCGGATGGAGAATCAGCACATCCGCCTGTTCGCGGCTGTTGGCAAGCAGATAGCCCAGTTCCGTGAAATAGTCGTCGAATGTCTTTAATTCATCCGTCCACGGATTGTGCTCCGAATAAAACGCCGGATAATCCCGCTTGCGCTGGCCGCGGATGGAATACGGGTACAGATGCTGGCACATGAGGTTTACGCCGTTCACATACTGCCATTCGGCGATGCGCTTGAGTTCTTTCGGCGTCACATCCCAGCCCGCACAGGCAAACGTCTCCGTCAGCACCTGCTTTTTGCCAAGCTGCTGCGCGGCGGACGAAACCTGCCGCGGGGCCAGCTCCGTGCCGATTCTGCGCCCCAGCCAGTCCACGCCCGGAATGCTCTCATACTCGTAAAACGGCATCACACCCGCACAGCACCACATCTGCGTGTAAAGCTGGCTCTCCTCGACTGTGTGACCAGTCAGACGACAGTTGTGTTCTATGCACCAGCGGTAAACGCGGCCCATGAAGTTTTCGGTATAGAGTACATTCATCAGCCGCCAGTAGCGGAAGCGGAAACCGGGTGCTTCTTCGCAGTCCACAAACAGCGCGCCCAGCAGATCAAGAACATCTGCGCGGTAGGCTTTTTTGTACTCTGTCAGCAGCACTGGCGTGTAGGCTGTCTCATAGCGAAAATACTGCGGCTCATCGGTGAAGAAGCCCGCAATGCCCTTGCCGAATTCCGCACCGAAGCGTTCAAAATACTTCTCGTGCGTCAGAGCAAGAAACGCATCCGTGATGCGCGGGTCAAGGATATCGACCGTGGAGGAATTCTGGCAGTCGTAGACGCAGAGATACTCTGAAATGCCGTTCGCCGCGCCGGTGATGCGGCGAATATGACCGTTTTCCAGCGTGTAAACGCCAAGCGCAGCTGCATCAAAGCCCGGCTTTTTCTCAAAGCGCAGATAATGCGCCCGGTTTTCCGGGTCTTCCAGCAGCTTGCCGCCGGCGAAGCCGCTCGGCCAGCCGTTTTCATCGTAGCACCACGCCTGCATCCCGCGCTTTTTCGCCTCGTCAACGGATGCCTCCACCGCACGAAACCAGTCCTCGCTCAGATACTCGGTTTCAAGTCCGCCCCGCGCGTGCATAAAGAATCCGCCCATGCCCGCGTCCTGCATCGCACCGATCTGCCGCCGCAGCTCGTCCGGCTCTAATTTGTCGTTCCAGCTCCAGAATGGAACAGGGCGACAAAAGACTGAAATCAGGTCAGTTGATTTCATTGTTATAGGCCTCCTTTGTGTCCGCTCGGTTCAGACGGTTTGCGCGATATTCACTCGGCGTAACTGCGTAGTGGCGCTTAAATACGGTGTAGAAATAGTTGGAATTTCCGAAACCGGTTCGTTCTGCAATTTCACTGATCGGCACGTCGGTCTGCGCCAAAAACTCCGTCGCCTTATTCAGACGCAGACGGCGCAGATAGGCCGAAATGCTGCTGCCGGTGGCAGCCTTGAAAATATTCTGAATGTGCGACGCGGACAGACCGACATGATCGGCCAGCGCATCAATATTCAGCTTCGGATCGGCATAATTGCGCTCGATATAGCCGATGAGCGCGTCGATATAGTTGCTGCGGTTGTCAATGCTGGCAAATGCACAGGAGACGTCCTGCACCAGATCCAGAAACAGCCGCTTGACTGCGCGGGAAGATTCCGCACGCAGAACCTCCGTGCGGAAGCGCGAGGAGTTATATTCCATCGTCACGGCATAGGCACGCTTGAACGTTGCGATATATTCAGAAACACCTGCAATCAGCAGATCCAGCGTATACGGCACATCTGCTGTCGGTTCGAACCATGCGTCAAAGAAGCCCGCAAGCGCTGCAGCGGCATCGTCAAAGCGCTGGGTGCAGAGAGCTTGTACTACCTCACTGCGGATCTGCTCTGCCTGTGCCTTGCCAAAGGCCGGACGTGCATCCAGCTCTGTGCGGGAAACAAAGTGACCGGCGGGATAGAAATACAGCAGATCCAGCCGCTCGTTCAGTGTGCGGTAGGCTGCGGGAAGCTGATCGACGGCAGAAATTCCATTGCACCAGACGCCAGAGACGGAAAACTGCGCGGCTTCAGAGAACGCTGCGCAAAGCGTTTGGGCAAGCGTCTGCGTGTCTACCGTATCCGGCTGCTCACAGACAAGGAGGAACCGGCCCTGCAGCATATCGACCAATTCATAGCGTGTCCCCTGCGGCAGCGTCTTGTCCAGCTGCTCCTGCAACAGAAAATGCGTTCTGCGGTACGACATATTCTGATTGTCATCCGAAATCTCCCGCTGCCGGAGCTGGAGCAGGAACAGCGCAAAGCCGGAATATTGCTCCAACTCGATGCCATTGTCGGAAAATTGCCGCCCGATGACAAAATCGCTGCTTCGGAGCGTAAAAAAGCTGCGGAGAATGGCGTGCTTGATATAGCTGTAGTTTTCGGCGTAGCGCTTTTCCGAAAGCGTATACTGCGTTTGAAGCGCAGCATATTCACGGTTGATACGGATTGTCAGATAGACGGAGATCAATACGGCGAATACCACGATGCCCAGATAGAACAGCAAAAACCAGCGCGTCAGCGCACGGAGCTGTGATGAAATGGCCGAGTCGCTGATGCAGCTGATAAAATACAGGTCTGTATCGGCAGAGCGCGACCATGTGCAGATCGCATTCGCTTCCTGCACGACCATTTGGCCGCTTTCTGCGGCCCCGCCCAGCACAGCTTCGATCACGGCATCCGTCTGTTCCTGTTCCAGCAGCGTCATGCCGCTTGTGTAGGTCTGTCCGTTTGCATCCACGATCAGAAGCTGACGCTCCGTGCCGTTTGCCATACCGTAGCCGAGCTGCATCAGCCGCTCGGCGCTGATATTCGCAACAAAGAAGCCATTATAGCGATTGAGCGAGGTTCTGACCGGCAGAACATAACTGAAAACGGTTTTGTCGGAGGACGTGCTGCGGTAGCGAAGTTGGCGCATTGCCGGCTTTTGCGTCACACGGGACACAGCTGCAAGATTCCGAACGAACGCTGCGTCGAAAAAGTCATCCAGTGTACCAAATGATAACTGATAGGTGTTGCCATTGGCGTAGGCATAACAGATACAGTCTTCCTCTGCACAATAAATGTATACAGAGTCCAGCCATGACGACGCGCGCGTATAGTTTTGCAGCAGCTGCATGGATTGAATGACCGACAGGCTTTCTGTATCCATGGAGTAGATTAGCTGCAAAAGTTTCGGATCGCCGTTGAGTTGCGTGAGCATGGACGAAGCGGTGTCCTGCATGATGGAGGCGGAATAGCTGACGTTCGAGACAATATCCTGCTCTGCGAGATAGGACTGTTCCAGACTCCGTTTTTTGACGTTCTGATAAATGAGCAGAAAAACGAAGGATACCAGCAGCAGGCAGAAAACTAGAATGCCGCTGAGTACCTTAATAAAAAAGCTGTTCTTTCGATCGGTCGGAATATTGGACTTGATTAGCCGCACGAGTTGTCCTCTCCCCCCTCTTCATGCAGAGCATTGCAACTATGCAGTTTCCACAAAGCGGATGGTGAAAACTATTTGCATACCTAAAAAATATCACAATCCCAACGCACATTTCAACATAATCATAAAAATTCAAAGTCGCGCTCAAAAATCAAAGTCCGCTTTCAGGGCAATTCAAAGCAATCGTGAGAATTCAAAGATTACAAATGTGCACCTCGCCACTATACTGAATTTAGCGAAAACGACAACGAGAAGACAGAGGTGGTTCGTATTGATGAAAGCAGAAACGAAAAAACAGGAACCAGGCACAATCCGCAGACGGTCTTCTTATAACCGGAGCTTGCGCAAGGATAACCGACAGCTGTTTTCCATGTGCGTGCCGGGCATCATTCTTCTGGCGCTGTTTGCGTATCTGCCAATGTTCGGTCTGGTGCTGGCATTCAAGAATTATAAATTCAATCTTGGCATCTTCGGAAGCGAATGGGTCGGGTTCAAGAATTTTGAGTTTTTCTTCACATCCGGTACCTTCGGACGGCTGATCCGCAATACGCTGGGACTGAACCTGCTGTTCCTGCTGTGCAACACGGTCATCACCGTTCTGCTGGCGCTTCTTTTATATGAGATCAACAGCCGCCACGCGATCAAGGCGTTCCAGACGGTGATCTTCCTGCCGTTTATCGTTTCATGGGTTGCCGCGTCGTATGCGCTCTACGCAAACCTCGCCGACGTCAACGGCATTGTCAACGGAATCCTGACGTTCTTCGGAAAAGAAACGGTTTCATGGTACACAACGCCAAAATGGTGGCCCTACATTCTGCTTGTCTGCTATCTGTGGAAGAACATGGGCTACGGCATTATTATTTATTACGGAAATCTGCTGTCGATCGACAAATCCTATTTTGAAGCGGCGCAGCTCGACGGCGCAACGCGCTGGCAGGTCATGTGGAAGATCTCGTATCCGTTCATCCGTCCAATCGTGACCATGTTCTTTATTTTGTCGCTTGGCCGGATTTTCAGCGCAGACTTCGGTATGTTCTATTATCTGACAAAGAACTCCAGTATGCTCTACAGTGTGACGGACGTGATCGACACCTATGTTTACCGCGCACTGCGCGTGACTGGCGACGTGGGTATGTCCACGGCCATCGGCCTGTGTCAGTCGGTTGTCGGCTTTATCATTCTGGTCGTAGCAAATAAGATCACGAAAAAAATCAACGGAGAGGGGACGCTGTTTTAATGAAAAAGAAAAACCGTATTGGAACAGTGTTCATCTATCTGATTTTCATCGTGCTCTGTCTTGCAATTCTGTATCCGTTTTTCTGTGTGCTGTCCGTGTCGCTTTCCAGCGCCGAGGACATCAAGCAGTACGGCTTCCGCGTGCTCCCGAAGCATCTGGATTTCTCGGCCTATTCCTATCTGTTCCGTGACAGTAAGATGCTCTGGCAGGCTTACGGCACCACGATTTTTGTCAGCGTCGTCGGAACGGCTATCGGCTGTCTGGTCACGAGCCTGTATGCCTATGCGATTTCGCGCACGACCTTCCGCTGGCGCGGTGTGCTGTCACTGTTCGTGACGTTTACGATGTTTTTCAGCGGCGGCATGGCGGCGCAGTACATCACATATGTCAAGCTGCTGAATCTGAAGAATTCCATCTGGGTACTGATTCTGCCGGGCGCGTTTTCCGCGATGAACACGATCATCATGCGTGCCTATTATGAAAAGCTGCCATACAGCATGATCGAATCGGCCAAAATCGACGGTGCAAGTGAGTACCAGATTTTCTGGCGCATGATGTTCCCGCTTGCAAAGCCTGCGTTGGCCACAATCTGCCTGACATTGTTCGTCGCCTATTGGAATGCTTACTACGAGGCCATGATGTATATGGATACCGGCAATTATGTGACGATTCAGCTGCTTTTGCAGCGTATGCTGGAAAAGGTCGACTTTCTCAAGAATAACGCGTCTACGGGGCTGCTCGGCGCAGAAGCCGCAAAGCTTCCAGGCGAGGCCATGCGTATGGCAATGTGCGTGCTGACAGTCGCGCCGATGCTGCTGGTGTTCCCTCGCTTCCAAAAATATTTCGTCAAGGGTATGGCAATCGGATCTGTCAAAGAATAAAATCATTGACAGAACGGTATGACATAATAAAAATGAAAAGGAGAAACACAAATGAAAAAGTTCCTCGCGCTGCTGCTGGCGGCTCTGATGGTTCTGGCGATGTTCACCGCCTGCGCCAAGACTGCGACGCCCTCCCAGGAAGAAACCACCGCTCCCACCGAAACTGCGGAACCCGCCGCTCCCGCGGACGAAACTCCGGCTGACGCCCCGGCAGATGACAATCCCTTCGCAGAAGAAGTCACGCTGCACTGGGCATTCCCCGCGCTGCAGGACAGCTTCCCCGGCTTTGAGGCCATCAATGAGAAACTCAACGAGATCACAAAGGAAAAAATCAACGCCAAGATCGAGTTCGAGATGATCCCTCTCGGCGAATACACCGAGAAGATGAACATGAAGTTCACGGCTGGCGAGGAATTTGATATCTGCTTCACCGGCGCATGGAACCCGTATCTGCCCGCCGTTGCGAAGGGCGCTTATGCCGAGTTGACGCAGGACGTTCTGGATAAGTACGCTCCTGACGTTGTCGCTGATCTCAACAGCGCTGTCTGGGATGCAATCCGTGTAAACGGCAAGCTCTACGGCATTCCGCTTCAGCAGATCTATGTCCGTCAGACCGGTATCCGCTTCAACACCGAGCTTCTGAACAAGTACGGCTTCGATCCCAGCACTGTCAAGACGCTCGACGATCTGGACGAGTATGCTGCGACCATCAAAGCCAGTGAGCCGGATGCCGTTGTGATTTATAATTACGGTCATCTTATTTATGAAAATATGGTCAACTATCTTGGCTATGATGTGATCGTTTCCAATACGACGCCGGGTGTTGTTTACTATGCTGCCGAAACTCCCGTTGTCTTCAACCAGTTTGAGTCTGAAGAATTCAAGGCTCTGTGTGAAAAGATGCGCGAGTGGAATCTGGCGGGCTACTTTCCGACAGACGCCGTTACCGGTGCTGACTCTGTAGGTGAGAATGACATCCGTGCGATCGACACCGACCCGGCGCACAAGCCCGGCGGCGACATCACCGAAGGTCAGCTTCGCGGCTATGACATCACCGGCATTGCCTTCGGCGACTGCGCCATGACGACCGGCGCTGTGCAGGCGACGATCACCGCTGTCTCCGCAACCTCCAAGAACGTCGAGCGCGCTGTTGCGTTCATCAACCTCCTTGACTCCGATCCCGAAGTCCTGAACCTCATCTGCCACGGCATTGAGGGCACGGACTATGAATTCGTCGGCGACAAGGCTGACGGCCTCATCAAGCCCATCAGCGACTATCCCGGCATGCTGAGCTTCCTCGTCGGCAACGTCTTCAACGAGTACTACACCGACGCTTCTCAGGTCGGCACCTGGCCGGAAACTGCCGAGATCAACGCCAACGCGCAGGCCTCCTGCATCCTCGGCTTCGCATTCGACTCCGAGCCTGTTGCAACCCAGATCGCGCAGTGCTCCGCTGTTGTCGAAGAATATCTGCCCGCTCTCAACTGCGGCGCAGTCGATGTTGACAGCACGCTCGAAGCGTTCAACGCCGCTCTGAAGGACGCCGGCGTCGAGCAGATCATTGCCGAAATGCAGTCCCAGATCGACGCATGGCTGGCAACCAAGTAAATAAACGACCCCATCAGGATTTTTAGTCTGACTGACTGAAGGACGGGCAGGATGAGCCATCTCATTGCCTCATCCTGCCCGTTTTGTATGCAAATTCTTTGAGGATGGAGAGATTATGCCATGAAAAAAGCAATTTCCCTGTTCCTGGCGCTTGTCATGCTTGTCAGCGTATTTGCCGGGCTCGGCATAACCGCCTATGCCGCAGATGCGCAGGCGCTCTGGGTCGATCCGGTCAACGGCAGCGACAGCGCCGCCGGTACGCAGGTTGCCCCCTTCCAGACGATTGAAAAGGCAAAAGCCGCTGCCGCAGCGCTGAGTGCAGGCGGTGATGTGACGGTATGGCTGCACGGCGGAACCTATCGTGTCAGCAATGCGATCACGTTCACCTCTGCCGACTCTGGCAAGAACGGCCATGTCATCACATATAAGGCCGTTTCCGGCGAGGTTCCGGTCATTTCCGGCGGCACGCCCATCACCGGCTGGACAATATATGACGCACAGAAGAACATTTATGTCGCCGACGTTCCGGCTGCGGCAGTCAATTCGCGTCAGT
>OLOL01003143.1_pt1 | contig 10637 bp, 9 predicted proteins | sample 1673081 | NCBI WGS metagenome assembly OLOL01 (sample SAMEA3136753, study PRJEB25190) | human gut metagenome
TCGTCCGCGGCCTTGACGGCTCGGGCCTCGTCAATCAACTTTTCCGCCACTGCGGGTTCGACAGGTTCCGCCTTGGACACCTGACGGGTCGACTTGATCTCCAAGCTTTCCGGAGCGTTGTCGGCGTTATGTTCCCCACCCAAAGTGAAGGAGATGAGATCCTGCGAGGTGGACATATCGAAGACGTCCAGTGCTCGGGCAGGGCGTACGCTGACCAGTTCCGACGTGGCATCGGCAGCGGCAGCGGCATCGTCGCGCTCATCGCGCTCGTCACGCACCGTAAGCGATGGTTCAACTCGAGGGGCGACGGACTTGTCCGACTCAATCGACTTGTCTGTGCGAACGGAGGCATCAGGTGTGGCGGAAGATTCGCTGGTTTCGGCAGCGGACTTACGGTCGGCGGATTCATCGACCATAGCAGACGGCTCGGCGGCAGGCTTATCGGCGGCGGACTGTGCAATATCAGACTTCTCAGACTGTTTGGCGTGCTCTTCCGCGGCCTGATATGCGGCGGCGGACTGACGCAACGCCTTGGCCTTGGCCTGCTCAATCTCGGCATCGCGTAACGCGCGGCGAATCTGCCGCTGTTCCATGACCTCGGTGGCAGCATCCTCAATCTGCTCGGCAGGCTTCTCGGCAGGCGCAGTTACGGCCGCAACCGGTTCGGCCTTGTTCACACGCTTGCTGTCCTTGGACTCGGCAGACGGTTTCTTGGACCAGCCCGTACCGCTATGAGCCCGCTCGTAGCGGACCACCTTGCGCTCCCATTGCCGGGCCTGGCGTGAGGCATTGGCTCCCAGCACCAGCACCAGCAGCAACAGCACGAACGGAATAAGAGCAAGCAGCGGACTGAAATGCAGGGGGAACGATACGGCAAACACCAACACGGTTATGGCAAGCAGGCATACGGCGAGAATCTGCCGGCGGCGGATGGCCGCGCGGCGCAGTTCCCGCACATGGGCGATGTGCTCAGATGTCAGCCTCGCTGACGGTGTTGATGCTGGCATTGCTGCCCCTTTCGCCTTATGCGGCTTGATGTCTCCGAATCGTCTGCCGTTCTCTGCATCAACGATATGCAGGGAAGGCGAATAACGATCCTGCCGGTGCTCGTCCACACGTTTCATGCCGTTGGCCGTACGTACGGGCAGCCATACAACGATAATAATCGCCACAATCACCAGCACGACGACAGTGCTCAGTGACTCATAACCCATAGAGTCAAGGATAGGAGACGTGCCGACGAACTGGGGCTTTCCGTCCGGGCGTGTCGGAGCGGAATTCTTCCGGTCGACGCTTATCTGGAACCGGCGGCGGCGAGTCTAGCGGCGAACCCTTGCCCCATATCTTCAGCCAACAGCGCAAACGTTACGTGGTCACGCCACTGGCCATTGACATACATATACCGCTCGCGCAGTCCCTCATGATGGGCTCCGACCTTACGCACCACAGCCAAAGAACGCGCATTATCCGGCAGAATGGCGATTTCCAGCCGATGCAACGCGGGCCCGAATGGGTCTCCGAGCGCCCAATCGGCAAGCATGGCCAGTGCCATTGGCGCGAATCCGCGGCCGGCGCACCGTTGATCGACCCAATAACCAACCACGCCGGTACGCATGGCACCATACACGATGGCTCCCAACGAAATCTGGCCGACGATACGCATCTGGTATTCGATGGCGAAGATCACGCCGACGCCATGCTGCTCGTTACGGCGCTGCCGCTGCACCCATTGATTGAATGTGATGGAGCCGCCATGCATCGGGTCACCGGATTCCCAAGGTGCCAGCCAGTCGTTGTTGCGCCAGCGCACTTCGTTCCAGCCGTCCTCATCATCCATGGTCAGGGGGCGCAGGACTATCGGAAAACCGGGATGGGTGAGACGTGGCGGGCGGATCTGGTGGTCCAGCTTGAACGCCTCTTTAATCGACTGGAAAACTGACACGGCCTTTATTGTAGCCATATGAAGGTCTTGCGCCGCTACCGTGGCCACTTTCGTTTTACGATGGAAACACTAGATTGTGCGGTATGAGCGAAGTGGGCAGTGGCATGAATATCGGCAGCGACTACAGCGGCACAGAGAAAACAGAGAAGACGGATAAAGCGACGCTGCGCCACCATATACTGTCTCGGCGCAAGCGCGTTCCAGCGGAAGAACGCGGAGCGGCCGGTGAATTGCTGGTGCGACGGTTCCCAGCACACATGATTCAGGATGGTCCCACAGTGGCGGCATATGTGTCGATGGGTTCGGAAATCGAAACCCGGCCACTGTTGCGATGGCTGCGGGCTCATGGCTGCCACGTGTTGGTGCCAAGGTTGGGGTCTGGGTTGAAAATTGGCTGGAGTGTGCTGGATTCATTGGAATCATTGCGCTCGATGGATGCAGTGGGTGGCGCGAACAATGCCGGTAGCTGCAGCTCTCCCAGCACCGTCCATCACAGACCCGATGAGCCAACTGGCGCAGTTCTACCGCCCGAAGCGTTGGAGAAGGCCGATCTGGTCATCGCTCCGGCTTTGGCAGTGGACCCGCAGGGCAATCGTCTGGGGCGTGGAGCCGGCTGGTATGACCGGGCCTTGGCTCGCCGCAAGCCCGCATGTCCCCTGATTGCGGTGTGCTGGCCGTGGGAGGTGTTGGACATTGATTTGCCGGCCGAACCACATGATGTGCCGGCCGACGGAGTGCTGACGCCGGAGGGATACCGGCGGCTTAGCTCATCGGGCCTGTTGAGCTGGCCGGCCGGCCAAGATACTCGGCGCAAGCCAGACTGACCAACCAGCCACGCACACTGGCCGATGGAACCAGAGTGGCAACAGCAAGCTGGCTAGTAAGACCGTAACGCCAATGTGTCAGGGCGGCGACTAGGATATGAACGGTTGCGTGGCATGGCGTTTGGGCCATCCGCGAAAAATATGACTTTGTTGGAGGAATCCGTTGCCTACCTATCATTACCGTTGCAAGAACTGCGGCTATGACTTCACCGAACAGCAGTCGTTCAATGACGACCCGATTACCGTGTGCCCCAAGTGCTCGCAGGAGCAGGTGCGCAAGGTGTATTCCGCCGTGCCGATTGAGTTCAAGGGTCACGGCTTCTACCGCACCGACAAATCCGGCAAGTAAGGTCTGTACACCCGCTTTTCCTCTGTAAACGACGGTGTCGACGGCGGTATGCCGCGGATATTGGCACTACGGGCACTGTCTGTTGCACGGGTTTGAAGCGTTGTGGATAACTTGGCAAGCTAGAACCACATAGGTCGATTTGGCTTGCGCTTACGAAAAACTTCAGGTCACCATGGTTGCATGGTGACCTTTTCGTTTATTAAGCCGCCTGCGCGCGGCTCATTGCGGCGACGGCGCATGGCGGATGCCTTGCGCCGACTCACTGCTGCGTTGTGCGTGGGACTCGCAGTGCTGTTTGGGCTTGAAGCCGTATTGGCCGTGGTGGAGACCGAGCCGATGGTGGTGGCCGCCCGCTCGATTCGACGGGGTGACATTATTCTGGCCGCCGACGTTCAGTTGGCTGATATGCCGGTATCTGCGGCAGGCCCGTCTTGGACAGGCAATATTGAGGATGTGGTGGGCAAGGTAGCGCAAATCGATATCGAAGCAGCCGATCCCATTTTCACGCATATGGCCAGAGATGCGCCCGTAGCACCGACCGGCACTACGGTGATTGAAGTCCGCTTGGCCAGTAGCGTCGACGATGTATTGGCCGGCGATCAGGTGAGACTGGTTTCCGCCGTCGGTTGCGAAGGTGCTGATTGCACGCTGGCCGAGAACGCCACGGTGATGAATGTCGGCAAACCGGATGCGACTGGCGCATTGGGAGGCAACGACCGACTGGTGTCGTTCGCAATGCCGCCGGAGGCCGCGGCCAAGGTTATGGAGCTGCAACAGGCCGGAGCGATTATGGCCGTTGTGCGGTAGGAAGCGGAATCGGCCTTCGGCCGATACTGTGTTTTCCGCAGCCTGTCGGCTGCGGAAAACACAGTGTTGGGGCGCACAGAGTGCGCCCCAACTCCTACTCGCGCTCGTTAAAAACGGCCCAATGCGGCGGCAGTTCGCCGAGGATGCGTTTGTCGTCGTCGGATTGCCGTTGTTGGTCGGTCTGCATGTCTCCGGGCTCGAGTTTGACACCGTCAGCGTCAAACTGCTCAGTGCCCTTCATCACCACGCGCTTGTGCTTGCGCGGTGTGCGCCGTGTAGCCGAGTATTCCGCCATGGTTATTCAACCTCGCGATAGATCTCACCGATACGGCTGACGATACGGTCGACTTCCTTATCGGGGTTCACGAAGGCGGCGACACTCCAGACGGTCATCACATTCCAGCCCAAGGAAATGAGATCCTGTGCCGACAAACGATGACGCCTACGCGTGGATTGCACGGACATAAAGTTCGCGTCATCGGTCTGCACGGCCAAGGCAAACGGCTTGTCCTTCAATCCCACCACGAGCGGAATCTTCACGCCCTTGTCGAATCCATAATCAACAGCAGCGTTCAGTCCTCGCGCGCGCAACCTGTCGGCGATATCGTCGAACAGCACGTTGCCGCCTGCCGCATCACGCAACGGAAGCACCGGACGGTCGTCAAGCTGTTCGGCCCACGTCAACATGGTCTTCAGGAACCGAGGACCGGACTGGTGCAGTCGTTCTTCGTCCAAATCTTCGGAACCAAAGGCCGACACAATATCCAAGCTGTGGTCCGCCAATGCCAGGGCATCCAGCAACAGTCCGCGACCGCCTGTGCTTTCGAGCGGACCGAACTGCTGAAGCAGACGTCCGTGCGTGGTTTTCGCATAGCACATCGACAGAATCACGTCAGTGGCACGACCTCCGGCCACGTCACGCAAGGAAACCAACCGCACATGGCGCAGGAATCGGCCCATCGCCTTGGATTTGCCTGCCAACGACTTCAATTCGGCACCCAAGCGTGTGCGGAATGCGTCGGTCAACATCACGACCACAAGTCGATAGCTGGAAGGAACCACGGCAAAACCGGCGGCACGTTGCGTAATCAGACGCACCACTTCATCAATCTCCGGCTGGCTGGATTCCACCAGACCAGAAGACATAACCGGCACACCGCTCGCTTCCACACGGTGGAATCGCACCTCACCGGCAGCCGGCTCGGTGGCCACATCATAGCGAACAGGACCATATCCCTCGGATTCAAGGAATGCGGACAGGCGCGGCGCACGGCGAGACGGGGCAGCATCCACCTTGATATGAGGCAACGTGTCGATCAGCTGCTTGACGCTTTCGCTGGTTACCGTCGCGCAGTGGGCGATCACCACCACCTGCTGCACGCGGCCGATGATGGACAGCAACTCGATAGCGGGAATGTGCGCGCACGCATCGAGAATCGCCACATCAGCCAGCACACCCGGCTCGGTGAGTGCGGCGAGCGTACCCGGCGCGGCCACCAGAATCGGCTTGGCCGCGGCCAGAATCTCCGGATGATCACGGCGAATCCTGCTCAGCGACACACTGGCGCGCCCTGCCAGCACGGTGTGCATCTGGTTGGCTTCCTGAGTGCGGGAGAACAGCATGTCGCACAGGCGGCGCATGGATTCCTGCGACACCATCGGTCCGATGGAGCGCACGTGTTCCACATCGACCTGCGCAAAGCGGTCGGATGCGGCCTGCAGCGCGGCACCATCCTGGTTGGAGATGATGGCGGACGAACGCACAATGTCCTCAAACACGGTGGTCCACCAGGCCAGCTGCACTTCGCCGCGCACCTGCTCCACGCTCACTCGGCGAGCGTTGAGATCGGCGACCAGTTCGTTCAGTCCGGCAGAGGCGAATTCCTGCTCCAGCAGGCAACGCTCCGGCAAGGTGTCCAGTGCCTTGCGATCATCCAGCAGTGCTTTCAGGCGTGCTTCCACCTTCTCGAAATCGGCGGTTTCCAGATTGCCACCAGCGGGTGTGGTGGAAAGCACGGTATCCAGCGCGGTCATATTGCTGACCAGCGCCTCTTGGGTGGAGATGATCTCGTCGAGCTTGCTGGGCAGCACCGGCCAACCGCCGTGAGGCACGAACTGATGCCACTGCTCCCCTTGCTTGGCGACTACCTTCAACGCTTCGTGCAAGTCCTCGACCTGCGCGCCGACGCGCAGCAGATCCTTGGCTTCCTTGATGTGGCGGCGGCGCTCCCAGAATCCCATCGACGTGCCCTCGGCCTTGCGCTGGCTCTTCGGCTTGGTGGCCTCGATCATGGAGCTGATGTCTCGCTCGAAAATCTCCGGCTGGAACACGTCAAGCACTCGTCGCAGATTCTTCAAAACCGTAACCTGACGCTCCCACTCGCGGGTGGTGGGAGGAACCGGGAATCCGCAGGTCTGCACGGTGCGTGCCACCTGCTCACGGGTGGCGGGCAGGAAGCGACGCAGCAAATCGTCCACGCGCTGGTAGGCGGTTACTGCCTGTTCTTCAGTGGTGATGGACGCCTTGTACCATGCGGTGTCTTCCGGGCCGATGGTGTATTCGCCGAGCTCGCCGGCGCGTTCCATCTTGCCGATCCATGTGTCAATATCGTTGGCGATGCTCAGGGCACTTGACTCGTCAAGTCGAACGTGGGTGGCAGGGTGCGTCGGGAGCACGGAGATACGGGCCAGATTCTGAATGGTCTCGTATGCGGACACATTCCACTTATCATTGCCCCCGTGCAGGTCGCCCAAGTAGCGGGTCAAGCGCGAACGCACGCCCACGAGTTCGTCGGCCAACTGGTCGAATCGCTGGGTGGCGACTCCCGGTTGGAATCCGACTGCGGCAATCAGCTGCTTATCAAGCGCGGCGTTGGCGTGTTCATCGGATACATCCAGTACCTGCGCCTTCATCTCATTGGCGGAGGCCGTCTGGATGAACAGACGCTTCTGCTCGGCCACGCCGGGCACGTACAGCACGGAACGACCATTCATCAGGCAGCGCGATGCGATGGCCACAGCCTGCTCCGCGGTGCCCTTCGGGAAGGTGCCGTCGACCACGATGCTATGGCCATTGGCGGCAAGTGACGCGGCATATCGCACCGTATTGTCCACATCGCCGACTTCGTACTCAGCATGCGGGTCTACGTCGAAAGGACTGTATTGCGGAATATTGGCATCTTTGAGCGCGGTGCGGGCGGATTCGTCGCCGGCAAGCGCGTCCAACAGCACATTGCCGGTGGGGCCGTTCTCCAGCTGGTCGATGAACTGTCGGCTTTCGCTGATCATCTGCGACGAGGGGTCCATGAAGCATCCGAGCACAATCTGGCGCTCGATGGCGAAGTCGGAGATACGCTCCGACGCTTCGGACGAAATACGGGCGAACATCGCGGAAGTTTCGGGAGTGCCACTGTCATAGCTGGCACCGTCAAACAGGGAATCCTCATCCAGGAACACCCCCTGCTCACGCAATGTATTGACGAACGCGACGTTCAGGGCCACGCGACCGGTGAATCGAATGGTGGTCGACAAGCCATCACCCTCGATCGTGACGCTCACCGGGTACAACAGCACCGGCAGCGCGTTGCCCTTCCATGTGGCCACGCCGACCACGAGCGACAACTCCGCCACGCCGGAAATCCTGCGTTTGGCGGCCTGGTCATCCAGCACGCGCCCAATATGGCGTTCGGCGGCCTTAAGCACACCCGTGTCGCGGAACAACGAATCCAACCGGACATGGCCGGAAGCGAACAGCTGGGCGATGCCGGAGGGATGGGCATGGGTCATCTCCAGCTTCGCGGCCAGTTGATTCACATCCTCGAGCGGCGATGGCGGCTGCATGCTGCGGTATTGGTCACGCCAGCGACGGATGCGATTCAGACCTTCCGTGAGATTCTGGTTCTGAGTCTGGCTCTGGGTCATCTCTCGACTCACTTTCCAACCGCTTCGCGGTATTCCTGATAGCCCTTGTTGTGAGACAGGGCTTCGTCAATATCGGCCTCGCCACGGGCGGCGAGCCAAGAATACATGTCGTCGTACAGGTACGGATTCATGGCGAGGAACGCCAGCAATTCGGGATGACGGGCGACTTCGAATTGAACATTGAAATCTTGCGTGGTTTTTGCCTCGTCAGAGGTCAGGCCATCGACTTCGACTGCCGGCTCCTGTGCTTTCAGCTCGCCCTTGGCCACACGCTCGAACACCGAGCCGGGCTCGAAGACCGGAGTGTGTACGCCCGTGGAGTCGATATCATATGCTTCGGATACCGACTGCTGGGCGGTTTCGGCAGCCGGCTGCTGGTCTGCTACGCCTGCTGCGGTGGCTTCTTGATATGCTTCGGCTGCGGTCCGCTGCTGATCGTCCGGTACGTCAGCTGCCGGCTGGTCGGTTTCAGACTGGGCGGTTGCCGGCTGAGCGGTCTCAGGCTGGGTGTTTTCAGATTGAGCGGCTTCGGCTTCCCGGGCGGCTTCAGGCTGGGCAACTTCAGCATGCTGTTCGACAGTGTCCGCCGGCTGAGAATCGCCGGCATTCCTGGTATTCGGAGCGGACTGAACGTTTTCGGCTGACTTGCTTGCGCCAGCCACCACATCGGATTCAACAACCGCCGCCGACGCCACTGCCGGCTCGCTTGTGCTGGGAGCGTGCTTAACAACGGCATGGGCGATGGCATCTACTGGAACAATACCGGAGATCCTGCTGTGCTTGGATGCAGGCGTTACAATCGTCGACTCAGGTTCGGTCTGCTGCTTCGGCAGTGCCACGGAGTTCATGGCCTGCTGGTTTTTGCGTTCGGTCTCCTGCTCGGCATGCTGGGCCAACGCATCCGCGAACAGATCACGGGGTATGGCCGGCTCATCGTTTTTCGTCACTGGCTGCGTGATATTCAGCGAGCCAAGTTCAAGCTCGTCGACCTTGCGTCGAACATTATCCGCGCTGAAGATGGCGGTCGGCTCGCCGGCCCGCAAATCAAGAATATCGTCGACGGACATATCCGCCGCATCCGGCTCCTGCGGTGCTTCGTGAACCGCATAGCCAAACAAATCAGGCACCTTGAGGTCGAGCGGCTTTGCCACTGGATCGTCGACACGAATGAAGTCCGCAGGCACATCGCCGAACTGCATGCGCATGGGAGACGTCGGCAACAGGAACTCGGCATTGGCCGGCAAGCGCAACAAATCGCCATTTTCCCGCACCACATACGATCCATTGGTCGATCCAAGATCACGGACCGAGGCCGTGCCATTGCTTTTTACCGTGAACATGGCGTGCCGTTTGGACATCGATTTGGTTTGATCGGCGACGTCAAGGCGGGTGTTGCCATCATCGGCAAGGGGGCGTAACGGCTTACGGCCGATTTCCACGCACTCCCCCGGCTTGACGCTGATCCGGTCGACACCGTTGATCTTCACCGTCCACTCGCTCACCGTGACCGCCTTCCTGGACACACTATTTGACCACACTACGTGCCATTGTGTCATCTTTTACCGGCTTTTGGCGGATTACTGGGCACAGAATTGACAACTTTCGCTCATTGCCAGCTTTGTGTTTCCACGCCGGATCGCGTTCTCCGCCTCGTCCTCGTCAACTAGTCTACTCAGTATGCGGAAACCCCGCAGCCTGAAACACAGGTGCGGGGTTCCTCGAAAAGCTGTGATTGCGGCTTATGCCGCACAAATCACTTGAGCTCGACGCTGGCGCCAGCCTCTTCCAGCTGAGCCTTGGCCTTCTCGGCATCTTCCTTCTTGGCCTTCTCGAGGACGGCCTTCGGAGCGCCGTCGACAAGAGCCTTGGCCTCGGCCAGGCCGAGGTTGGTGATGGCGCGGACAGCCTTGATGACCTGGATCTTCTTGTCGCCGACGGCGGAGAGGATGACGTCGAACTCATCCTTCTCTTCCTCAGCCGGAGCAGCAGCGCCAGCAACAGCGGCAACAGCGGCAACCGGAGCGGCAGCCTCGACGTCGAACTTCTCCTCGAAGGCCTTCACGAACTCGGAGAGCTCGACCAGGGTCATCTCGCCGAAGGCTTCCAGCAGCTCATCGTTGGTGTACTTAGCCATTATGGCTTCCTTTCAATCTTGGCGGCGGACGAAGTGGTAGATCCGCTGCCTAATAAACCTTATTGTTTAAATTATCGAAGCGACTGATTCATGCCGTGAGGGCGTAAATCAGGCAGCCTTCTCCTGCTTTTCGCGCAGGGCGTCGATCGTGCGCACAGCCTTGGTAGGCAGAGCGTTGAACAGGTACGCGGCCTTGGCCATCGATGCCTTGATGTCGCCGGCGAATTCGGCAAGCAGCTGCGGGCGGGACTTGAGGTCTGCCAGCTTCTTGGCGCCCTCGGCATCGTAGACAGTGCCGTCAGCGGCGGCACCCTTGATGACAAGAGCCTTGTTGTCCTTGGCGAAGTCACGGATGACCTTCGCAGCCTCGATGAAGTCGCCCTTCACGAAGGTGATGGCGGTCGGGCCGGAGAGAATCTCGTCGAGACCCTCAATGCCCGCTTCCTTGGCGGCGATGCGTGCCAGCGTGTTCTTTGCCACGGTGTAGGAAGTATCGCGGCCTAGCTTTTCACGCAGATCGGAAATCTGCGGAACGGTAAGCCCGCGGTACTCGGTCAGGTAGACGGCGTCAGCGTTACGGAATTCTTCCGTAAGCTGAGCGACTACCGCTTCCTTTTCGGGCCTCTTCATGGCGTTCCTTCCTAAGTCGGCCGTTGACTT
>OLOL01003151.1_pt1 | contig 10615 bp, 9 predicted proteins | sample 1673081 | NCBI WGS metagenome assembly OLOL01 (sample SAMEA3136753, study PRJEB25190) | human gut metagenome
CGGTCTTTTTCACTGGGATGATCTATGAATCTTCTTCCCAGGACAGTTCCGTCTGCCCGCATGATGGTACAGACTGCATCGGTATTGATCCCTAAGTCCACGCTGCAGATAATCTGTTCTTTCACAGGTGTTTTGGTAAGTGTTACTTCCTCTTTATAGGAAAAACGCAAAAAATACTTCCGGTGTCTCTTTTCCAGAGTCGGGGCAGATGCCTTTTTCCCTGACCAGCATTTTCTCAGATATTCCATATCCGTATGATCCAGACGTACACAGGACCATTTCCAGTCATGACCGTCATAGAGTTTCAGGTATGCTTCGTCTTTCCCTTCCGCGCCTTCACGATACATGACATCACGGTAGAAGACCGGCATGGCGTGATTTTCATATACAAGCTTTGGTTTCCCGCTCTTTCCGTCGGTCTTTTCCCATAGATCCAGCCGTGTTTTATAAGAGGATACTGTCCCCAGTGCATGCTGGATGGCAGATCTGCGCAGATAGGAAGGCATCTTTGGGAACCGGATATCAAAATCAAAACAGGCATGGTTTTTCTTCGTAGTATGTACCAGATGTTCTGCAGCATTAAAACGCCTCTTTGCATCCGGGATTTCTGCTAATTCTTCCCATACCTGCACATAAATCCCAATCAGATAGCTGACAGCAGAACGGTAGATCTCCAGTGTCTGGCGGATCGGGATATTCTGTTTTCGTAATTCTACACCATAACTGGATATTATCTGCATTTTTATTTTTCCCTGATAACTCTTTTCTCAGATTCTGTTGTTTTTCTACTACCCATGGCTATATTTTAGCACATATAGTGCCAAAAGTAAACATATGTTTTCCTTTGGGTAAAAAATTTGCGCGTCTAACTCATCACTAAGTAACGAGAATGCGACGCGCAATTATTCAAAAATCGTTCGCATTTGCGCAGGAAGACATTTGGATCCGATACCTACGGTCCACAGATACCAAACCTTTTTAATAGAAGATACTCATAAATATCCTGATCAGGATATCTCTGTCATATATGAAACTCAGGATGCAATCTTTCTTAATGATCTGAAGGGCCGCCTCACCAGCCTTTGTATTGCACACAATGGTGAGAGCCAGAAAGATAATCCATATTACTATAAGGAATTTAACTGCCCCCAGCAACGCTCCTGCTACCTTGTTCATGCCATGCAACACAGGTAATCTCGTCACAAGATTCAGCATCCATGTGATACTCCTCACCATAATCGTCGACATCAGCAGAGAAATCAGGAAAGAAATTCCATTCACTGCCATTCTCGCCAGATATTGAGCAATATAATCCGAAAATGTAGTTACAGCCAAATACTGGTAACTGTCAGAATTATTATTCTGAACCAGTCCATTCCTCAGCAGTTCCGGGAGATTCATTTCATTTATAAATTCAGTCTGGCTTTCTCCACTGCCTGTCCATGTGCTGTATTCCTCTCCTACAAACTCCCGGCAGCTTTCCTGTACTTTTTCATAAATTGATGTATTTTCCCGAATAAACTCATTTACATAAGGATTTATAAACCACACGATCGCCATCGACAGAAAAACACATACAAGCGAAACCAGTTCTTTTATCAGTCCCCGCCTATAACCTCTGACACATGCAGCCGCCAGAAAAAGTATCGTAATGACTCCGGCCCACGTTAAAGCCATTTTCATCCTCCTAACTAAGTTTTATTATCTCTACACCGCTGTCCAATACCAGAAGATATCTGTTCATTCCGATTTTGAAGAAATCTTTGATCGTTCCATCCACACTGCCAAGATATTTCTGTACTCCCCTGCTGTTCATTACACACATCTGGGAACTGTTGTACATCAGAATATTTCCACCGCTTAATTTAATCGTCGTATATGGAATATTGAAGTTTTCTTTGAATTTCAATTTGCCATCTGTAGTATAAACTTCCATTGTATACTGTTTGTCTTTACTGTCATTCTTAAACACAAGACCAATCATATCATTATCATAAAAAGTACTGACAATTTCTTTATCTACTTTTACTGTTTTTACTTCCTTCGGAATCTGGCTTCCATGATAAATTGTAAATCCATTATCTTTAAGTGCTACAGACCGGTTATTATCAAGATACTGGATCTGCGGAACTACCACGCCTTCATACTTATATCCACTGACAATTCTGTCATCCTCGTTCTGTCCTACATCTCCAAAATTGTAAAATGCCACATAACTGGTCGTATCACTTCCATCTACGAACTGATAGGTTACCATCATGATCACTCCGTCTTCAGATACAGCAATATCAAGGGGATATCCCGGATCATCTATCTTCGTCTGATTTTCAGCAATCAGACTTCCATCTGTACCATAAAAATCAATCCATGTATCATCTCCGCCATCCAGGATTGCCGCAACAAGACCGCTTTTGGATACTTTTGCTTTGACAATACTGTAAGAAGTAGTTACACTGCCTGTTTTTCCGGATTTATCATAAATCTCCAAAGTTGTTCCATCTTTATCCGCAATCACCGCACGAGTTCCATTGACATCTGCCACAGGATTCTGCATCTGATAGGTTTCACTCCATAATGTACTCATCTTATCAGAAACAAGCGAAACTCCGTCCGGACTGTATCGAAGGATATTTCCGTCCATTTCAACATAATTTGTAGAAACAATATCCTCCTGCTCACTTGTCTGGACTACTTTATAAGTATGATAGCTTCTCTTCTCTATGTAAAATCCCACAGCCGTTACAGCAGCAGCTATCGCCACCACTGTAATAACTGTCTTTTTCACTACACTTCTTTTGTGGCGGGACAATCTGCGCTCATAATCATCTGCATATTCCTCTTCAGCTCTCTCCCGGGCTTTCGCTTTTCTGTTTCTCTCTGCCTGAAGCTTTTTCTTTTTATGTTTTTTTATTATTTTCTTAAATGTATTTGCCATTTTAGCCTTTACCTTATTTCTCACTTTCATTTTGTTGATTATCAGGTTTCAGTTTTTGCCATTTATTATAGCACAGTTTTCTAAGGTAATACAATTACTTGTCCCGGATAAATGATTTCGTCCGCTGACATCCCATTCAATTTGCAGATCTGACTTATGGCTTCGATACTTCCGTATCTGTCCATACTTATCTGAAAAAGAGTATCGCCGGGCTGAATCACATATGACTCATGGGCTTTTCCCGCTGCTTCGCTGTTTTCCTTCTGCACAGCTTCCCTGACACGTTTCTGTGCTTTACGTTCATCTGCTTCCTGCTGGTAGATTTGTTCGGTTTTATCTGCTTTTTCTGTCTTTACATCCGGAAGCTGTTCTGTTTTGTCCGATTTTTGTTCTATATCTGTCTGCTCTGCTGATATTTTTTTCTCTGAAGTATTGTTTTTCTTTTCAGAATTTTCTTTTTCACTGGTGCTTTGATTATTCTCTTCATCATTCTCTTCATTATTCTTTTTATTCTTCCCTGCATCATTTTGTATAATATCTGTTCGGTATTGTTTATGCTGCCTGACAGCTTCATTGTTCGAAGTCCCGACAACAGGAGACGGCGTTATCTCCTCAACGATCACTGAAGAAACCGTCGCGCTCTCCTTTTCGTTCTGTTTTACATTCTGGTAACTTCTGTAAAAATTAACACCCACTGTCAGTACTGCAATTGCCAGACATGCAGTTAATCCATATGAAAAAACAGAAGGAGCTGCCGGCTCCTTCCTGGTTTCCTTTTTATCTGCAATTATTTTGCGAAAATCTTTCACAGCCTGATCTTCATATTTTTCCTGAGGTTCCGGCTGAAGTTCTTCATTTTTGTCGATCATATACGTCTGCATACCGGGATTTTTTTCATAATAAAGATAATACCCTCCCAGACGCACCATTTCATTGTTTTCATAACGGAAGAAAGCATCTTCCCTTTCCTGAGGTTCCATAAGCATCAGGACTTTTTCTCCTCCAAAATGTTTCATGTGTACTTTTGACATCACTTCCGATACTTTCAGGAGAAGCTGAGGCTGTGAAAAGAACCATCCCACAATCTCCTGATCTTCGAAGTACTCCTTCTGGGCTTCCTGTATCTGCTTCCATTGATTTTCCGAAAAATCGATATGATCAGGTGCTGCCTCCATCTCCTCCGCTATAATAGCACCTTTGATAAACAGATAAGCTGTCTGAGAACGCCATTTAAGATTTCCTGTAAGAACTGCCACTCTGGTTTTTGCTTCTCCCAGAGAGTCTTCCGCTCTGGCAAGTCTTACCAGAAATGTGTACACATAGTCCTCCATATAAATCCTGTAATCTTCGGCTGCCAGGCCGATCTGGCGTATATTTCTGGGTAATCCAAACGGTTCCTCACCATTTTGTCCTTCCTGAGATTCGTCCTTATAGATTACTTCTATCATCTCTCATCACCCCTTCGGGTATCAGGATAACACAGATAAATTGCAGATTTTATCACATTGTAAGAGGAATTTACCAGAATTTGGCGACAGATTTTGCACAGTGCATATTTTTATCCCGGTAAGGATATGATGTTATCAGAAGCCTCTTCGCAGCTTGTTGTTATGAAGCAAAGGGACTATAGCAATTAAAAGATATAATCAATAATGTGCTCTCGAAATCTTTTTGTGCAGGTACAATAGAGACTCTGCGAGTACATAAATACGATCAGGGAGGTTTTATGGTATTTTATGTGGACTCACAGAAAAGCAGTTCTGCTGAGGAAATCGCTTTTCTTTTAAATAAATGTATTCTTCAATATCCCGGCAGATGGTCGGAACTGGTTTTTCTGTGTATCGGAAGTGACCGCGTGACAGGAGACTGTCTCGGTCCCTATATCGGACACCAGTTACTTGAACATCTGAATACGGACACTCATGGCGTTTATGTTTACGGTACCCTGAAAAGCCCCGTACATGCTTTAAATCTTTCCAGAATTTCCCGCCAGATCAAAATTCTGCATCCCGAAGGTCTGGTTATTGCAGTGGATGCCTCTCTTGGACAAAAAAAGCACCTGGGGTATGTGACCATCGCAGATGGTGCACTTTACCCAGGTGCTGCAGTTCAGAAAGAACTTCCTCCTGTTGGTGATATCCATATCACAGGGATTGTAAACATTGCAGGTGTACTGGAACAGCTAACCCTTCAGACTACCCGCCTGTCTACGGTAATCTCTCTGGCAGATACCATCACACAGGGAATCGTAAATTATACAAATTCTTTGATCTGTTTGTAGATGCCTTCTGCATCAAGACCATATTTCTCAAGAAGAGCTGTGGCAGGACCGGATTCTCCGAATACATCATTTACACCGATACGTTTTACAGGTACAGGTGCTTTCTCAGACAGGCATTCGCATACTGCTCCACCAAGTCCGCCGATTACTGAATGCTCTTCTACAGTTACAACCTTGCCTGTTTCTTTGGCTGCTGCAACTACAAGTTCTTCATCCAGAGGCTTAATCGTATGGATATTGATTACTTTTGCATCTACGCCGTCTGCCGCAAGCTTCTCTGCAGCTTCAAGAGCAGGAGCTACGCAGAGACCGTTTGCAATGATCGTAAGGTCTTTTCCTTCACGAAGGACAATACCTTTGCCTAATTCAAATTTATAGTCCGGTCTGTCATTGATAACCGGAACTGCCAGACGTCCAAATCTCATATATACAGGACCAACATGCTCATAAGCTGCTTCTACCATAGCTTTTGCTTCAATATCATCAGAAGGGCAGGCAACAACCATTCCCGGAATTACTCTCATAAGAGCAAAATCCTCACAACACTGATGGGTAGCACCATCTTCACCTACAGAAATTCCGCCATGAGTAGCGCCAATTTTTACATTGATCTTCGGATATGCAATAGAGTTACGAACCTGCTCAAAAGCACGTCCTGCTGCAAACATTGCAAATGTGCTGGCAAATGGAACTTTTCCTGTAGTAGCCAGACCTGCGGCAATGCCCATCATATTACACTCGGCAATACCACAGTCAATATGACGCTCCGGAAATTCTTTTTTGAATACGCCAGTCTGAGTAGCTGCAGCAAGGTCAGCGTCCAGAACGACCAGGTTCTCATGTTTCTTACCTAATTCAACCAGCGCAGCACCGTAGCTTGCTCTTGTTGCGATCTTCTTTACTTCTGACATAATGCTTCACCTGCCTTTTCTAACTCTTCCATTGCCTGTGCATACTGCTCGTCATTCGGAGCTTTTCCATGCCATCCAACCTGATTTTCCATAAAGGAAACACCTTTTCCTTTTACAGTTTTCATAATGATAGCTGTAGGCATTCCCTTAGTAGCTTTTGCTTCATCAAAAGCAGCTCTTAACTGATCCATATCATTTCCGTCTGCAACGTTAATCACATGGAAGTTAAATGCCTCAAATTTCTTATCAATCGGGTATGGAGAACATACTTCATCAACCTTACCGTCGATCTGAAGTCCATTATTATCCACGATCACTACAAGATTGTCCAGTTTTCTGAAGCCTGCAAACATAGCAGCTTCCCAAACCTGGCCTTCCTGAATTTCGCCGTCACCTAATAAGGTGTATACACGATAGCTTTCATTGCTTAATTTGGCAGAAAGCGCCATACCAACTGCTGCAGAGATTCCCTGTCCCAGAGAACCGCTGGACATATCAACACCCGGGATATGTTTCATATCCGGATGTCCCTGTAAATAGGAACCCAGATGACGAAGAGTCTTCAGATCTTCTTTTGGGAAAAAGCCTCTTTCTGCAAGTGCAGAGTAGTATCCCGGTGCTGTGTGGCCTTTGGAAAGTACGAAACGGTCACGATCAGCCTTCTTAGGATCCTTTGGATCAATATTCATTTCTTCAAAATATAAATAAGTGAATACATCTGCTGCAGACAGAGATCCGCCTGGATGTCCTGCTTTTGCAGAATGTAATGCAGTAACGATGTCTTTACGGACTTCGTTTGCAATTTTCTGAAGTTCTAATTTTTCCATTGTGGTAAATTCTCCTTATTCGCCGAATACTGCTTTATAATCTTTCTGGAATTTCTCAATACCTGCATCTGTCAGAGGATGTTTTGTCATCTGTACGATTACATTGTACGGAACAGTTGCAATGTCAGCACCTGCAAGTGCACAGTCTGTTACATGGATCGGATTTCTTACGCTTGCTGCGATGATTTCTGTCTCGATTCCTGCCACTTCAAAAATCTCAGCGATCTCGCGGATCAGATCAACACCTCTTGTAGAAATGTCATCCAGTCTTCCAAGAAACGGAGATACATAAGTAGCACCTGCTCTTGCAGCCAGAAGTGCCTGGTTAGCAGTGAAGATCAGAGTAACGTTTGTCTTGATTCCTTCTGCATGAAGAACCTTAACTGCTTTCAGACCTTCTACTGTCATAGGAATTTTAACAATCATATTCGGATGAATGGCTGCAATCTCACGTCCCTCTTTGATCATTCCTTCTGCATCTGTTGTAGTAGCTTTTACTTCACCGCTGATCGGTCCGTCTACGATAGATGTGATCTCTTTGATTACTTCCTTGAAATCTCTTCCTTCTTTTGCGATAAGAGACGGATTTGTGGTAACACCACAGATTACACCCATATCATTAGCTGCCTTAATATCTTCTACTTTTGCTGTGTCAATAAAAAATTTCATGTTCTTAACCCTCCTGATTTTTGCTTGTCATAATCGTTCATTGATCTGATGGTTTCATTATAACAGACTTTACATTCAGGTCAAGCATGGCAAAAGATTATTAATAATTTCTTTATTAATAATCGCATGTCTTATTAATTCTTTATTTTTCAGTCAAAGCATATATTCGTTGTTATCAACATGCAATATACAATATGTTTTATAACCATTTCTTTTCGTAACTGTTCGCTGTCTTTGCTGTTGCAGGAAACCTCCGTCAGAAATCATTTCTGATATCGGATTTCAGCCGCACATCCTGAAATTTTGGTACGTTTCCAGAAAATGCCTGCCGGGTAGATATTCGCAATCTACCTCGCCACACAGCTCTATACCAAATAACTGTTCTGCAGTTTCGATAAATTATTATTAATAATTTTCATTCGACGTATTTAATTATTTTTTTTGGTTCTGACATACCCCGTAGTGCGTCTCGCTATCAGCTTGGGGGTATATTCAATATTATAGAGACTGGCAGGAGCAGAATCTGTGAGAAAACGGTCCTGCTCATCGATTTTGCGCAGTATAATATCACAGGCATCTCTGCCTTTAAGGGCTACGAAATGATCGATCGTAGTAAGAGAGATCTTCCGTATTCCCGAATAAAAGATATTATCGCACCCAATCACCGATACATCCTTGGGTACATGAATCCTTGCTTCATGGAGAGCATCCAGCGCACCAATAGCCATCATATCATTCTGGCCTGCAATAGCTGTAAATTCCCTGCCTTCATCCAGAAGCTCCATAGTAAGCTCATAACCCATCGAATATTCCGAATCCATCCGTGGGATCTGCATATCGATAGCTTCATCCGCAGCCTTAATGATCACATGATCCTTCAGGCCTTCTTTCTCAAACTCTTTCACAAAACCATTTACACGTTTTGTTCTCTGCCATTGTCTCCTTGTCAGGGGCGGAGTGATAAACGCTACATCTCTGTGCCCCAGATCAAGCAGATGTCTTGCCATCATCCTTCCCACAACTGTATTATCCTGATTAATGGCATCTATAGTTGTAGTTTTCTCTTTATTACTGATGATAACCAGTGGGATTGTCTGCGCCAGTTCCTCTACCTGCTGCTGAAAATCCGGATTTGGATTACAGCAGTAGATAATGCCAAGCGGCTCTATTGTACCCATCATGCGCAGATACTTCTCCTCCAGACGGGGATCTCTCTGTGTATTACAGATAAAGACACCATATCCCTGCTTGTTCGCCACTGCTTCAATCCCCTGCAGAAGCAATACATAATACGGGCTTGTAAGCGTAGGGCAAAAAACAACGATCAGCTTCTCTTTCCGGCTTTCTTTTCTGTTCTTTCGTCCGGGAAGATGATAGCCTAATTCTCTGGCTGCCTGCTCTACCTTCTCCACTGTTTCTCTGGAAAAAGAAACATTATATTTCTTATTCAGGACCATGGAAACAGTTGCCTGGGAGACTCCTGCCCTCTTTGCCACGTCAGAAGAAGTTGCTTTCTTTTTAGACAAAGTGATGCCTCCTTTTCCGATGATCTTTTGTCAGAACAGTAACCTTAAAGCTCCACACGCCCCTCAAGAGCACGTAAAAGAGTCACTTCGTCAATATATTCCAGATCTCCTCCTACCGGAACTCCGCTTGCAATCCTGCTGACTTTGATCCCGGTAGGTTTGATCAGCTTACTGATATACATTGCCGTTGTTTCCCCCTCCAGACTGGAGTTGGTAGCAATGATCACTTCCTTTATCTCATCCTTTGCCAGACGCTGCATGAGTTCTTTCAGTTTGATATCATCCGGCCCGATTCCAAGCATTGGAGAGATTGCGCCATGAAGAACATGATAAACGCCATCAAACTTGCCTGTTTTTTCATAAGCTGCAAGATCTCTTGTATTCTCTACCACCATGATCACTGAATGATCACGCTTATCATTGCTGCAGATGGGACAGATCTCTCTGTCTGTCAGAGTACAGCAGCACTTGCAATACTGTACATTCTCTCTGGCACCGGTAATGGAAGAGGTAAGCTGCTCTACCTGATCCTTTGGCATATTCATGATGTGAAATGCCAGTCTCTGTGCTGATTTCGCACCGATTCCCGGAAGATGGGAAAGCTGCTCGATCAGCTTATTGATATGACTGCTGTAGTATTCCATCAGAATGGAAGACCTCCGCCAAGTCCGCCCAGACCACCTGTCAGTTTAGACATAACAGCTGTAGATTCTTCTTCCACTTTGCGAAGTGCTTCGTTTGTAGCTGCAACGATGAGATCTTCCAGCATTTCGATGTCATCCGGATCTACAACTTCCTCCTGAAGCTTTACTTTTGTCACCTCTCTCTTACCTGAGATAGTTACCTCTACAGCTCCGCCTCCTGCAGTAGCCGTAAATTCTTTCTCTTCCAGAGCTTTCTGATTCTCTTCCATCTGGCGCTGCATTTTCTGCGCCTGTTTCATAAGATTATTCATATTTCCCGGCATACCCATGCCTGGAAATCCTCCACGTTTTGCCATAATAAACTCCTCCTGTCAATCTTCTTCTATAACTACATCCATATGGATATTCTGACGGATTGCTTCGTCCACAGTTACCTTGGACAAATTAGTATACGAATGGTTATTTGCCACCAACAGCTGCACCTCAACTGCTTTTCCGGTCTGTGCAGCAATAATATCCATCAGTTCCTGCCTGGCTTCAGGATCATCCACATAATTCTTGCCAAGAAAGTCCTGAAATTCCACATATAATACAGGTTCGCCTGTATCGCCATTGTACTTGGGAACTGCCTTTAAAAGCTGATCTCTGAACACTCCGGTAGTCTGTCCTGCGATTGCCCGCCATCCGGCAACGATCTTCTGCAGATCCTCAGGTGCTGCTTTCGCAGGCTTCTTTTCTTCCTGTGCAGGCTGCGCCCCGGTCTGTTGGACTACACCACCTGATTGTACCACAGTCTGCTGCACTATTGCACCCTCATCTATT
>OLOL01003156.1_pt1 | contig 10596 bp, 9 predicted proteins | sample 1673081 | NCBI WGS metagenome assembly OLOL01 (sample SAMEA3136753, study PRJEB25190) | human gut metagenome
CACCCGCGAGGACATCCTCGGCATGCTGGCTTACAGCGCGGGGCTTCTGCCTGAAAACCGCCCCGCGACCATGGAGGCGCTGATCGGCGCGTTTGACTGGAAGAACGTCAAAACGGAGGATATGCGCCTGCCGCCGTCCTTCCAATTTGCCGCCCGTTCCACTTGATAGGATTGATACGATAAAAGACGCTGCCGCAGATGGTTTTCATCGGCGACAGCGTCTTTTTAATCCCTTTGCGTTCTGCGCAGGGCGCAGGAGAGCGCCGCCAGCGCCAGCGGCATGAGATAGATCACCGGGAAACCGTAGCGGTCCTGATGCTCGATGCACGGGCCGCAGAGAATGACCGCCATCGTCAACATCTGCGGAAGCAGGATCGTCAGCATCCCGCGCGCTTTTCGGCTGCATGCAATCGCGCAAGCGCCCAAAAGCACCGCGCAGTAAAAGCCCAGCGTATTGAGCTGGAGCGCAAACGGGAGCGCCAGCGCGACCTGACGCAGACTGCTTTCCATCTTCTCCAGTCGGGTCAGCGTCCCGCTTCGGTGAATATCCAGCGCTTCTTCCTCCTGCGCGGAAAGCCCGGTTCCCGTGAAAATCGCCAGATTGTAGGTGCTCACGTCGAACAGCAGCGCATTTTGGATGATCGTCGCAGACAGATAGCAGCCGGGGTGCCGGATCATCTGGCTCGCCCACGCCTGTCCATACGCCAGCCAGTCGCGCGGCGTCGCCGTCTTCCGATACATCGCCTTCACCGGGTCGGAAAGCTCCGGCTGATAGCGTTTTGCCAGCTCGTCGTAAACCAGCACCCCGTCGATCGCCGCGCGCTCCTCGTCGGTGACTTCCGAGGCGTATTCCGATACAAACCGCGCCGTCTGCTGAAACGGCAGGGACAGCGCCTCGCCCAAGCTCGCCGCCTGCGGATGAAAGCGCGCGTCAAACCCCGCATCAAACCCTGCGCCGAGCAAAAGTGGAAGCGCCGCAGCCGCGGCAATCGCCGCCCGTCGTTTTCTGCCGCACGTTCCCAAAAACAGCGCCGCGCAAATCGGAATCCAGACCATCGCGCCGTTCGGGCGCATCCGAAGCATCAAAAACGCGGACAGGGTCATGCGGAGCACAAACCCCGCGCCGAACCCGTCACTCTCCTTTTCCAGAAAACGCTGTCGAACCATCTCGCAGAGCATCAGCAGCATCGCGTAGCTGTAAGGAACATCCTTGAGGATCACCGTGATGTTGTCGCAGTACACCGGCGCGAAAGCGCACAGCACAAGCGAAAGCGCCCGCAGCCAGACCGGCGCGCAAAGCCTGCGCATGATCCACTGGCTGTATCCGATCACCGCCGCCGCAAAGACCGCCTGCACCAGCACATAGGCAAACAAGCCCGCGTTTCCGCTGCCCAGCGCATGCCCCAGCCGGGTCGCCCCCAGCAGGAAGAACGCCAGAAGCGTCGGATGATGCTTGCTCCACGGCAAAAGCCCCAAAATCTGGTCAAACTGAGATTGCGTATCCGAATTCATGGAAGCCGGATAGCTGACCGCCAGATGCGGCAGCCAGCAAAGCAGCACGGCGGCCATGCAAAACAGCAGGGTATGCGCCCGATACGCCCTGCGCAGCGCGCCGTCTCTTTGTATCCGCAAATCCAGCCTTCCGTCCAGCCCGGCCTCCAGCAGGCGGAAAAGCAGCTCGAACAGGCACGCCATGCCCAGCGCCAGCACCGCCGCCTTGAGCTTCTGGCTGCCGGAAAGGAAAGGCTGATTCAGGTCGTTCGTGTTGGCCACGCTGACCGCGATCACCTGCCAAACGCCGAGAAACAGCGCCGCCAGCCGAACCCGAAGCCCCGCTTTGGGCAGGCGCTCGTCCGCCCAGTTCAGCGCCAGAAGACACATCAACGCCGCCAGCGCCACCGCGCCGCTCGTCCCCACGAGCGACTGGCCGATGTTGACGTAATTGTCGCCGCTGCGCACGTTCAAATCCATAAACATCGCCCACGCCATCAGCCCGGCGCGCAGCACATTTCCGATTTTCAAAGCGCTCATTTGTTTTTCGTCACATACACCGCCGTCGCGACGGGTACCTCCTGCTCCGTGCCGGAACGGGTATACGCGCCGTCCGCCGGGAGGGTGATGGCCTCGCCGATCAGGTAGAATGTGTAAACGCCGCCCTGCTCCACCTCGTCCGCCGTGGACAGCACGACGTACAGCGCATCCTCCCACACGCCGGTGGCGGGATTGCTGACGCAGACCAGCGCGCACGGCTGACCGTCGTAATCCGTAAATTCCATCACCTTGCCGCGCAGGATGAAGCGCTTCTGCGCGTACTGCGCGGGCTTTTTCTCCAGCTCGTCGTAGTCAAGCGCGATCATCTTCTGCCGGAACTGGGCGATCAGCTCGCGCTGCGTCCATTCCCGCGTGAGGGTGATGCTCCGGGTGCTCTGGGCAAAGCCGTCCGCCTTCGCGCGGAGGGTGAAGGTCTCCGTGCCCGCCTCGCTCATAAACACGCGGACGGAGAACCCGCCGTTCTTCCCTGCCTTGACGTTGGTATTCATGCCCTTGCCGTCGATATACACCGTCGCGTTCGGCTCGGTCACGCCGCGCACGGTCACGCTGCCGCCGGTGAACGTCGTGCTCTCCGGCTCGGTGATCTCCAGCCGCGCATCCGGCTTTTCGTAGCGGATCGTGAACGTCGCGGTATCTTCCCCAGCCGTCACCACCAGCTCATGGTCGCCTTCGTCCGCCAGCTTGACCTTCAGGGAGAAGCTGCCGTCCTTCTTCGCGCCGGTCTTGGCGAGCTGCTTTCCGCTCTCCTCCACCCGGATCTCCGCAGAAGCCGCGGCATGGCCGGACAGCGTGAGCTGCGCCGAGGTCGTATACGCCGGGATTTCGTCCAGCGTCAGGCTGCCGCTGGTCTCCACCGCCGCGCTGCCCAAAATGGGTTCGGGCGTGGCGGTCGGCTGCATCGTGGCCGTGGCCTGCGGCGTGGGCGTCGCCTGCCCGAGCGAGGAAAGCAGCTTCATGCCCGAAAGGAGCTGCTCCATGCGCGCGTCGTCCGCCTCGTCCGGTTCGCGGCCCACGATGGTCTGCTCGATCATATACAGTTTGCCCAGATGCAGCGTCGCGTAGCGCAGGCTGTACACCGGCATGGACGCATACATGGCCGAGCTGGTCAGGCGCACGCAGGCGGGCGCGGTATCGACATAGACGCAGGTTTCATACAGGCCGCTCATTTCAAACTGCGCCAGAAACGCGAGCCGCTGCTCCTGCGTCATCTTGTCCATATCCTGCACATCGGCGAATTTTCCCGCGTCCGTCACGCTGACGGCAATCTGCCCGCCGTCGTCCGGGATGACCTCCATCACAATGCCCGAGGCCACATAGCTGGCCAGCACGGCCTCGCTGCTCGTGCCCAGCGACTTGAGCAGCGCCTCGTGCTCGCCCAGATTCGTCTGCGTGAGCACGGTTTCATCCTCCCGCTGCGTGTAGCGGAATCCTTCGTAGGGAAAAACATACGTCGCCGTCTGCGCGAGCGCGCCCGCGCCCAGCGCAAGCAGCCCGGCGCACAGCAGCATACAAGCCTGTCGTTTCATCGAGAAAGCCCCCTTTGGGTGTCGGCGGTTGTTTTCTTATTTTTTCGCAACGTCGCGGCTCATGGCCGAAAGCTGCGCGAGCGCAAACATGAACATCAGGTTGATGGGCAGCATCGCGCTGAGCGTCGCGCTCTCCATCATGCCGATGAGCAAACCGGCGAACGTCATCATGCAAAGCCCCAGCGCGCCGCGCGGCCGCTTGGGCGCAAAGAAGACGCGAATCGTCTGCCAGACCGCAATCGCCAGGAAGACGATCTGCGGTACCAGACCGATCAGGCCGAAATCGGCCGCCCACTGCAGGTAGGCATTGTGAACGGCTATGCCGTCCGTCCAGGAAATATACTGACCGATTTTGTGCCCCGTCTGGTTGACGCCGTTGCCGATCATCATCATCTTCGGGTTATCGCGCCAGAACATGAAGACGGCGCGCCAGATATCGGTTCGATCGCTGAACGAGCCATCCGTGTTGGCCAGCACGCGCGCCCGTATCTTTCTGACCTGAATTTCCGGCACTGCGGGTTCGGCGGCTGCCTCCTGCGCCGGCGGTTCAGCCGCCTCGACCGACGCTTCCGCCGTCGTTTCTTCGGCGCTCGGTTCGACCGGCTGCGCTTCCGGCACTTCTTCGGCACTCAATTCAGCCTGCTGTGCTTCCGCCTGCTCGGCCAGCGCCGCCTGAAGCGCCGTGTCATACGCCAGCTGGTTGTAGTGCGCAACCGCCGCGCGGGTCATCCTGTCCGCGCCCCAATAGCCGCCGCCCAGCACAACCGCACCGGCCAGCACCGCCGCCAGCAGACCCGCCGCGACATTCCGGCGGCAGAGCGCACGGCGAACGCCGTCAAACGCGGCAGCGGCCAGCACGGCCAACAGCGCATAGCGGGACGTGCGGCTCTGGGTCAACACGATAACCGCCATCGACATCACGGCCGGAATCAGGCAGAAGAGCTTGAGAAGGATGTTTCGGTGGTAGCCCACGCCCATCACGCACATCATGCACAGGCTGATGACAATCATGCCCGTGATGTTGTAATGCACACCGGAACACAGCCATCCCTCGACCGCGCCGAAGCCGAACGGCCCCAGATCGGCGGCGTAAATCGTGCCGCTCCACGCGCAGAACAGAAGCGCCCCGCAGAATACATAGGCGAAGACCGCGCTCAATACGCTCATCGTCGCCATCAGCATTTCGCGCTCGCGCTGCTTTCTCTCGGAAATCGACGCATAAATGCCGAAGAACATCACCGCGTAGCCATACCACGCAGTCACGTTCTTGCCCGTAAAGCCGAAGCGAATCGCAAACGGCACCAGAATCCAGAGATACAGCACAAAGAGCGTCACCACGTCCGCCCTCGCCGGTTCGAGCGAGGACGCGCGCCGCTGCAAGCGCAGCAGGCACAGCGCCGCGCCCCACGGGATGACGATATAGCCGTACAGCAGGCTCATCGGCTCGCGATACCACGCCACAATGGCGCTATCCCCGAGCGTCGCGTATAAAAACGTCACGATCAGGAACAGCGCTTCATTGCCGAACACCGCCAGCACGATATCCCGAATCAGGCTCTGACCGCGCGCGAGCAGCCCGTTTTCTCGTTTCTGTTCAGACATAATTTTCCTCATCCTTTTGATTTGAAAAAAGGCGGGGAGGATTACTCCTCCACGCCCAGCACATCGACGGCAGCCGGGCTTTCCGGCGCGGCAACGGTTTCCTGCGGTTCGTTCGCAGTCTGATTTTCCGCCGGGTTCACCGGCTTGCGCGGGCCGCGGCGGCGGCTGCGGCGGCTGCGGCTCGGCTTTTCGCCCTGCGGCTTATCGGCGCTCTTTTCAGGGCGCTCCGGCTGGTTTTTGAGCATGATGACCACGCGGCGGTTCGGCTCCTCGCCCTCCGAATGGGTGGTCACGGCCGGGTGATTTTGCAGCGCGGTGTGCAGCACGCGGCGCTCGTAGGGATTCATCGGCTCGAGCACAACCTTGCGGCCGGTCTTGACCGCGCGGTTGGCCATGCGCTGCGCCAGACGGCGCAGGCTGTCCTCGCGCTTGGCGCGGTAATTTTCGGTATCCAGCGTGACGCGGATATAGCCCTCGCGCCCCTTGTTCACCTGCAGGCTGGTGAGATACTGGAGCGCGTCCAGCGTCTCACCGCGGCGGCCGATGAGGATGCCCAGCGTGTCGCCGATCATGTGGATGGAAAGGTTATCCGCCTCGCTGTCGTCCACATAGACGTCCACCTTGACGCCCATGCGGTCGGTCACGTCCATCAGGAATTTCTGCGCGCGTCCCGCCGGTGTGTCCTCCGGATGGATGACGGGCGGCTCGGTCGGCGCGAACGTCTCGGCGGGAACCATCGGCGCGAAATCGCGCTTCTCGCTCTCCTCGCGGGCGGGGCGCGCCGGGCGCGGCTTGCGCTCGCGCGGCGGCTTGGGCGCTTCCGGCTTCTTTTTCGGCTTGGTCTCGGCCTTGGGCGCTTCCGGCTTGACTTCGGCCTTCGGCGCGGCGGGCTTGGCCTCCGGCTTCTTCTCCGGCTTCTTCTCCGGCTTCATTTCCGGCTTCGCCTCGGCCTTGGGCGCGTCCGGCTTCGCTTCCGGCTTAGGCGCTTCGGTCTTCGACGCAGCGGGCTTCGGCGCGGCGGGCTTCGGCGCGGACTTCTTTTTCTGCTCGTTCAGGCTGAAGCTGCCCAGCAGATCGCTCAGCCCGTGATCGTCCTCGCGCTCATCCTCCATCACGGTCAGGCGCACACAGGCAGGCTTGCTGCCGAACAGGCCGAACAAGCCCTTCGCGCCCTCCTGAAGCACGTCCACGTGCACGTCGGCAATGGTGACGCCCAGCTCGGCCAAACCGTTGTCGATGGCCTCCTGCGTCGTTTTGCCGGTGAATTCCTTGATTCTCATCAGATGCCGACCTCCTCAGCCTTGGCCGCCTTGCGGTCCTGCTGCTCAAAGTACTTGTTGAAGCAAATCTGTTCGACGATGGCGTAGATGTTGGAAACCACCCAATACAGGGCGAACGCGGAGTTGTAGCTGGCGCAGAAGTAGAGGGACATGAAGGTCATCACGTAGATCATCATCTTCTGGCTGCCCGCCTGAGACGGATCCATCGGGCTGCTCTTCATGGTCAGCTTCTGCATGAAGATCTGGGAAACGACGGAGAGGATCGGCAGCAGGAACCAGCCGTTGCCCTCCTGATAGATGGAGAAGCGGATCAGGCCGAGGATGTTCAGGTTGCCCAGACCCGCCACCGGCGCGATATACGGCGCGTAGGCCGCGGAGCTGATGAACGGGGTGACGACGTCGTTGATATAGGTCGTCAGATCGGCGGCGCCGGCAAAGCTGAGCGCCTGCGGGATCACGCCGTCGGCGACGAGCTTGGCGCTCACGTCGTTCCAGACCTTGTAATCCACCAGACGGAGGGACTGCACATCCGGCATGTAGGTCGCAAACGGGCTGTCGGGCATCCAGAGGTTCTTGATCCACAGGAACGGCTCGACCAGCGTGTGCGGGTCAATCTCCGGGTTGTGGTAGAAGGTGAGGAACTGGGACACCAGCTGCTCGTTCGCGAACGTGCGCAGCGCGTAGAACATCGCGAAGAGGATGACCATTGAAATGAGCATCGGCAGGCAGGAGCCCATCGGGTTGACGCCCTCTTTGCGATACAGCTCCTGGAGCTTCTGGTTGAGCTTCTCCTGGTCATCCTTGTATTTGGCCTGAAGGGCGGCCGCCTTGGGCTGGATGGTCGACATGCGCATGGTGGAGCGGCGGCTCTTGAGGTTGAGCGGCATGACCACCAGCTTGATCAGGATGGTGAAGACGATGATCGTCAGCGCGTAATTGTTGATGAACGTGTGCAGCGCTTTGATGAGCGTGAGCAGCAGCGAATTGAGAAAACTCATGGACGGAACGTCCTCCTTGCGTCAAGAATTGTCCTCAGCCTGTCCGCTTGAGCGAACGGCCTTCCCCGCCGGGGGATAAACGACTTTTTTGTCAGTTTTTTTCGATTTTCGGCTTCGTTTCGGGGGCACGGGGTCGTAAAAGCTTCCCTTATAAAAGGGCTGGCAGCGCAGCAGCCGCCGGATGGCCAGATAGCCGCCGTAGAGCGCGCCGTGCCGCTCGACGGCCTGCATCGCGTAGGTCGAGCAGGTCGGCGTAAACGGGCAGCAGGGCGCGTGCATCGGGCTGATAAACCGCCGATAAAAGCGGATCAGCAGCAGCAGCAAACGCTTGATCACGGGCAATCCGCCGCCTTTTCAGCGGGTCTCGGCTTCTTCTGTGCGTCGGGGAGAAGCAGGTTCTGCTTGCGCAGCAGGTACTGCATGGAACGGCTGAGCTTGTCAAACGCCGCCTCCGCGGCGGGCTGGCGGGCGATGAACACATACAGCCCCGGCTTCATCTGGGGGAGCAGCGGCACACAGGCGGCGCGCAGGCGGCGCTTGATGCGGTTGCGCTGCACCGCGCAGCCGAGCTTTTTGCCCACCGAAAAGCCGACCTTGAGCACCGGGCCGCGCACGTAGAGCATCACCATCTCCCGCGCCCCGGCGGACGCGCCCCGGCGATACACATATTTGAACTGCGCGTTCTTTTTCAGGCTGTAAGTTCTTTGCAAATTAACAACGCTCTCCTCGGTTGACGCCAAAAACGGCAAATGAAAGAAAAAGGCCCGCTCCCGGTCTTTGCCGGGCCGGACCGAACGCCCCGAGCAGCCTCGGAACGGGTGCCGCCGATTGGCGGGCGCTGATTGTCAAATCAATCAGACGGGATTGGAAACGGTCAGCTTCGCGCGGCCGCGGGCGCGGCGGCGGGCAAGAACCTTGCGGCCGTTCTTGGTGGACATACGGGAACGGAAGCCATGCACCTTCGCGCGCTGGCGCTTCTTGGGCTGATAAGTTCTGACAGACGATGCCATTGTTACACACTCCTATCATCAGGTGAATTTGAACAAATGTAGAATCGCGCCGCGGCAGGCGGCACGTTGTTCCATGCGAAAGCGATTATAGTATACTTCACCGGCCGCGGTGAAGTCAAGAAGAATTTCCTGTAAAAAGCGGATATTCCCACTTTATCGCCGAAACTCCGCCTCGTTCGCCGCCATTTTACCGCGCGCTCCGCTTTCTGAGCAGCAGCGCGACCGCCGCCGCGCAGCCCAGACAGACCGCCAGCCACAGCGCAGGCGACGAGCCGTCGCCCGTTTTCGGCAGATTGGACGTATCCGGCACGGCGGTCGGCACGGCGGTCGGCTCAGGCGGCGAAACCACCGTTATGACATATTTGGACGCTCCATTTTCTCCTTCCAAAAAAGCCACGTCGATATCTCTCTCCTCCAGTGTTCCTTGTTCTATTGTCCATGTCGTAACCGTCAGTCCAATGATATAGCCATAACCCGATGTGCCGTCAGTGACAATCTGATACTTTCCCGGCTCAAGATCGTATGCAAAGCATATATCCATTGTGCCCCTTTTCTTGTTATCATTTTCAATTTCCGGATTTTTCAGCACAACGTCCCCGGTCAATCCGTCCATTCTTTTCAGCGTAATCGTGCTGCCCTCTTTGATTTTCACTTTCTCCGGCATTGGATAGTCTATGCCATTGCCCTCTCTCTGCACATGAAGCTTCAGCGTGCCGGACGTCGGCGCGCTGTTCAGCGACGCGCCCTTGATTTCAACGTTGCTGACGCAGCCGGAGAGCAGAAATAGCGCGCCAAGCAGGATCAGCGCAAGCATTGCCCGTTTCCCTTTGTTTCTCACTGCTTGATCTCCTCTTTTCGTTATAATTCCATTTATTGTGTTCATTATAATTGTCTATCATCCCTTTGTCAATCGCCTTCGATTTGTTTTTTTACGCTTCATCTTTTACGGTTTAATATGATTTTCCCCCTTCTTGTTCCCCCTTCTTGACTTCCAGCCCCAAAACAGCGTATAATAAAATCAAATTGGGGTTTTGCCGCAGGCGTTCCGGCCTGCGATCCCTCGCTGATTTCCGCGCATCCGCGCGTTTTTCATCCAATTTATGAAGGAGGCATATTCTTTATGCGTCGTATCGGTGTTTTGACTTCCGGCGGAGATTCCCCGGGCATGAACGCCGCCGTCATGGCGGTCGCCAAATCCGCGCGCTATTACGGCATGTCCCTCATCGGCATCAAGCGCGGCTATAACGGCACGCTCTGCCGAAGCCACCATATTGAGGATGACATGGTCGAGCTGGATCTGGATACCATTCTGGATATCGCCGATCAGCCGGGCACCTACCTGCGCACCGCGCGCTGCCTTGATTTCATACGACCGGAAATGCGCGTGCACGCGGCCAACAACATCCGCGAGATGGGCATCGAGGGCGTCGTCGTCATCGGCGGCGACGGTTCCTATCACGGCGCGATGGGGCTGTGCGAATTGGGCATCCCCTGCGTGGGCATCCCCGGCACGATTGACAACGACCTCGCCTATACCGAGATGACGCTGGGCTATGACACCGCCGTCAACTCCTGCATCGACGATATCCGCGCCATCCGCGCAACCAGCCGTTCCCACGACCGTCCGGGCGTGGTGGAGGTCATGGGCCGTCACTGCGGCGATATCGCCCTGAAGGCCGCCGCCGGTTCCGGCGCGGAAATCTGCCTCGTGCCGGAGGTGCCGTGGTCGATTCAGGAGGCCGCCGACCGCCTCTCCCGCCTGATCGACATGGGCAACCCGCGCGCAACCGTCGTCGTCGCCGAAGGCGCGTGGGACGCCATGCAGCCCGCCGACTGGCGCCGCTACCTCATCGAGAACGGCGCGAAGGGCATCCACGAGGACGACCCGATCAGCACCGAAAAGCTCGCCTTGCTGCTCAAATACAAGTGCAAGTGCGAGGCGCGCCCGACCGTGCTCGGCTACACCCAGCGCGGCCGCACGCCGTCCGCCTACGACAGCTGGTTCGCCTTCGAGGCCGGCAACCTCGCCGTCAACCTGCTGCGCAACGGCATCGGCAACCAGGTCATCGGCATCAAGGATGGACGCGTTTACTACATGCCCATCGAGATGGCGCTCCAGCAGAAGCGC
>OLOL01003166.1_pt1 | contig 10576 bp, 19 predicted proteins | sample 1673081 | NCBI WGS metagenome assembly OLOL01 (sample SAMEA3136753, study PRJEB25190) | human gut metagenome
GACTCTGGTCGGCGCTCCCTTTGAACGCTGATTAGGAGGAGAACGAAATGGCTAAGAAGTCTATGATCCTGAAGCAGCAGGCGCCTGCGAAATTCTCCACCCGCAAGTACAACCGGTGCAAGCTGTGCGGCCGTCCCCACGCCTACCTGCGTGACTACGGTGTGTGCCGTATCTGCTTCCGTACGCTGGCGTACAAGGGCGAGATCCCCGGCGTCCGCAAGGCTTCCTGGTGATCTTTTGCCCTCATACTTCGTTGGCGCGGCTCGGCGTACACAAAGTACGCCATCGCCTCGCCGCCCCGTCTGAGAACAAAATCTCTACCAGGAGAACTCCGGCAGAGAGCGCCGCTCTCCGCCGAACCCATGTACCTAAGAGCCGCAAGGCTCCGGTAATACAGGATGGCGAAAGGTCACTGGTAATTAAACACCGGCAGTGCGCTGCCGACGGACTAAATTATCAGTGATACCTCGCTGCCTTAACAGGCGTGAGCCTGTAACTCTAAAATAGGAGGAAACATTCGTATGCACATCACTGATCCTGTTGCCGATATGCTGACCCGTATCCGCAACGCCAACAACGCCAAGCATGAGACCGTTGACGTTCCTGCCTCCAACATGAAGAAGAGCATCGCTCAGATTCTGCTGGACGAGGGCTATATCAAGGCCTCCCAGGTCGTCGAAGACGGCACGCAGGGCGTGATCCGCATCACTCTGAAGTACAATGCCGGCAAGGAGAAGGTTATCTCCGGTCTGCGCCGCGTGTCCAAGCCCGGTCTGCGGGTGTATGTGGGCGCCGACGAGCTGCCCCGCGTTCTGCGCGGCCTGGGCATTGCCATCGTATCCACTTCTAAGGGCGTCATGACCGACAAGGCTGCTCGCGCGGCTCACGTCGGCGGCGAAGTCCTTGCATTCGTATGGTAAGGAGGTATTTGAACAATGTCGAGAATTGGTAGAATGCCCATTACCGTCCCCGCCGGTGTGGAAGTCACCATCGCGGAGAACAACGTCGTCACCGTCAAGGGCCCCAAGGGCACTCTGGTGCAGGCTCTGCGCCCCGAGATGATCCTGGAGCAGGACGGTAACGTCATCCACGTCAAGCGCCCCTCCGACGACAAGCTGCACTGCGCACTGCACGGCATGACCCGCGCTCTGCTGCATAACATGGTCGTTGGCGTCAGCGAAGGCTTCAAGAAGGAGCTGGAGATCAACGGTGTCGGCTACCGTGCCGCCAAGGAAGGCAAGGAGCTGGTCATGAACCTGGGCTACTCTCACCCCGTGAAGGTGCCCGAGATCGACGGCATCACCATTGATGTTCCCGCTCCCAACAAGGTTGTGATTTCCGGTCCCGACAAGCAGAAGGTGGGCCAGTTCGCGGCGGAAGTCCGCGAGAAGCGTCCTCCCGAGCCTTATAAGGGCAAGGGCATCAAGTATGTTGACGAAGTCATCCGCCGCAAGGTCGGTAAGACCGGCGCTAAGAAGTAAGGAGGTGTGCCGATATGATTAAAAGACCCGATACCAACGCGCAGCGTCTGAAGCGCCATAAGAGAGTCCGCGCCAAGCTGTCCGGCACTCCCGAGCGTCCCCGTCTGAACGTGTTCCGCAGCGAGAAGAACATCTATGCCCAGGTCATCGACGATGTGGCCGGCAACACCCTGGTGTCCGCTTCCTCTCTGGATAAGGAGATCGAGGGCAACGGCGGCAACAAGGCCGCTGCCCGCGCCGTGGGCAAGCTGGTGGCCGAGCGCTGCAAGGCCAAGGGCATCGACCAGGTCGTGTTCGACCGCGGTGGTTACGTGTACCACGGCCGCGTGGCCGAGCTGGCTGAAGGCGCCCGCGAGGGCGGCCTGGAATTCTAAGGAAGGAGGACTTATCAATGGCAAGATTTGAAAGAGAGCAGAGCGAGTACATTGAGAAAGTAGTCGCTACCAACCGCGTATCCAAGACCGTTAAGGGTGGTCGTGTCATGAAGTTCTCCGCCCTGATGGTGGTGGGCGACGGCAAGGGCAAGGTCGGTTTCGGCCTTGGCAAGGCCGCTGAAGTGCCCGAGGCGATCCGCAAGGGCATCGAGGACGCCAAGAAGAACATGATCACCATCTCCCTGTCCGGCAGCACCATTCCTCACGAGATCATCGGCGAGAAGGGTGCCGGCCGCGTGCTGATGAAGCCCGCCGCCCCCGGTACCGGCGTGATCGCCGGTGGTCCTGTGCGTATCATCATGGAAGCTGCCGGCGTGAAGGACATCCGTACCAAGTGCCTGCGCTCCAACACCGCCGTCAACGTTGTCGCCGCCACCTTCGAGGGCCTGAAGGCCCTGCGCACCCCGGAAGAGGTCGCCCGCACCCGCGGCAAGAGCGTCGACGAGATCGTGGGCTAAGGAGGCGTGAACAATGGCTAATCTGAACATCAAGCTCGTCAAGAGCCTTAACGGCAGACTGGAAAAGCACATTGCCACTGCCAAGTCCATGGGCCTGCGGAAGATCGGTGACACCACCGTTCAGCCCGACAACGCCCAGACCCGGGGCAAGATCGCCAAGATCGGCTATCTGCTCCAGGTCACCGAAGTAGAATAAAGGAGGTGCGAGAGGATGAAACTCAACGAACTGTCTCCCGCCACTGGCTCCGTCAAGGAAGCTTACCGCAAGGGCCGCGGCGCCGGCTCCGGTAACGGCAAGACTGCCGGCCGCGGCCATAAGGGCCAGAAGGCCCGCTCCGGCGGCGGTACCCGCATCGGGTTCGAAGGCGGCCAGATGCCTCTGGCACGCCGTATCCCCAAGCGTGGCTTCAACAACATTTTCGCCAAACCCCTGGAGATCATCAACCTGACCGCTCTCAACAAGTTTGAGGACGGCGACATCGTCACCGCAGAGGCCCTGCTTGCCAAGGGAATCCTGAGCAAGTGTGAATACGGCTACAAGGTTCTGGGTAACGGCAATGTTACCAAGAAGGTGACCGTACAGGCCGCTGCTTTCTCCCAGTCTGCCAAGGATGCAATCGAGGCTGCTGGAGGAAAGGCAGAGGTGATCTAAGTTGATCCAGACCATCAAGAAGGCTTGGGGCATCCCCGAGCTGCGAAAAAAGATCGTCTTTACCGCGCTGATCCTGCTGATCTTCCGGATCGGCAACGCCATCCCCGTCCCCTATGTGGACACCGGCCTGCTGGGCACCTATATCAACCAGCTGAGCACCACCGTGCTGAGCCTGTATAACGTGATGTCCGGCGGCGCCTTCGCCCAGGCCACCATCTTCGCCCTGGGCGTCCAGCCCTATATCAACAGCTCCATCATCATCCAGCTGCTGACCATCGCCATTCCCTCCCTGGGCCGCATGGCACAGGAGGGCGGCGAAGAAGGCAAGAAGAAGATCCAGTCCATCACCCGGTATGCCACCGTGGCCATCGCCATCATCCAGGGTGTCGGCTACTTCTTCCTGATGAAGAACTATGGCATCCTCACCAGCACGTCTGTGTGGGCCGCCCTGGTCATCATCGTGTCCTTCATTGCGGGCTCCTCCTTCGTGATGTGGATGGGCGAGCAGATCACCGAGTTCGGTATCGGCAACGGCATCTCCATCATCCTGTTCGCGGGCATCCTGTCCCGCGTTCCCACCATGGTGTCCCAGATGGTCGGGGGTATGCGGGCCGGTTCCCTGAAATGGTGGATGGTCCTGCTGGTCATCGTGGGCATCCTGCTGCTGATCGTGCTGATCACCTGGGTCAACGGCGCCGAGCGCCGCATCCCCGTGCAGTACGCCAAGCGCCAGGTGGGCCGTAAGATGTACGGTGGTCAGGCATCTACACTTCCCATGAAGGTAAATATGTCCGGCGTGCTGCCTATCATCTTTGCCCAGTCCATCGCCATGATCATCCCCACGGTGGCGGCGTTCCTGCCCGCACCGGAGAAGGGTACTTTTGCGTATACTTTGGTGAACGCTGTGGACAGCAAGAGTGTACTGTATATGATCGTCTACTTCCTGATGATCATCGCTTTCAGTTACTTTTATGCTACCATCCAGTTCAACCCCGTTGAGATCTCCAACAACCTGAAGAAGAACGGCGGCTTTATCCCCGGCTTCCGCCCGGGCAAGCCCACCGCGGACTTTATCAAGAAGGTGCTCAACAAGGTCACGCTGTTCGGCGCCATCTACCTGGGCGTCGTGGCGATCCTGCCCCTGCTGATCGGCAAGATCGTGAATGTGCCCTCTCTGTCCATCGGCGGTACCTCCGTCATCATCGTGGTCGGTGTTGCGCTGGAGACCGTCCAGGCTCTGGAGTCCCAGATGCTGATGCGTCAGTACAAGGGCTTCCTGGAATAATTTGAGGTAATTACCATGAAACTGATCCTTTTAGGCGCTCCCGGTGCCGGCAAGGGCACCCAGGCAGACATCATCAAGAAAAAGCTGGATATCCCCACCATCTCTACGGGCAACATCCTGCGGGCGGCTGTGAAGAACGGCACGCCCACCGGGCTGAAGGCCAAGGAGTACATGGATGCTGGCAAGCTGGTGCCCGATGAGGTCATCATCGGCATCATCAACGAGCGTTTGCAGGAGGCCGACTGCGCCAACGGCTACATTCTGGACGGGGTGCCCCGCACCATCGCCCAGGCTGAGGCGTTGGAGCAGGCGGGTATCAGATTCGACGCTGTGGTCGCCATCGAGATCCCCGATGAGAAGATCATCGCCCGCATGGGCGGCCGGCGTGTCTGCGAGAGCTGCGGCGCCAGCTATCACATCGTAAACATCCCTCCGAAAAAAGAGGGAATTTGTGATGTGTGCGGCGGTGCGCTGAAGCAGCGTAAGGATGATGACCCGGAGACGGTGAAAGACCGTCTGGCGGTCTATCATAAGGAGACGGAACCCCTCAAGGGCTTCTATGAGGCCAGAGGCGTTCTGAAGACCGTGGAGGACCAGCCCACTGTGGAGGGTACGACACGGGAGATCCTGCGGGTGCTGGGAGTGGCCGAATGATCACGCTCAAGTCACCCCATGAGATCGAGCTGATGCGCCGGGCGGGCAAAATTACCGCGGCAGCCCGTGCCCTGGCACGGGATATGGTAAAACCCGGCGTCACCACAGCTCAGATCGACAAAGCAGTGTTCCAGTTTATCAAGGAGCAGGGCGCAACGCCCTCCTTCCTGCACTACAACGGCTATCCGGCCAGTGTGTGCGTCAGCGTCAACGACGAGATCATCCACGGCATCCCCGGCAAACGGGTGCTGCAGGAGGGCGACATCGTCAGCGTGGACGTGGGGGCGTTCATCGGCGGCTTCCACGGCGACTGCGCCGGCACCTATCCCTGTGGTCAGGTGTCCGACGAGGCACTGCGGCTGATCCGGGTGACGCAGCAGAGCTTCTTTGAGGGCATAAAGTATGCCCGCGAGGGCTATCGCCTGTCGGATATCTCCGCCGCTGTGCAGGCGTATGTGGAGGCAAACGGCTTCAGCGTCGTCCGGGAATATGTCGGCCACGGCATCGGACACCAGATGCATGAGGCACCCGAAGTCCCCAATTACGGCAAGCCCGGCCATGGACCCCGTCTTCTGCGGGGTATGACCATCGCCGTGGAGCCTATGGTCAACGCGGGGACGGCCGCTATCAGGCAGATGCCGGATGGCTGGACGGTGAGGACAGCCGACGGGAAAAACGCCGCACACTACGAAAACACCGTACTGATCACCGACGGGGAGCCGGAGCTTCTGACGGACCCGGAGAAGTCATTGGTGTGATATGGACATTGTGAAAGCGAATATCGTAACATCTACCGCCGGCAGGGATAAGGGAGAGGTCTTCTTCGTCCTTGCGACGGAGGGGGACTTCCTCCTGCTGGCGGACGGAAAGACGCGGCCCGTGGAACGGCCGAAGCGCAAGCGGCGCAAACACGCGGCGCTGCTCCGGCGCGATGGGGGCGCGGTTTCCCAGAGGATCAGAAGCAACGAAACCATCACAAATAGTGAGCTTCGTAAAGCCATCGCCGCGATACGCGGCAGTGATCAAGACCAGGAGGGATAACACTTGGCAAAATCCGACATGATCGAAGTAGAGGGCGTCGTCGTTGAATCGCTGCCCAACACCACATTCCAAGTCGACATTGGAAATGGACACACGATCTTAGCGCATATTTCCGGAAAGCTCAGAATGAATTTCATCAGGATTCTGCCCGGCGACAAGGTGACAGTGGAAATGTCCCCTTACGATCTGACCCGTGGCCGGATTACCTGGCGCAGTAAGTAGGAGGTTTATCAAAATGAAAGTAAGACCGTCCGTGAAGCCCATGTGCGAGAAGTGCAAAGTGATCCGTCGTAAAGGCCGTGTCATGGTCATTTGCGAGAATCCCAAGCATAAGCAGAGACAGGGCTAAGTAGAAAGTGGAGGTGCTCTAAGTTATGGCACGTATTGCCGGTATTGACCTGCCCAAGGATAAGCGAATCGAGATCGGTTTGACTTATATCTATGGTATTGGAAGAAAAAGTGCGCAGGACATCCTTGCGCAGACAGGCATCAACCCCGACACTCGCGTAAAGGATCTGACCGAGGCCGACGAAGCGAAGCTGCGTGAGGCCATTGACCAGTCCTATGTGGTCGAGGGTGATCTGCGTCGTCAAGTGGCGCTTGACATCAAGCGTCTGACTGAAATCGGCTGCTATCGCGGCATGCGCCACCGTCGTGGCCTGCCCGTTCGCGGTCAGCGCAGCAAGACCAACGCACGCACTCGCAAAGGCCCCAAGAAGACTATCGCTAACAAGAAGAAGTAAAGGAAGGAGGAATAGATCATGGCAGCTAACAATGTAAAAGGCAAGAAGGTCATTCGCCGTCGTCGTGAAAAGAAGAACGTCGAGAAGGGTCAGGTCCATATCCGTTCTTCCTTCAACAACACCATGGTGACCGTCACCGATGCTCAGGGCAACGCTCTGTCCTGGGCCTCCTCCGGTGGTCTGGGTTTCCGCGGCAGCAAGAAGTCCACTCCCTTCGCCGCCCAGAGCGCAGCTGAGACTGCGGCCAAGGCAGCGATGGAGCACGGTCTGAAGACCGTGGAGGTCTTCGTGAAGGGCCCTGGTCAGGGCCGTGAGGCCGCCATCCGCGCCCTGCAGGCGGTGGGCCTGGAAGTGACAATGATCAAGGACGTCACCCCCATCCCCCACAACGGATGCCGCCCCCCCAAGCGTCGTCGCGTGTAATCGGAAGAAGGAGGATTAATAAATCATGGCTAAGAATATGCAGCCTATCGCCAAGCGTTGCAAGGCGCTGGGTATTTCTCCTACCGTCATGGGTTACTCCAAGAAGGAGACCAAGCGCAACCCCGGCGGCCAGATGAGAAAGAAGAAGAGCGAGTACGCCATCCAGCTCAACGAGAAGCAGAAGGTCAAGTTCGTCTACGGCATTCTGGAGAAGCAGTTCCATGCTTACTATGAGAAGGCTTCCGCCATGCCCGGCAAGACCGGCGAGAACCTGCTGAGCCTGGTGGAGCGCCGTCTGGACAACGTGGTGTACCGCCTGGGCTTCGCCATGACCCGCCGTGAGGCCCGTCAGCTGGTGAACCACGGGCACTTTACCGTCAACGGCAAGAAGGTGAACATCCCCTCCTTCCTGGTCAAGCCCGGCGACGTGGTGGAGGTGGCGGAGAAGAGCCGCTCCTCCGTGAAGTTTAAGAGACTGACCGGCGAGGACGCCATCATGGTCACCCTGCCCCAGTGGCTGGAGCGGGAGAAGAACACCCTGAAGGGAACCGTGACCAAGATGCCCGCCCGGGAGGACATCGACATGCCCATCGAGGAGCACCTCATCGTCGAGTTGTACTCCAAGTAATACGCTACCCTCGGCAGGAAAACGGAATGACGATACGGCGGGCCGCCGGCCCGCCGACGCAAGAAGGAGGGTAACAAATGGTAGAAATCGAAAAGCCGCGCATCGAATGCATCGAGAAGCCAGGGGACAACTCCTATGGAAAGTGCATTGTCGAGCCTTTGGAGCGCGGCTATGGCACCACGTTAGGCAACTCTCTTCGCCGGATTCTGCTGTCCTCTTTGCCCGGCACTGCAGTCACCAGCATCAAGATTGCAGGGGTACAACATGAGTTCAGCTCGATCCCCGGTGTGAAAGAGGACGTAACCGAAATCGTCCTGAACGTCAAGGGCATCATCGCCAAGCTGTACAGCGAAGGCACCAAGACCGTGTACATCGAAGCCTCCGGCGAGGGGGTGGTCACGGCAGGTGACATCAAGGCCGACAGCGAGGTGGAGATCCTCAACCCCGAGCACCCCATTGCCACCCTGGGGCCGGAGGCCGTGCTGAACATGGAGCTCACCCTGTCCCATGGGCGCGGCTACGTGCCTGCAGAGCGCAATAAGACCCCCCAGACCGTCATCGGCGTCATCCCGGTGGACTCGGTTTACACACCGGTGAAAAAGGTCAACTACACCGTGGAGAACACCCGCGTGAAGGATTTGACCGACTTTGACAAGCTGACCCTGGAGGTTTGGACCGACGGGACCATTGCGGCGCGGGACGCGGTGTCTCTGGGCGCCCGCATCCTCTGCGATCACTTTATGCTCTTCACCGACCTCAGCGAGACCATGGGCAACAAGTCCACGGTGGTGGAGAAATCCCCGGACATCCGCGACAAGGTGCTGGAGATGACCATCGAGGAGCTGGACCTGTCGGTGAGAAGCTTCAACTGCCTCAAGCGCGCCAACATCAACACCGTGGAGGACCTGATCTCCAAGACGGAGGACGAGATGATGAAAGTGCGCAACCTGGGACGGAAGTCTCTGGAAGAAGTTATCAACAAACTGGCCATGATGGGACTGTCCCTGGCCAACGAAGACAATTGACCCAACGTTCGGCGCCTGCCGAACCATCCATATCGAAGGGAGTGGAACCAACATGTCCGGTAATCGCAAGCTTGGCAAGCGGACTGATCAGCGGATGGCTATGCTCCGTGCCATGGTGACCTATCTGCTGGAGCACGGCCAGATTAAGACCACCCTGGCCCGTGCCAAGGAGGTGGCTCCTCTGGCAGAGAAGATGATCACTCTGGCCAAGAAGAACGACCTGTCTGCTTACCGTCAGGCTCTGGCTTTCATCACCAAGGAGGACGTGGCACACAAGCTGTTCACCGAGATGAACCAGAAGTACATGAGCCGGGACGGCGGCTATACCCGGATCGTGCGCATGGGCCCCCGCCGGGGCGATGCGGCCGAGATGGCCATCATCCAGCTGGTGTAAGACCTGATTGAACCACCAACGAAACGCCCTCGCTGCTGGGATGCAGCGAGGGTGTTTGTCTATTTTGTCCCTCCTCCATTGCGTCCGGCAGGGATTTGTGCTACAATTCCCCCTAGAAAGGGGTGCGCTGCCGTCCCCGAAGAAAGGAAGATTGTGCGATGAATATCCTGTTTGTCAACTGCTGCATCCGGGGAGAGGCATCCCGCACCATGGGTCTGTGCCGGGCCGCCCTGGAGGAGATCCGGGCCAAGTATCCCGACGCCACCATCCAGGAACTCTGCCTGGATCAGGAGGAGATCCGCCCCCTCCACAGCGATACCCTGGCCCGGCGCAATGCGCTGGAACATCAGAAAGACTTCAGCGACCCGATGTTCCGGTATGCCCAGCAGTTTGCCGAGGCGGAGATCGTGGTGGTGGGCGCCCCCTATTGGGAGTATCAGTTCCCCGCTCTGCTGCGGTGTTATATTGAACATATCTCCGTCAACGGCGTCACCTTCGCCTACGGGGAGGACGGCCGCCCCCACGGACTGGGGAAAGGGGAGCGCCTGTTCTACATCACCACTGCCGGCGGCCCCATTCTGGACCGGAACTGCGGGTTTGACTATTTGAAGACCCTGCTGAGCAATATGATGGGCTTTACCAAACTGGACTATGTAGCCGCCGAATGCACCGACGTCATCGGCTACCCGGTGGAGGAGGAGCTGCAGAAGGCCGAAGCCCGGCTGCGGGAACAGATCCGAAACTGGGACTGATTGGTCCGCCAGGGGAGAGGAGGGGACAGGATGGAAAAACCCATCATCACCATCGGCCGGGAGTACGGCGCCGGGGGCCACACTGTGGCCAAGGCCCTGTCCCAGCAGCTGGGCATTCCAGCGTACGACAAGGAGATCATCAAAATCACCGCCGAGGAGAGTGGCCTGACGGAGTCGATCCTTCAACGCACGGAGGAGAGCGACGGCCTGGGGAACCTGATCAGCTGGTTTTTGCCCAGCGGAGGGCTTTCCTCCTATGACCGGGCCATCCTGGCCCAGGCCCAGGTGATCCGCAACCTGGCCGCCCAGGGACCCTGCATCATTGTGGGGCGGGGGGCGGATTATATCCTCCGGGACCTGCCCCAGGTGATCAACGTGTTCCTTTACGCGGACCCAGCCGACAAACTCCAGTACGCCATGGACACCTATGGCGACACCCGGGAGCAGGCGGCCCGCCGGGTGCGCCACTCGGACGCAGCCCGGGAGTCCTATTACCATTACCTCACCAAGAAAAAGTGGGGGGACCTGAAAAACTACCATCTCACCCTGAACACCAGTCCTGTGGGCAAACTGGCCTGTGCCGAACTCATCCTTCAGTACGCCCGC
>OLOL01003167.1_pt1 | contig 10575 bp, 7 predicted proteins | sample 1673081 | NCBI WGS metagenome assembly OLOL01 (sample SAMEA3136753, study PRJEB25190) | human gut metagenome
TACGGCAGGGCAGGCGCTTTCTTCTTATACTGTGTGCTTTCCGGGGGCAAGGGTAAACTTACGCCCATCGGGCAGGGTGACATCGGCGGTCAGATTGGCAGGGATCTCAAACTCATAGGTTACCGCATCGCCGTTATACCGCCAGCCGCTTACAATGCGCCCGGCTGGGGAATTGTAGGTGGCTTTTGCCCAGTCCAGCGATTTGTCGGGCATAGGTGCAATCGTCAGTGCGCCGTCCGTGTACCGGATGCCGCACACACCGCCGAACAGCCAGCCGCAGATGGCACCGTAGCTGTAATGGTTCAGGGATTCGTGCGGCTTGCCGTTTTCGTCAATGCCCGTCCAGGTTTCCCAAACGGTCGTGGCGCCCTTGCCGACCTCATACAGCCAGCCGGGGGCGTCGGGCTGCAAAAGCAGCTTGTAGGCAGTGTCCGCATAGCCGTATTTTGCCAGCACATCGCACAAAAATGGCGTGGACAAAAAGCCTGTGTTCAGGTGGTAGTCGTTCTCGGCAACCATCCGGTTCAGCGTTTCGGCGGCGGCTTTGCTTTCTTCCTCACCCAGCAGGGCAAAGGCAATGGCGCGGACATACTCACACTGGCGGTCAGAGTGGATCACGCCGTTCTCGGTAAACGCTGCACGGTAGGCTTTCACTGCGTTGGCGGCAGTATCGCGGTAGTTGGCAGCATCATCCGCCTTGCCCAGTTCATCAGCTACTTCTGCCAGCAAGCGCCCAGAGTAGGCCAGATATGCCGTTCCCACGCTCTTGCGCGGGTTCATCATTGCCTGCATGGGGGTGATGCCCGGCTCGCACCATTCGCCGTAGTCCATGCCGTTTAAAACGGTGAACTTGGCGTAGTCACCGCCCTGCTGCTCATCGGTCGTCTGCTGTGCGCGCCCCAGCAAAAAAGCGTACCAGCGCTGCATCATCTCATAGTTGTCCACCAAAATTTTGCGGTCACCCGTGCGCTTGTACATCGCATACGGCACCAAAATCGCCGCATCACCCCACCCTGCCGACATGCAGAGCATCGGGGTCATATAGCCGGGACGGGCGTTCGGCGGGGCAATGTTTGCCATGCGACCGTCCGGGTACTGGTTCAGGCGGCACTCCGCCAGCCATTTTTCCGCCACGGGGTAGCAGTCCATCAGGGTCAAGCCGGTTTCAATAAACACGCCCATATCCCCTGTCCAGCCGGCGCGTTCGCGGGTCGGGCAGTCGGTGGGGACATCGCAGAAGTTGCCCTTCTGGCTCCAGACGCTGTTCTTGACAAGCCGGTTCACCGCGTTATTTCCGCAGGTAAACGCGCCCGTCACCGCCATATCAGAGTAGACGGCGTAGGCAGTAAACACGGCATCGGTCAAATCGGCGTCGGTTTCGACCTTAGCGTAGCGGAAGCCCATAATGGTGAAGCTGGGCTTAAAGTGGTTTTTCCCCTCTTTACAGACAAGCTCCAGCATCTGGGCGGTGCCGCCCTCCTTGTGGCGGTTGCGGTCCTGAAAGTTTTCTTGGGTAAAGTTTCCGTTTTCGTCCAACGCTTCGCCGCAAGTCAGCTTGACCTTCTGTCCGGTGTGGGCGATCAGCGTTATCTCCACATAACCGGCGATATTCTGCCCAAAGTCCAGCACCGTCTCGCCGTTGGGCGTTTGCAGCAGCTTGCCGGGGAATGCTTCGTGTTCCAGAATCGGCACGGTATTCATACCGGTAATGGGCAGATCATCACGGTAGGTGCGCACACCGTGCCAGCCGGTCAGTTCGCCCTCAAGTTGTGCATTGTAGACCTCGCCCTGCTGCATATCGTTCTGCCGAATAGGCCCGCATTGCGTTGCCTGCATCGTGTCATCGGAAACGCAGACCGGTTTGCCGTCCACCTCCAGCTGAAACAGCACGCCCAGGGTATCACCGAACAAATCACGGTCGCCATCCACACCGCCCGTGCTGCGGTGCCAGCCATCACCGAGAGCAATTAAAAGCTCATTCTCGCCCTCGTGCAGCAGCGCGGTCACATCGTAGGTCTGCGCACTAAGATGCTTGTTCCCGGTAAAGCTGCCGGGGGCCAAAACCATATCACCAATGTGCTTTCCGTCCAGCCATGCCGCGTACAATCCCTTGGCCGTGATATACAGCCGTGCCTCGCCCTTGGACGCCGTGAAGCTTTTGCGCAGGTACGATGCCGGACGATGGGGCTTGTACGACTCGGCTGCACCATTGCCCGCGGCTTCTTTTTCTGCCTGCTTGCGCTCCCAATTGGGGCGGGCAAAGGCGTTGATGGCATCGTCACCGGGGATGTCGATTGGCTCGGTCTCGGGGTCTACCCACTCCCCTACCCAGTCGCACTGTGCAAGGCCGGTCTCAAAGCGTGCCTCACTCCACGCGCCGGGGACATCGTTTTCATCCCACAGACGCACGCGCCAGCACCCGTTCACGCGGGAGCCGCCCACCGCCGGAACGTCAGCGTGCATGGCGGCGCCTTCCGTCTTGCCGCTGTGCCAAAGCATTTCACCGTTCGCGGTCAGTTGAATTTCATAGGCGGTCTGGCGCACGCCGTCAGCGCACTGCCAAGACAAAAACAGCGGCCCGGCGTCAATACCGACAGGCGCCGTCAGATGGTTGGTTTTAAGGTTTATTGCTCGCATCGTCAAGGGACTCCTTTATATTGTATTACCTATATTATAAAGGAACCGTGCGAAGATGCGAACACAAAAATTGCAGAACAAGGATAATTATTCACAAATTAGCACCTTAATATGCGATGTATATCTTTTGTAACGCAGACAGGACAAAACCCGGAGCCATTTCTTTACTTACATCAGCTTGGAAACGGCTCCTGATCATTTTATCATGCTCAAGCTGAACAAGCTGGAAAAAGCAAACCATCCGCCCAGCAGCAGAAGTCTATGACGTCTGCGCCCAGCTGTGCAGCGTGGCCGTGCAGTTTGAGGATGCGTGGGAGCGCAAGGATATTGAATTTGACGCTGACCTAGAGGATGCCGCCTACACACAGGCCGACCCCGGCTTGCTGGAACTGGTGTGGACGAACTTGCTTTCCAACGCGGTGAAGTTCACACCGCAGGGCGGCAGCATTACCCTGCGCCAAACGCGGGCGAACGGCAAACTTTATGTTTCCGTGACCGATACCGGCTGCGGCATGGATGAAAAGACGATAAAACACATCTACGATAAATTCTACCAAGGCGACACGAGCCACTCCACCGAGGGCAATGGCCTTGGCATGGCGCTGGTCAAGCGGATTCTGGAATTGACCGGCGCAGAGATGCAGATAGAAAGCACCCCCGGCAAAGGCTCGACTTTTACGGTCGTGCTGGCCGAGAGAAAATAAGTAAAACCGACATTGTGCAGGCAGATACACCGCGCAATGTCGGTCTTTTTTTAATTTTTTTCAGAATTAAGGCAATACCGCATAATTCTAAGTGCCGATACCGATATAAAAGCTTTTTCACCATTCTCCGACTCAAGTACCTGTTGTCAATTCTAATATTGTTGTATGATATATAAAATAAAGAAGCCACAGGCACAATACCTGCGGCTTCTTTCTACCTCTTAATGTATAACCGGAGGTTTTCTATCCAGCGCTTCATTGTTCAGCAGCAGCCCCAACACGGCAAAGCGATAGGTTACAATTTGCCCGTGGTCCATTGATTTGCGAATATCCTGAATCCGGACAATTTTTTTCAACGTTTCAAGCTGATCTTCCATCAGATAAAATGTAACCTGCTTATTGATCGGCTTTGCGCCCCGCTTTCCGGTTTGCTCCGGCAGATATTCTATAATATCTTTGCTTTCTGGCAACACATAATAGCTACTTCGCTTGCCCTCCGGAATCGCAGCGTAGTCTTCCGATCCAAATACAACGCAGTGCTCTGGTTTCACGCTTGCTACTTTGTTGAGCTCACTGATCAATAATTGATTGGCAATCGTTCCCACGCGAAGCCCCTGATAAGCGGCTTCCAATTCAAAGCATTCATATATTTCCGGCCGGAAACGAATCAGAATTCTTTCTTTTTTCATTGTGTCCACCGGCATGAATCGATCGATTCTATGATGTTTTTAAGCTTCATCGAAATCTCGATGATTTCATTCAGCGCCGCAACATCTGCATCACGGGATTCTTTGGATACACCTTTCAGTGCTTTTGCAAATGCCTTACTGCTGTATGCCTTATTCAATTTTTTGACCATTTGGGGAACACTTTTCTGGATCATGCTGCTCTTGGTTTCTGTAACCTCGTGTTCCTTTCGCGCACGGTCCCTGGCGGCTTCTTTTTTGCCCTCGTAATCGATGGCGGAAATTTCTTTCGGTTGGCTGCTTACCTTAGCTTTGCCGTATTCATCCGCTTTCCCTTTCAGTTCAGCGAGACCATCATCAAAATAAAGAATCGCCTTTTTATAAGCAACTTCGTATTCTTTGGTCGTTCCCTGCCGTTGTGCATCGTATAGCAGCTCTCTGAATGCGTCATGCAGATTGTCCCGAAGAACCTCTACATAGTTCTTTCCCGCATCTTCTGTATCGCTGCTATGGCAATCTACTTCCTGCAATTTGGCAAACCGCTCCGCGATTTCATCCTGTATGTCCTCTTCAAACCGCAGATAAGTCTCACATTCGCTTCTCGTTAAAAATTTATCATTTAGAAGTTCTTTTAGTTTGCCCTCCAGCTTCTCTTCGATCCGCGCATCCCGCTCAATCGTGCGTGGATTTACGGTACTGATGCTTTTTGTCGCGCCAAGGGCTTCTTCTCTGCTCATATTATAAGGTTCTTTTTGCAGGCAGGTGATAAATTCCGCAATCGCCTGGCGGCGAATTGCTTCATCACTGAATCCGCCGCGGACCTGCAGGTTTGCGCTGTACAGTAACACTTTTCTTTCATTTTTAGACAAAGGTGTTATCACAACATTGCAATTCACAATATTCCATGTTGCATCGCCTTTTTCTTGCAGGTAATTCAATGCACGAAACCGCCGTTCGCCGGAAAGCAAAACATATACCATTCCTTCTTCGCGCTGTTCAGGGAATACAACAAGGTTATGCATCAACCCATTGCGCTTAATATCTTCCGCCAAAATGCGGATGTCTTCATCGTCATCCATTACACGGAAAATCTGGTTATCCGGGTTGGTTCGGATATTAACCAACGCAATATATTTATTATCGTATTCAACTTTTCTGTTTTTAGCGAACAAACTATTATAGATGTTGCCCGCCTCGTTATTGTTTACCTCTGCAAGAATACTTTTGCCGGGGAGAGCAGGGGACGTTATGTTCCCCTTCATCTTCTTTTTCATTGCCATTTCAGTTCACCCCCATCTTTGCAAGCTGAGCCTTTAGTTCTTCGTAAGCCTTGCCATAGGCCACCGCAACCGGCTGTGTTTTTGCCATATAGCATACGGGAAGATGCTTCGTAACCGACATATTCACACTAAGGCCGCTGGGAATCTCCGTTTTATAAAGAGAAGCCCCTAAAACCTGTTTGCACTGGTCGCGGATAATTTTTGTAGTAGCTGCCTTTTTCACTACCATCGTAAGAATTACGCCAACGCCTTTCAGATGGCTGCCGGGGGTATTCCGCAGCTCATTGCAGAGCGCATAAGTACGGAACGCCGATTCCTGCGAATTTGCCTCACAAAGAGAGGGAATCAGCACATAATCCGCCGCATTGATTGCATTCGTCAGCAAGAGTGAATCACGGGTCGGCTGGGTATCAATAATGATGTAATCATAGTCCTCCCGGACCTGATTTAAAAAGTAATAGAGGAATTCTCCCATATTCGTCAGGCACTTCGGGTCGCCCGGCTTGAAGTAGGTTTGTGCATCCTCAAAAATTCCCGGAATACGCTGGTTGATCCGCGGCGTCTGCGCGCTGCAGGGGATCATATCTACATTTTCGTATTCCGTTTCGGTGATATAGTCCTTCGTCTTGGTATAACGGAAGCCATCAAACATATCAAAAAGAGCTCTTCCATTATAAACGCCGCTGGTAATTCCATTGCCGCCGCTCAAAGCGCTCGTCAGGTTTCCCTGCGGGTCTGTATCGATGCAAAGGACTTTTTTACCCTCATCGCCCATTAGATAGGCGAGGTTAGAAGCAGTGACCGTTTTTCCTGCTCCGCCTTTCTCGATGGCGATCGTAATGATCTGTGCTGCCATTGGCGTTCCCTCATTTCGTTGGTTGATTATAAAGTGGAAAGACTTAGGTACATGTTGTCATAAAGTAAAGTTTTCTCTTTTGTTGTAACTATTATGCGGCGACTTGCGTACCTGTTGCTATTTGATATTGCTGGCAATCTTTTCTTCTTTTACTTCTGTTCTTTCCTGTAAAGTGTTCATCTTAATAAGCTAATTATAGCATACCCGCCCGTCATGTCAACACGAATCCTGGGGATAATGCCTTCTTTTCCTCTTGATTTACCTGTCACGACTCAAGTACCTGTTGTCAATTTTTTAATTCGTTTGTTTTCGCGCTTTTTCTGAAACAAAAAAGAGGTCTGCTTTTTGCAAACCTCCTTTTTCATTCTTATACTTTCTTACGTTCTATTACTCATCAAACTGCGACCAATCGAACTTGAAAAGATCCGTTCTGTCGCCATCCAGTAATGCTGCGCGTTTTGTTCCGTCAGCGATGATCGCGGCAGAATTTTCTATAATGTCATTATAAACCACCGTGCGGTAATACTGCGCAGATTTCCTTTCCTTTGCGCGTTCAAGCATCGCTTTATATTTAACGCTCATTCCCAATGCCCAAGTTTTTAGCCCGTTATTATCTTTGATAATCCGGTTCAACGCTTCCAGCGTTTCCTCTGCCTGGTCCCGCTTTTTTGTGTTGGTCAATATTTTTGACGTATATGTAAAAATATCGATGAAGATGTTTCGCTCTTCCGGTGTCAGCTTTTTTTCATAGGTCTGATATTGCGCCTTTACCGCCAGTTCATTGCGTGCCAGGCGATAGGTTGTCGTCAAAATGGCTTCCTTCAGCGGCTGATTGTACTGTTCCAGTGCTTCTTTGCTGACCGAGCTGCGGCGCTTTCTTGGTTTTCTGCTTACTTCTGTATCAGCGCCTTTATGCTCCTGATGGAACGCTCTGACGCTCTTCATTTCTTCCCGGTTTTTGTACTTGATGAAGATATAAAGGAACTCGTATTTCCGAACCCCGCGGCGGCGCACCGGCTCATAGTCAAACCACAGGTCTGTCATCTCATTGATCTCGCTTTTGACCATTGCTAGAACGTTCTTTTCAAAGTCGGAAAATACTTTGTATTTTTCCGTCAGCGGTTTATCGCGGCTGAACTTTTGCGCGGAACTGTCTCTGCTTTTGCCCTTGCTTCTATTGATTTCATCACGGGTAGGCATGGAAAGCATACCCTTGAATTCTTCCATATCAAACCGCTTATATTTGAACCCTTTCAGTTCTTCCCGCTTATTGGGGAACTTTTGCAGAACTTCTTCTGTTACAGGTTCAAAAATCAACCCATTGTTATAGGAATAATCTCTGTTTCCGTTGTCATATGACAAAATGATCTCATACACACGCATAGAATAGGTGCTCTGCATCATCAGCAGGTATTCAATGCTATAGGATGTATAATTGCTTGTCAGCTGTGCAATGTCTTTCCAGATATCTGGGTTAAAGCGCATGCTGATCGTCTTTTTCTTCATATCGACGATAGAACCACGGTTCACCCACGACATCGTTTTGTACTGATCATTCCCAAGGGGAACCCAGAACATCCGGTTTTCCAGGTTTTCAATGGTTTTGCGCAGATAATTTGCATAACCGCTGTCCAACGCATTGACCCCGGTAAGCTTTGCAAAATCGTCAAACGAAATGGTATAGTACTTCGATGCATCCATATCATGGCGCTGATCGATCTTGGACAGCATCATAAAAAGGATTTTCTGTTCGTTGCGGGGCAGGGAATACTTTGTCCTTTGAATTAAATCGTTGCTTTTCGTGATGAAAGAGCCAAACGCCACATTGTCACTTTTCCTGGGCACAAGCTGCTTTTTCTTGCCGTCCGCCTTTTCATCCGGCAGAACTTCACCAATGATAACATCCGGTGATTCTGTCATTGTATTCTTTTCATCTTTATTTTTCATACGCTATGATTGGACATTGGATGCCGTGCTCCGTTTTGTCCACGCCTTTCTTTAGGAACTAATCGCCCGCCTGTAATAAAACCATACATCACAGAACTGCTAGAATATTTAGAAGAAGGTACACTTACTCATGATAGTATCATACTACAGTATCTTCCTGCAAAAGTCAATCCTATGGCTGCGCTGCATGTATTACAGTGATGAATCCTCGCGCGTAAAGCAGGGGAGGGGAGAGGGCTGGCTGCACAAAATATGCCTTGAAGCAAACCTGCGTTAAAGCACTTTCAAACAGTCTAAAACCAAAAACAGCACGCACCACATTTCCATTCGCCACCGCAAGAAATAGCATCACCGGGAAATCTGTTTCACAATTCACTTTTACAAGATATTGCACGAATACACTCTTTGGGGGAGGTATTATAATTTAGAGCCTTTGAAATTGGGTATGCACAGACAGAACGGCGCATGTTTCGTATGGCTTTTCTTCTTATGGCCCGCATTCGTGTTCGCTCCGCTATGCGGGCATCAATTCCGTTATTTTATGGGCAATCACCCTTTTGTTCTTCTTTTTCTTTAGAATTATATATTTATAAATTTATATCTTATACTTTATTATATATAGAAGAAACAGAGGTTCTTTCCCTCCACAACAGAGGTTTCTTCTGGTGATAACGGAGGTTCTTTCATAGAATGGCGGAGATTTTTTCTTTTGGCGGCAGAGGTTGTTTCCTCTATTTTGCATGGAAAGAATCTCTGTTATACAATGAAAAAATCTCTGTTACCATGTTGCGTGAACGGGCATAAGGAACAGGCTGGCAACCTGTAAGAAGCAATTGAAACGACAAGATCATCCCGATGGCACCTGAAAACGACGGGAAAATGGCTGTGGGCGAAACATGAAGAGGCAGACAGAAGGACTTTTTTTGCGGTAAAAACCTCTGGTTAGCTTTTATAGCAGGTAATTCCTTTAAGGCAACACCGCACAATTCCCGCCTTGCGGCTTAAGCACCGCTCCGGCAGCTGCGGCACGGCATCTGCGTTGCCAAAATGCTCGATAAGACATCCAGTATTATCTGCGCTTTTGGCTTGGCATCTGCCGCACCTCGCTCGCCGTATCGGCACTTAGAATTATGCGGTATTGCCTTAACTTAAGCAGCAGGGGAGAGGCGCAAAGGCCGTTTTTTGCGGTAAGAATCTCCGTTTGCAAAAGAATTTGACTGGAAATTGGTACGGTAGAAATCTCTGGATGGAAGGAAATGCCATCTGCAAGCAGAAAAATAGAAAAAATAGATAAAATTTTCTCGGTAAGAACCTCTGCTTGGCGAAACGTGAGAAAGCAGAAAAGAAAAAGAGCAGAGGTTACCGTTTTGTATGGGATCGTAGAAAAGTACGTTAAAAACCTCTGTATTAGGAGAAGGTGGGTGACGAGGGAGTACGAGAGAAGAAAGATGAGGGCACTATTTTTTACGGCGTAAGAACCTCAGGATAAAAGAAGTCTTGGATAAGAACATTTGGTAATGCACAAAGCAGCACGGTACTTCCTTGGGAGGCTGCAAAAAAATCGCCGTAAAAACCTCGGCTTTGGGGGCAACAATCAGGCTTTATAAAATAGGGGCGGGGAAAAATCACTTTTTATGTTCAGAAAAGTCAAAAAGCACAGTTTTTGACCTTGATAGGGAGACAAAGAAGAGAAAATACGCGAAAGAAACATGCCGAATATACATTGAGAAAGACCAAAATATGCAAGAGGAGAAAAAAGAAAAATATATAAACGGAGAAATTTACGGAGAAAAAAATCAGATAATAGTTGCAAATAAATCGGCGATGATACGAGACAAAATGCGGAGCAAATAGTGAAATCAACGATACTTAAAAGAGATTATTAACGCGAAAAAAATTAAAAATCACGGAAGAAATGGCCGAAAAAGTGTTGGACAGAACGGGATGATGGAGGGAAAGGAAGCGGCAAAGAAAAGGTGGCTAAAAACCAACCTATTATAAAGCAGAATGTGAAGAAAAAGGATGATAGGGTGGAGTAGATGGACTTTACGACACCAAAAGTTTCTCGGTAAAAATCTCTGCTTAATTCCAGAGAAGCGAGCAGACAGGCAGCGCGAAAAAGCGATTCCTGAAAAAATGTGCGGTAAAAATCTCCGGTATGGGATGCTGCTTTATGAGGAAGCAAGAAAAAAAGACAAATGAAACGTTTTGAAATAGGTGAAAACAGAACAGCTGCAATAGAACTTTTAGCAACAGCGACAATGCTGGGGTTATAGGTATAGCAACAGGTACCGAAGTCTACAAAACTGTTGCCGTAAAACTGGGAAGCAAATAAAAAGATGTTTGTAGATAAGAAAAGGAAAAGCAGAGGAAAAAAGAATGAACTATACGAAGAAGGAGCCACCGAATTAGGGCAATACCGCATAATTCTAAGTGCCGATACGGCGAGCGAGGTACGGCAGATG
>OLOL01003194.1_pt1 | contig 10480 bp, 7 predicted proteins | sample 1673081 | NCBI WGS metagenome assembly OLOL01 (sample SAMEA3136753, study PRJEB25190) | human gut metagenome
CGAGGTGCTCCACAGCCGGAAGCAGGAGGAGGTACTGGCGGGCATCCGGCGGCTCATCGCGGAGCACGACGTGAAGCTGCTGGTGCTGGGCTATCCCCGCAACATGGACGGCAGCGAGGGGCCCCGGGCGGAGAAGTGCGCCGCCTTCGGGGAGCTGCTGCGGCAGGAGACGGGGCTGGAGGTCATCCTCTGGGACGAGCGGCGCACCACCATCGACGCCCACAATATCCTGTTCCAGAACGGCCAGAATGCCAAAAAGCGGAAAAAGACCGTGGATGCGGTGGCGGCGGCGCTGATGCTGGAGGGTTATCTCACCCGCCGCAGGCTGGAGGCGCAGAAATGAGCCGGGATGTCATCATCATCGGCGGCGGCGCCAGCGGTATGATGGCGGCGCTGGCCGCCACGGAAAACGGCTGCCGCGTCACGCTGCTGGAGCGGCAGAGCCGGGTGGGACGCAAGCTGCTGGCCACCGGCAACGGGCGGTGCAACCTGACGAACCACAACGTCTCCCCCGCCCGCTATCACGGCGGCGACGGATTCTGCGCCTACGCGCTGGACGCCTTCGACGTGGGGGCTACGCTGCAATTTTTCGCCTCGCTGGGGCTTCTGACGGTCGCCGAGGACAGCGGGCGCGTCTATCCCATGAGCAACATGGCGGGCAGCGTGCTGGATGTGCTGCGCTACGCACTGGAGCGTCCCGGCATTGAGGTCGTCACCGGTCAGGCGGTCTCCTCCGTGAAAAAGACGTCCGACGGCTTCACCGTGCGGACAGAAACGGACACATTCTCTGCCGAAAAGCTCATTCTGGCAGCCGGCGGCTGCGCCGGCAGCAAGGTAGGCGGCGTCATGGACGGCTATCAGCTGGCCAAGAGTCTGGGACACCACAGGACGCAGCTCTACCCCTCCCTCGTCCAGCTGAAGACCGACCCCACCTACCCCCGCGCGCTGAAGGGCATCAAGGCCGAGTGCGGCATTGCCATCCGGCGAGGCAATGCGTCGGTGGCAGAGAACCGCGGCGAGGTGCTGTTCACCGAGTACGGCGTCAGCGGCCCTGCCATCTTCGACCTCTCCCGCGCTGTGTCCACCGGCGGCGAGGGGCTGTACTGCGTGCTGAACTTCTTCCCCGACTGGGATCTCGAGGAAGTGCTGCACTGGCTGCACCTGCGGCGGCAGACCATGGCCGCCCATGAGGCGTCCACCCTGCTGGTGGGCTCCTGCCACACCCGGCTGGGACAGATGCTCTGTAAGGCCGCCGGCTTCACCAATCAGCCGGCCGCCTCCCTTACTGACGATGACCTGCGCCGCATCGCCGCGCAGGCCACAGGCTTTACTCTGCCCATCACCGGCACCTGCGGCTTCGACCAGGCGCAGGTAACGGCGGGCGGCTTACAGACCGGCGAGTTCGACCCCCGGACCATGCAGAGCCGTCTGGTGCCGGGGCTGTACGCCTGTGGCGAGGTACTGGATGTGGACGGTGACTGCGGCGGTTTCAATTTGCAATGGGCGTGGTCCTCCGGCCGATTGGCCGGGCAGCTCCGATAAAAAAGAAAACGAACCAACCCCTATTTCCGGCGGCAGCCGCCGGAAATAGGGGTTTTTGCCGTTTTTGGCAAAAGGCCGCCTCCGACCATTTCCGCCGGAAACGGATGCTATAATCCTCCGCGAAAGGCAAGAGGCTTGCCGCACTGACGCAGGACAGGAGGACGGAGCGATGAACAGGTACGGAAGGACAGGACTGCGGGTACTGGGCGGCCTGCTGGCGCTGGTGCTGGCGGCCACGCTGCTGCCCGCCGCAGTATACGCCGCAGGCGGCGCGTATCAGGTGGACGAGGACAGCGTCTATATGAACATGGAGGACAGCCGCCCTGCGGCCTTGGCGGCGCAGGTATCCAGAGCCCCGGCGGACAACGTGACCATGCAGCTGTTCAACTACACGGGGGCCATCAACGGACAGGGACCGCTGGAGTTCTATCACAGCTGGGGCGCCTCGGTGGACGGAGACGCCAGCGGAAGCGGAGCGCGGCCCAGCATGTCCCCCACGCTGGAGGACAACAAGTGGCCCTACGTCACCGGCATCCCCGGCAGTAAAGCCAGCGGCAGTCTGGGCTATCTGTTCAGCGACAGCGCCGTCCCCGGCAAGACCGTCTATTCCGTGGGGCGCGGCGGCAGCACGGGGCTGTTCCAGCGGGACAGCAAGGGCTATCTCTACTATGATTCTCTGCGGAATGCCGCCAGCTATGACGCGGCCAGCGGGCGGTTCCAGCTGTATGACGGCATCGTGCGGCCCTGGTACACCGGCTATGTGGAGCCTGACGGCAAGACGGTATTCGACGACAGGACGATCGCCTTTAACGGAAACTTCCTGCCGTTCAACGACCTGACCGGCGCCACAGAGACCCCCAGGGGCAGGAGTCCCGCCGCCTACCGCCTGCCGGATGGCAAGGTGGACCTGTGGTTCGGCATGTCCATGTCCTTTGACTTCTACATGCCCGCCGACGGAAAGATCAACGGCGAGGATATGATCTTCCAGTTTCTGGGGGACGACGACGTGTTCGTCTACATCGACGGCGTGCTGGTGCTGGACATTGGCGGCACCCACGGTGCCAACAGCGGCTCCATCAACTTTGCTACCGGTGATGTGACCCATCCCAGAGAGGGGGTGTCCGGCGCGGCGGAGGCCGATGACTACGTCACCACTACGCTGGCAAAAAAGTTCCAGACCGCCGGTATGACCGGCAGCTTTGACGGCAGCACCTTTGGGGACTACACCAAGCACACGCTGCAGTTCTTCTATCTGGAGCGGGGCGGCAATGTGTCCTACTGCTATCTGCGGTTCAACACGCCTACCCTTCCAAACAACTCCCTGACCGTGGCCAAGGAGCTGTCCGGCGGCGAGCAGGAGCTGAACCACTATCTCGCCGGCGCCATGGACTATCGGTTCCGCGTGCTGCGGCCGGACGGCAGCCTGTACGTGCCGGAGGGCACGGCGTATCAGCTGCTGGAGAACAGCACCGCTGTGGGCAGCGGCACCGTGGGGGCAGGCGGGTACTTCACCCTGAAGGCGGGGCAGATGGCCCAGTTCACCGACATGCTGACGCTGGGCGGCGGGAGCTATGACTATCTGGTGGAGGAGACCATGCCGGACCGGCTGACGGGACAGTACCGGCAGGTGCAGTACACCGTGGGCAGCGGCACCGGCACCACCCTCAGCCCCACGGCGGAGGAGGATTTCACCGGCTTCCGCACCGATACCCTCACTGCCGCGTCCACCCAGCTGGTGACGTACCGCAACGTGGTGGATACCAGCGCTCTGGGCGAGCTGCGGGTGACGAAACAGGTGGCGGAGGGCTCCGACGCCGTGGCGGGGCGGGCGTTCGACATTGGCGTGGCTCTGGGCGGCGAGGCGGTGCCGGCGGGCACACCCTACACGGTGAACGGTGAGGAGCGGACGGTGGAGACGGCGGGCATCGTGCCCCTGGCCCATGGGGAGACAGCGGTGTTCACCGGACTGCTGGCGGGCACGGCCTACGCCGTGACGGAAACGCCGCCGGAGGGCTGGCGCGCCGCTTTTGACGCCGCCGTCACGGCGGAGGGCGTCACCTCCCCCACAAGCGCCGACGGTGAGGTGCCGGTGGGCGGCAGCGTGGCCGTCACCGTCACCAACGCCACCTATGACTACGCCATCTCCCTGCCGCTGACCAAGACGCTGCTGGGCGCGGCGGCAGGCCAGCGCCAGACGTTCCGGTTCCTGCTGGAGGAGACGGACGCGGAGGGGAATGTGCTGCGGCAGGTCCACGAAACGGGCATCACCGTCACCGGTGAGGAAGCTGCCGATGGGCGGCTGGTCATCGGTCTGGCCGCCGGCGACACCGCGCCCCGCTACTACCGCATCCGCGAGGCGGAGTCCGACGGCTTCTGGTGCGGCGGCGAGATGTACCGTGTGGCGGTGCTGCCCAACGGTGTGGATGGTGCGGTGCGTATCACCGTCAACGGCAGCGTATGGGACGACGGTGCGCTGGCCTTTGTAAACCGCACTTCCCGGAGTCTGACCGTCCGCAAGACGGTGGAAGGCGAGATGGGCGACCGGTCGAAGGCATTCCCCTTTACGGCGGTGCTGACGGTGGACGGTCAGGCCGTTCCCTTCCCGGCCGGCGAGGGCTACACCGTGTCCGGCGGGCAGGCGGTCTTTGCCCTGCGCCACGGGGAGAGCCTGACCTTCACCGGACTGCCTTACGGCGGGGTCGTGACGGTGACGGAGACGGAGCATGCCGGTTACACCGTCACCAACAGCGGCCGCAGCGGCGACAGCGGTGCGATGACGCTGGGGGACGGCGGGGAACTGGTGTTCGTCAACACGAAGCGGGCCGTCCCCGATCTGGGCGTAGCCGGAGGCACCCTGCTGCCGGCAGGAGCGCTGGTATGCTGCGGCGGCGGGCTGCTGCTGTGGAGTCGGAAGCGCCGCGCCTGACCTTTTTTGTGCTGCGCCGCATCTGCGGTTTTGATACAGCAGAACACATTATGTTGCAAGGAGGACTACGTATGAAAAAATGCTTTGCCCTGCTCCTGACGCTGCTTCTGGCGTTGGGACTGACCGCCACAGCCTTTGCTGTGGAGGGAGAGACGCCCACGAGACCCAGCATCACAGTGGACGGCCAGACCTACGAGGACATCACCGAGGTGCCCATCACCAAGCTCTATCAGCTGGTGAACGACGGGACCGTCAGTCCCGCCGAGACGTTCCGCTTCTCCATCGCGGCGGACAGCGTGACGGACTCCGCTATCACCGCTGCGGCGGATATGCCTGTCTTTACGCCCAGCACCTTTGACATCGCCTTCAGTGAGGGCGCCGCCACGGCGGCCGGTGCGTCCGGCAGCTTCGCGCTGCCCCTGCCGGAGTTCTCCAGCGTGGGCATCTATACCTATAAGATCACTGAGAGCGCGGGCAGCACCGCCGGTGTCACCTACAACGGTCAGGCGCTGTATCTGAAGATCACGGTGCTGCAGCCGGAGGGGGAGGGCAAGGTCCGCGTGGCCGCCGTCCATCTGGGCAGTGCGGATGGCAGCAAGCAGGATAACATCCTCAACACGTATTCCGCCGGTACGCTGAACGTAACCAAGACCGTTGCCGGTCTGTTGGGCGACCGTGACAAGGACTTCCGGTTCCATGTGACCCTGACCAGGCAGTCGGGCTATGACATGAACAGTACCATCGGCTTCTCCGTGGCCGGCGTGGACCAGAGCTTCACCCCGGCGTGGGATGACAACGGCCAGTGTACTGTGGACTTCACCCTGAAGCACGGGCAGACCGCCAGTCTGACCAACCTGCCCTACGGCATGAGCTACACCGTCACCGAGGATGACTACACCGGTGAGGGCTACACCACCGCCGTTACCGGCGACAGCGGCACCATCGAAGCTGCCGCCGCCACGGCGGAGTTCACCAACACCAAGGGCGGCAGCATCGACAACGGCGTGCTGCTGGACAGCGCTCCCTACGCGGTGCTGCTGACCATGGCGGCGGCAGGCGGCGCAGCGATGTTCCTGCGTCGGCGCAGCCAGAGGAGCTGACGGCGGTATGACGAGAAGGATACCGGCCGCAGCGGCGCTGCTGGCCCTGCTGACTGCGCTGTGCGTCGTCACCGCCATGGCCGCCGGCGCAGCGGTAGAGCTGCCGGTGCGCGTGACGGTCAGCGGCGATGCGCCTGACGTACCGGAGGTGTTCACCCTGACGCTGCGGGCGGCATCCGACGGCGCGCCCCTGCCGGAGGGGAGCCGTAACGGCGCGTATACCTGCGCCGTCTCCGGCGGCGGCAGCGCGGTGCTGACCATCCCCTGCACCCGGGAGGGGCGTCATGTATACACTCTGCGGCAGGAGGCGGGACAGCGCCACAGCGGGCAGTACGATGACCGTGTGTACTACATCGCCATCACGGTGACGCCGGAGGGCCGCACTGCGGCGGTGTACGGTGATGCCGACATGCAGGGCGACAAGTACGACGTGCTGGAGTTCCGCAACCGCTATCACGGTGGACGCAGCCCCGGCGATGCGCCTACCGTCTCCCCCAAGACGTGGGACGGCGGGATGGCGGTGTACGCCGCGCTGGCGCTGGTCAGCGCGGCGGGCATGGCCGTCACCGCGGGGCAGAAGCGGGATTTCTGAGAACAGAGGCGGAGGCGCGAAAAGCGTCTCCGCCTCCGTTTCATCTTAATGGATTCTTAATCCGGCGGTTCCTTGTTTCTTAATGGCTTTTTCTCTACCATAGGAGACACAGAGAAAGAAAGGAAGTGTCTCTCATGGAAACTGCTCTGCGGACCGTGAACGCGCTGATCTCGGCGCTGTTTTTTATCTGCTATGCCTATCAATTCCTCTACATACCGCTGGTGCTGGCCAAAAAGCAGCGCCCCCTTCCCTGCCCTCCCTCGCCCCACCGCTATGCTGTGCTCATCGCGGCGCGGAACGAGGCTGCCGTCATTGGCGGTCTTCTGGACAGTCTGCGGCAGCAGACGTATGATCCCGCGCTGCTCACGGTGTTCGTGGTGGCGGACAACTGCACCGACGACACCGCCGACATCGCACGACGCCGCGGCGCCGTGGTGTATGAGCGGTTCAACCACATCAACGTGGGCAAGGGCTACGCCCTGGACTTTCTGACTCAGCACATCAAGGCCGACTATCCCGACGGCTTCGACGGCTATTTCGTGTTCGACGCGGACAATGTGCTGTCGCCGGACTACATCGAGAGGATGAACGCCGTGTTCTCCGGCGGGTACGAGATCGTCACCAGCTACCGCAACAGCAAGAACTATGCCGACAACTGGATCAGCGCCGGCTACGCCCTGTGGTTCCTGCGGGAGAGCCGCTACCTCAATGGCGCACGCATGCGGCTGGGCACCAGCGCCGCCGTGGGCGGGACAGGCTTCCTGTTCTCCCAGCGTATTCTGGACAAAACCAACGGCTGGCAGTTCTACCTGCTGACGGAGGACATTGAGTTCTCTGTCCGTCACATCACTGACGGCGAGATCATCGCCATCTGCGAGGATGCGGTGCTCTACGACGAGCAGCCCACGGATTTCCGTCAGTCCTGCCGCCAGCGGCTGCGCTGGGCCAAGGGCTACATCCAGGTGTTCCAGAAGTACGGCGGCAAGCTGCTGAAGGGCGCAGCCCGGGGCAGTTGGAGCTGCTTCGATATGGCCATGGCCATCATGCCCGCCTTTGTGCTGACGTGTGTCAGCATCCTGGCCAATGTGACGCTGGCGGGCATCGGTCTGGCCGAGGGCGCAGGACTGTGGTTCGCCATGCGGTCCCTGCTGGAGTGCCTGGGCGGCATCTATCTGACGCTGCTGGCCATCGGCGCCGTCACCACTGCCACCGAGTGGGACCGCATCCAGGCTCCCGCCTGGCAGAAAGTGATGTACACATTCAGCTTCCCCCTGTTCATGTTCACCTACATCCCCATCTCCTTTGCGGCGCTGTTCATGAAGGTGGAGTGGAAGCCCATCCGCCACGGCGCGGCGGCACGCCTGCCGGCAAACTTAATGAAAAACTAAACTTCCCCTATTGTGCCGCGCCTCATTTTCCCGTATGATAAACGGAGTATGAAAAGGAGGCGCGGCACATGTATACCATTCTTGTCTGTGACGATGAGCAGGATATTGTTTCAGCACTGGAGATCTATCTGACGGCGGAGGGCTATCGCGTGCTGAAGGCCTACAACGGGAAAGAAGCGCTGGCTGTGGCTGCCCGGGAGGAGGTGCATCTCATCCTGATGGACATCATGATGCCGGTGATGGACGGACTCACCGCCATGGCGCAGCTGCGCCAGACCAGCAACGTGCCGGTGATCCTACTGACGGCCAAGAGCGAGGACACCGACAAGGTGCTGGGTCTCAACGTGGGGGCGGATGACTACATCACCAAGCCCTTCAACCCCGTGGAGATGCTGGCCCGTGTGCGGTCCCAGCTGCGGCGCTATCTCCAGCTGGGCGGCGGCACGGTGCAGCCCAGCACGCTGGTCATCGGCGGTATCCGGCTGGACGACAACGCCAAGGCCGTGACCGTGGACGGTGAAAACGCCGCACTGACCCCCAAGGAGTACGACATTCTGCGCTTTCTCATGAAGAACGCGGGCACCGTGTTCTCCCCCAGCGAGATCTACCGCCGTGTGTGGGACGATGTGCCCCTCAACGCCGCCGGCGCCATCGCCGTCCACATCCGGCACCTGCGGGAGAAGATCGAGATCAACCCCTCAGAGCCGCGGTACATCAAGGTAGTCTGGGGAAAAGGCTATAAAATGGAGGGCGGTATCAAGTGAGAAAATGGCTGGACAAGGCCTGGGCCAAGGCCGCTGCCTTCGTGCTGACGCTGGTGCTGGGCGGTCTGACCGTGCTGGGCGGCATCGGCATTGGCATACTGGTCAGCTACAACGTCTTTCTGGACGACGGCGCATACCTGCGGCAGACCCTGTATCAGGAGCAGTGCTACGACAGTCTCAGCATGGCCAACGACTATCTCTGCACCCAGCTGGACAGCGTAGGGCTGCTGGACAAGTCGTACTACTTCGTCAACACGGACACGGCCGACTCCGACGAATATAATCCGGAAGCCGCCAAGCAGCTTTTGTCGGAGCTGCCCCGGCTGTTTGCCGATGCATTCTCCCGGGAGCTCTCCTCCTGCCAGCTTGTCGTATCCGACCCGGACACTGGCGAGACATATCTGGCCAACTTTGATCTGACGGAGAGCGACAAGCTGCTGTATGACACGCAGGAGCTGTATGTCTACCACCTGTCGGAAAGCACGGGTCTTACCTCCATTCAGGTCGCCATCACTGCTACCCTACTGGAGAAAAGCGGTCAAGCCCCCAGCTACTCCTATCTGGTCTGCTCATGGCTGCTGACGCATACCGGTCTGACCATTTTTCTCACGGTGCTGTGCGGCCTGCTGACGCTGTTCTGCTTCGGCTTCTCCATGGCTTCCGCCGGGCACTGGCATGGCCGCGAGGATATCCACCTGACATGGCTGGACAAGGTCCCCGCCGACGTGTTCGCGCTGGCGCTGCTAAGCGCCTTCTTCATCGGATGGGACACCTTCTATTCAGAATGGGGGCGGGTTCTTTTCTGTGCAGCGCTGATACCGGTCATGCTGCTGTTCCTGTGCGTCTTTGCCGCCCAGTGCAAAGCCGGCACCGTCATCCGCGGCTCCCTGACCGCCCGGGTGCTGCGGCTGCTGTGGCGCATCCTGCGAGGCGTGACCCTGTGGCTGTGGCGCATCGTTACCGGCATCCCGCTGGTGTGGAAAACGGCGCTGGTGGGGCTGGGTCTGGCGCTGCTGGAGATCGGACTGTATCAGATGAATTACTACGGAGAGTATTTTCTGGTGCTGAAGCTCGTGGAGCTGCTGGCCATCCTGGCGGTGGCGCTGAACCTGCGGACGCTGGAGAAAAATGGCAAGCAGCTTTCGGAGGGCGACCTGTCCACGCCGGTGGACACCAGGCGGCTGTTCGGCGCCTTCCGGCGGTACGGGCAGGCCATGAACCGGCTGCAAAGCGGCATGGAGAGCGCCGTGCAGGAGCAGATGCGCGCCGAGCGGATGAAAACGGAGCTGATCACCAACGTGTCCCACGACATCAAGACGCCGCTGACCTCCATCGTCAACTACGTGGATCTGCTGAAGAAGGAGGACATCTCCTCCCCCGCCGCCCAGGAGTACATTGCGGTGCTGGACCGGCAGAGCAAGCGGCTGAAGAAGCTGACGGAGGATCTGGTGGAGGCGTCCAAGGCGTCCTCCGGCGCGCTGCCGGTGGACGTGCAGCCCATAGATGTGGGCGTGCTGTTCAGCCAGATCGCCGGCGAGTATCAGGATCGGCTGGCGGACTGCCATCTGACGCTGGTGACCCAGCCGCCGGAGGGGCAGCCCGTGGTGGCCGCCGACAGCAAGCTGCTCAGCCGCGTCATGGACAATCTGGTATCCAACATCTGCAAATACGCCATGCCGGAGACCCGCGTCTACGTGTCCGGCGTGGTGTCCGACGGGCAGATGACCCTGAGTTTCAAGAACGTATCCCGCGCAGAACTGAACATCTCCCCCGACGAGCTGATGGAGCGCTTTGTGCGCGGGGACGCCTCCCGCCACACGGAGGGCAGCGGGCTGGGGCTTTCCATCGTGCGAAGCCTTGTGCAGCTGATGGGCGGCACGTTCCGGCTGTCCATCGACGCAGATCTGTTCCGAGCAGATGTAACGCTGCCGCTGGTCCAGCAGGACTGACAGCGAGAGAACGATACAAAAAGCAGCAGAAAGCGGGCAGAAAATCGCCCGCTTCCTGTTGCTTTTTTCCGCGCGGCATGGTAGGATGGGAGAAATGTAAAATGACCACAGGCAGAAAAATCTTTATTTTTACCGTTCGCCATGGTATCATGGCAGAAATTGAATATCCGGGTATAGCGAAGTTGGTATCGCGCCTGGTTTGGGAGTGCCGTGGCGGTA
>OLOL01003198.1_pt1 | contig 10463 bp, 9 predicted proteins | sample 1673081 | NCBI WGS metagenome assembly OLOL01 (sample SAMEA3136753, study PRJEB25190) | human gut metagenome
TTTCTTTGCGCCTGTATGGTCAAAGAAAAAGTGGCTAAGGCTCTTATTAGACCGGACTCGTAGTGACGGCGTTTCTTTTCGCCGCAACGTCGTTTCTTTCGTACAAAAAATATCCCCGCGCTTTACCGCTCAAACGGCGGTGAAGCACGGGGATATCTTTATATTCTGTGTAGGGTACGGTTTTACGCTCCCTGTGCCTCGGGCAGTGCCGCCCGTTATTGCGGAGCGTTCACTCGTGCAGCAGGGGGATACTGACGATATCTTGCTCCTGCTTTAGCGGTTGAAACGCGAGCCGCTTTATGATATAATGATTGCGGCGGTCTGCGGCAGATGCTTTTCCGCGTGACCGCATCACTGACAAGGCGAAAGGAATTCAGCACATGAACATAACAGTATATCTCGGCGCAAACGAGGGCAACGATCCGGCTCTCGGCAGGGCGGTCGTCGAGCTCGGCGGATGGATAGGCGAGAACGGAAATACTCTTGTTTACGGCGGCTCGCGCACCGGACTTATGGGCGAGTTGGCGGACAGCGTGCTCTCTGCGGGCGGCAAGGCTATCGGAGTTGAAACGCAGTTTTTTGTCGAGAGCGACGTTCAGCACAACGGACTGACCGAGCTGATAGTAACACCCGGTATGTCCGAGCGCAAGGCGGAGATGATACGGCTCGGCGATGCGTTTATTGCTTTTCCGGGCGGAACGGGTACGCTTGAAGAGATATCTGAGATAATGGCGCGGGTCTGCATGGGGCAGCTCGACAAGCCCTGCATACTCTACAATCTTGACGGTTATTACGAGAGCCTGAGAGCGCTGCTGCGGCATATGACCGAAAAGGGCTTGTCCTCCGATGAGCGGCAGTCCGGCATAAGCTATGCCGCATCTCTCGATGAGATAAAGGTTATCCTGCTCGGCGGATAAACGGTGATCGTGTCGGCGCGACTTGCGTCGGGACAAAAAAATTAACAGAATAGGTCGGTGCGGACCGCGCCGATATGAAAAAGCATCCTCTCGGAGCTTTTACCCGCTGTATGGGTATCTGCTTCGGGGGGGATGCTTTTTTGTTTATGCGCTTTTGAGCGGTTGATCTCGGAATGCCGCCGCTTAATGTGATGCTGCCGTATAAAACAATTATTATAACGGCGGAGCATCTGTATTTGGAGCTGTATATGCTTGTCGGGCGCTCACGGTTATGCCGATATACGTGCGGCATGAGGAAGGTGTGGGGGCAAAAAAGTCGCATACAGAGCCGTAAAATATAAATAGACCGCAGCTGAGCATGCGGTTGTAAGCCGCTAATGCCGACTGTGGAAAAGCAACATAAATTAACACGAAAATCGGTCGTTTTTTTCGCAGAGTTTCATACTCTGCGACAATAAGTATAACACAATTGGAAATGAAATGCAAGGGAATTTATGAAAAACATTTCGACTTTTAGTTGATAATGGCTTTTTTGCCTTTTCCGGGAGGGAGGATGGGGTGAAAAAACGTATATTAGCTTATGAGGTACGGCTATTTGCCGTCATATCCGCCGTCGGCAAATTCATTGTTGACGCTGCATAGGTGCATTCGCAGCCGATATACCGTTGTCGCATTCTTTTTAGTTTTTCGCAGCGGTTTCGGTCGTAACAGCGTCATTTATGTATTGGCCGGTGAGCTCTGCCGGATTCGGCGCAGACGCGGCGGCTGTCTGCCGTATTGACAAAAAGGAGGTGCTCTTATGAGCAGAAAAGGAGAAAATATCTATAAGCGAAAGGACGGACGGTGGGAGGCGCGGTATATAAAAAGCCGCTCTCTGGACGGTGCGGCGCGCTACGGCTATTGTTACGGCAGGACCTATCGCAGCACAAAGGAAAAGCTGAGCCGCGCGATAGCTGCGCTGCCGGAGCGCGTCAGCGGCGCACCGATCGAAAAACGCCTGATGTCCGATTACTGCGACGAGTGGCTGAGACTGAAGCGCAGCAGGGTCAAGGAATCTACCTATGTCAAATATACCGGGGTATCGGAGAAGTACATCAAACCGCGGCTCGGCGGGTATCGGGGGACGGAGCTGACCTCGGCGCTGACGGAGCAGTTTGCATACGACCTGCTGCATAGCGACGGGCTTTCGGCAAAAACGGTGCGTGATATCCTCGGGCAGCTGCGCTCGATACTGCGCTATATCGAGGTACGGGTACCGAGCTTCCGTGCCGCAGATATTGTCTATCCGAAGGAGCAGCGGCACGAGATGCGCGTGCTGTCGCGCGAGGAGCAGCGCAGACTGACCGACTATCTCGCATCCGAGGCAAAAGACGATCTGTGCTGCTTCGGAACGCTGCTTGCGCTGCTGACCGGACTGCGCATAGGCGAAATATGTGCGCTGAAATGGGGCAATATATCGCTCGGTGACGGCATACTTCATGTAGGCGGAACGATGCAGCGGCTGCGAGACCTCGGCGGCGACGGGAAGAAAACGCATATAGTCGTCAGCGACCCGAAGAGCTTTGCCTCCCAGAGAGATATTCCGCTCGGAGGCTTTGCGGCGGAGCTGTGCAGACGCTTTTATGCCGACAATCCGCTGGCGTATGTTCTCACCGGGAGCGAGAGCAGATATGTCGAGCCGCGCGCCTTGCAATACAAAATGCGTCGGTATTGCGAGACGTGCGAGCTGTCCGGGGTACATTTTCATTCACTGCGTCACAGCTTTGCCACACGGTGCGTGGAGGTCGGCTTTGATATAAAGAGTCTGTCTGAGGTGCTCGGGCATTCGAGTCCGCAGATAACGCTCGAGCGATATGTGCATTCCTCTATCGAGCTGAAGCGCGAGAATATGGATAAATTAGCGGCTATCGGGTATTGACATCGAGGTCGAGCGGCTATCGGGATAATACTGATAAAAAATGACAAGAAAATTGACGGAGGTCAAAAGAAAGCCGTCGGATTCTCCGTCGATTTTCTTCGGATTTCGCGCTGCGGATGGGACGAACGGTGTTTTTCGGCAGAGTATGAAACTCTGCGAAGAGCGGCAGCATCCTTTTTTGCGCTGCAAAGTCCGGCGGTCGGCAGAGCTCGTCATACGGCGGTATTTTTCCGCATATAACGAATCGTGACGTATTCAGTCTCTGACGGAAACAGTTACATAAGGAGGTGCGGACATAATGTCGATGGGCAGCGGAACTAAAATATTACTTGCCGAGTTGATCATGATACTTGTTGTCTTGATCGTTTTTTGGATAGTGATAGTTTTTATCAGATCAAATGCCGAGCTGCGCTATCTTCGAGATACGCTGCGCGATGCCGACTCTGCGGGCGAGCGCCGATACTGGCGCAGACAGCTGCGGTGCAGATATCTGCGGCTGCTGCCGTTTGTCGGCCCGCGGAATGCCGAGCGGATATACGGCTTTCTTTTTCACGGCGCAGGAGACGGCAGAACGCTTCATATTCGTATGCGGCTGTACGCAAACGGTGAGGAGCAGCGGGTATATACCTCGGAAGGCGGGTATACCGCACATCTTGCAGCCGACACCGATTATACCGTCCTGCTGCGACGGTCGGGAGGTACGACAGCGAGCGGATTCTGCACGCTGACCCTGACCGACGGTGTGGGCGGGGTCGTATCATATCGCACGGATATGATAGAGGGAGATTACACGCTTCGCATTATGTCCGACCGCTCTTTACTTTTGACGGCGGAGGCGGTCGGCTGCAAAAAGTCGGAGCACATGCCGGACATCCCGGTCGCGGCGAACGGCACGGTCGTTGTGATCCCGCCGGCGGAGCACAGCAGCGCTGACGTATCATACTTCTGACACGGCGCATAAATGATATTTTGTCGCCTTATTCTGCCTGCATACCGAGCTGTCGGTTGGTAATACACCCGTACCGAGCGACGATACTTTCCTCAGCCTCGCGAGCCGCTGTGCAGGGTGCCGTGAGAGGGGACTGCGCAGCGAGACGATTACACCACAGGACGCGCAGCCCCGACGGCATTTTCCGTATCGTCCGCTGCGCACCGTGCTTTCGGTGCGGGGAGCTTTGCTGCGGAGTACGGCGCGGAGGCGCGGATGTAGCTTCGCTCTCCGGTCGTGCGTCACGGGCAATGCGGCATTCCTCTATGAGGTGCTTTAACGGTAATGATCCGCGTATTTCGGATATATGTATATCCGCGATGCGCGGGTCTTTTTATTTTACAGCGGTTTTTATGCAAGCATGGTCTGCTTTATAGTATCTTCACATCGCCGTGATTTTATGTGTCGGCTTTGCCTCGATTTTACAATGGCAGGATAACGCCCTTTACATCGGCGGACTATAATAGAGCCGTACCAAGGAAGAAAGGAAGAAATAATAAAAATGAAAAGCAATAACATGAAGAAGATCATAGCAATAGCACTTACGGCTCTTATGAGCGTCACGGCACTCGCAAGCTGCGGCAGCACCGCAGGCGGCGGTGCGAGCGAGACAACGACCGCAGCTTCGGACACACAGGTCAAGGGCACCATTTCGACAAACGGCTCGACCTCGATGCAGAAGGTCATCAGCACGCTCAGCGAGCAGTTTATGAATGAAAACGGCGGCATCACCGTAACATACGACCCCACCGGTTCGGGTACGGGCATCGAGGCTGTCAAGAACGGCAGCACCGATATCGGACTCTCGTCCAGAAAGCTCAAGGACAGCGAGTCGGGACTTACCGCGACCACCGTTGCGCTTGACGGGATCGCAATCATAGTCAACAAGGACAGCAAGGTCGAGGATCTGACGGTCGAGCAGATAGCAGGCATCTTTACCGGTGAGATCACCAACTGGAATGAGGTCGGCGGCGACGACCTCGCGATCTCCTGCATCGGCCGCGAGTCCGGCTCGGGCACAAGAGACGGCTTTGAGTCGGTAACAAAGACGAGCGACAAGTGCAAGCTCGCTCAGGAGCTCACCTCCACCGGCGCGGTCATCTCCGCAGTACAGAACAACAAGAACGCGATAGGTTACGCCTCGCTCTCCGCAGTAGACGGTCAGAGCGGTGTAAAGGCTGTCAAGGTGGCAGGTGTCGAGTGCTCCGAGGCGACCGTGCTTGACGGCAGCTACGCTATCCAGCGTCCGTTCGTGCTTGTCACCAAGGACGGCGTAAAGCTCTCCGACGCAGCTCAGAAGTTCTTTGACTACGCTACCTCCTCCGCTGCATCCGATCTTATCAGAAAAGCAGGCGCAGTCCCCGTAAAGTAAAACAGCAGGGCGGATATGCCCGCGGCTGAGAGTGTTACCCTGCGGTTCGTGCCGACATCGGTGCGGCTGAAAGGAGCGACCCTTCGGTCCGCGCCGACATCGGTGCGGCTGCGGCTCTCCCGCTGCGGTGCATGGGTGCCGGGCATTGCATATGCTGCGCCTGCCCGCTAAAAAATTGCCCCGCCGAACGTCTGCGCAGCTGCTGCGGCGCGCGGCGGGGTGAATGCTGTCGGAGTGATGATATGAAAAAGAAGAAGCTAACTGAAAAGCTGTTTCACACGGTATTTTTGCTGTGCGGGCTCGTTGCAGTCGCATTCGTGCTCGGTATCAGCATATATCTTATCGTGTCCGGTATACCCGCGATACGTCAGGTGGGTATCATAGATTTCCTTTTCGGTGATACATGGAGTGCGGGTACGGAGCAGTTCGGTATCCTGCCGTTTATCCTGACGAGTGTATACGGCACGGCGGGCGCGATAGTGCTCGGCGTACCGCTCGGGCTGCTGACGGCGATATTTATAGCAAAGATAGCTCCGCCGCGCATTGCCTCGGTGATAAGCTCCGCCGTCGGGCTGCTTGCGGGTATCCCGTCGGTCGTATACGGTTTGGTCGGAATGACCGTTCTCGTGCCGGGTATCCAGAGCGCCTTCGGACTGTCGAGCGGCGCGTGTCTGCTTGCCGCGATACTTGTGCTTGCGGTTATGATACTGCCGTACATCGTCAGCGTATCGGAGACGGCGCTGCGCGCGGTGCCGCCGGAGTATGAGGAGGCATCGCTCGCGCTCGGCGCAACGCGGATGGAAACATATTTCAAGGTGTCGCTGCGCGCGGCACGCAGCGGCGTTATCACCTCGGTGGTGCAGGGCGTCGGCAGAGCGATAGGTGAGGCTATGGCTATCATAATGGTATCGGGCAACGTGCCCAATATGCCGCAGCTTTTCGGCTCGGTGCGTTTTCTCACCACCGCCATCGTTTCGGAGATGTCGTACGCACCGTACGGCTCGCTCCAGCGTCAGGCGCTGTTCTCGATAGGACTTGTGCTGTTTCTGTTTATAATGATGATCAACGCACTGCTGCATACGGTCGTTTCAAAGGAGGAGTCCTGAGCCGTGCTCGGGCAACATATATGAAAAGAAAGCTGAAAAACGGCGCGTCAGCCGCCCTCGTCGGCATTGCCGGCGCGGTGACGGTGCTATTGCTGCTCTTTCTAATCGGCTATATACTGCTGCGCGGTCTTCCGGAGCTGTCGCTCGAGATGCTCACTTCGGAGCGCTCGTACATCACCGATACGGTCGGCATACTGCCTAACATACTCAGCACGCTGTATATAATCATCGTCTCGATGGTAATAGTGCTTCCGCTCGGCGTGGGCGCGGCGATATACCTGAGCGAATACGCAAAGGCGGGCAGACTGGTGAAGCTGATAACCTTCGCCGTCGATACGCTGACCGGCATACCATCCATCATCTTCGGACTTGTCGGAATGCTGTTCTTCGGACAGATACTCGGGCTGAAGCAGGGTATACTTGCAGGCGGTCTGACGCTTGTGATAATGGTGCTGCCGACCGTTATCGGCAACACGCTCGAGAGTCTGCGCTCGGTACCGAATTCGCTGCGCGAGGGCGCGCTTGCGCTCGGCAGCGGAAAATGGCATATGATACGTACGGTCGTGCTGCCCAACGCGCTCGACGGAATCCTGACCGGCTGCATTCTGTCGGTGGGCAGAATAACGGGAGAGTCGGCGGCGCTGCTTTTCACGGCAGGCTTCGGACTCAAGCTGACCGACTTTTTCACATCGCTGACATCCTCCTCCGCGACCCTGAGCGTCGCGCTGTACGTGTATGCGGGTGAGGAGGGCAGATTCGATATAGCATTTGCCATCGCTGCGGTGCTTATCGTGATCGTGCTGCTGCTTAATATTGCCGCCGCGCTCACGGCGAAATCACTGAAAGGAAAAAGAAAATGAACAAGGCGCTGATAACGGTAAAGGATCTTGACCTCCGGTACGGCGATCATCAGGCGCTGTACGGTATAACCGCCGACATTCCGGAGCACGAGATAACCGCGCTCATCGGTCCGTCCGGCTGCGGAAAATCGACCTTTCTCAAGACGATAAACAGAATGAACGACCTTGTACCCGGCTGCCGCATAAGCGGCGAGGTGTGCTTTGACGGTGAGAATATCTACGGCGACGGTGTTGACGTTACCGCGCTGCGCACAAGGATAGGAATGGTGTTTCAGAAGCCGAATCCGTTCCCCATGAGCATCTACGACAATATCGCCTACGGTCCGCGCCTGATGGGCATCAGCTCGCGCAAGCAGCTCGACGAGATAGTTGAGAGCTCGCTCCGCAGCGCGGCGATATGGGACGAGACGAAGGACAGACTGAAAAAATCCGCGCTCGGAATGTCGGGCGGTCAGCAGCAGAGGCTCTGCATCGCGCGTGCGCTCGCGGTAAAGCCGCAGGTGCTGCTCATGGATGAGCCGACGAGCGCGCTCGACCCGATATCGACGGGAAGAATAGAAGAGCTTGCACTCGAGCTGAAAAAGGAGTATACTATTATAATAGTGACCCACAATATGCAGCAGGCGACGCGCATCTCCGACCGAACGGCATTCTTCCTGCTCGGAAAGCTCGTAGAATTCGACGAGACCGAGCGGATGTTTTCCACCCCCTCCGACAAGAGAACGGAGGACTATATAACAGGGAGGTTCGGATAATGAGAACGGCGTTTGACGAGCAGCTGAAGCAGCTGCGGCAGGAGCTGATAGGCATGAGCGGCGAATGCGAGGAGGCGCTCGCAAGGGCGACCGGTGCATTCATGACGGGCGACGGCGAGCTTGCCGCCACGGTGATAAGGACGGCTGAGGGGATAGACCGCCGCGAGCGGGATATTGAGGCTATGTGCCTGAAGATGCTGCTCATGCAGCATCCGGTAGCGACCGATCTTCGCACCGTTTCCTCCGCGCTCAAGATGGTTACCGACCTCGAACGCATAGGTAATCAGTCGGCGGATATCGCCGATATCGTGCGCACGGCGAGCTTCTCTGATACCGTCGAACGGCAGACGATACACGATATGGCTCAGGCTGTTATCGGAATGGTCAGCGGCAGCGTCGACGCTTTTGCCTCAGGCGACTGCGGGCGTGCAGCCGAGATAATCGCTGAGGACGATATCGTTGATGCGTATTTCGACCGCGTTAAGGAGCAGCTCGTTGCCGATATGAAGCGCAGCGGTGATTTCAGCCGCTGCGGCATCGACCTGCTCATGATAGCCAAGTATCTCGAGCGAAGCGGCGATCATGCCGTGAATATCGCTCGCTGGGTCATCTATTCTTCTACAGGAGAGATCCCCGAGGAGGCGTAACGTAAAAGCGCTCCCGACGGGGGCGTGGAATACGATGGGTGAATACAAAAGAATTCTGACGGTGCAGGATATTTCCTGCGTCGGGCAGTGCTCGCTTACCGTAGCGCTGCCTATTCTGTCTGCCTGCGGGGTAGAGACTGCGGTGCTGCCGTCGGCGGTGCTGTCGACGCACACCGGCTGCTTTGAGGGCTATACCTTTCGCGATCTCGGAGACGATATGCCGGGTATCGCGGAGCACTGGGAGCGCGAGGGGATACGGTTCGATGCCGTCTACTCGGGCTATCTCGGTTCTGCGGCACAGGCATCGCTCGTCCGCGATATCTCGGACAGACTGCTGCGCGAGGGCGGAGTAAGAATAGTTGATCCTGCGGTTGCGGATAACGGCAGGCTGTATTCGGGTATAACACCCGAGCTTGCGGAGTCTATGCGCGGGCTCGTCGCCGATGCCGACTATGTGCTGCCTAACATCACTGAGGCGGCCATTCTCTGCGGCATCGAGTACCGTGAGCGGTACGGCGAGGATTATGTTCGCGCGCTTACCGGCGCTCTGCTTGATCTCGGCGCGAGGAATGTCGTGCTGACCGGCGTGGGCTATGATCCCGAGCATATCGGCGTAGTTACGGCAAACCGCAGCTGTATGAGCTATTACGAGCATCGCCGCATCGGTATGCTCTGTCACGGCACGGGCGATATTTTCGCATCGGTCTTTTCGGGGCTGCTGCTGCGCGGGCTTTCGCCCGATGAATGCGCGGCGGCTGCGGATGAATTCGTACTGCACTGCATCGAGAATACCGTCGGAGACGAGGAACATTTTTACGGAGTGAAATTCGAGCCGCTGCTCGGCGAGCTGACCGACCGCGTTCGCGGGCTTGACTGAATTACAACAGAATAACGAAACATAAAAACGTCCGGGCGGTCGAGCTTCGGACGTTTTTTGAGCAAGCCGCACTTTACTTAGATTTTACATATATCAGATAACCGATTTGATATAGATTTGATAAAATAACATCGAAAATCAGGATAAACAGCAAGATAAAAAATATGATTGAGAGATGTGAACGAATGGATATTTTTAACGTACTGACCATGATAGGCGGCTTATGTCTGTTTCTTTTCGGTATGAACCTGATGGGGCAGGCTCTTGAGCGCCGCGCCGGCAACGGACTGAAATCCGTACTCGGCAAGCTGACCGGCAGCAAGCTCGGCGGTCTGCTGACCGGTCTCGGTGTGACTGCGATCATACAGAGCTCTTCTGCGACCACCGTTATGGTCGTCGGCTTTGTAAACTCCGGACTTATGACGCTCGGTCAGTCGATAAACGTCGTAATGGGTGCGAATATCGGCACCACCGTGACCGCGTGGATACTCAGCCTTGCGGGCGTCAGCGGCGATAATGTATGGGTGCGTCTGCTCAAGCCGGCATCGTTTACACCCGTGCTCGCGCTCATCGGAATAGTGCTGTATATGTTCTGCAAGCAGGATAAAAAGCGCGACACAGGACTCATCATGCTCGGCTTTGCCACCCTTATGTACGGTATGGAGACCATGACCGGCGCAGTGTCGGGACTTGGGGATGTTCCCGGCTTTCAGCAGCTGTTCCTCATGTTCTCGAATCCCGTTCTCGGTGTGCTCGTCGGTGCGCTGCTGACCGGAATAATTCAGTCCAGCTCTGCCTCCGTCGGCATTCTTCAGGCGCTTGCCTCCACCGGTGTGGTGTCCTACGGCGCGGCTGTTCCGATCATAATGGGTCAGAATATCGGTACCTGCGTTACGGCGCTGATATCCTCGGTCGGTACGAATAAAAACGCACGCCGCGCCGCACTTGTGCATCTCTCGTTTAATGTTATAGGAACGGCGGTATGGCTAACGGTCTACTGCATCGTTCGCGCGCTGTTCGCGC
>OLOL01003200.1_pt1 | contig 10448 bp, 8 predicted proteins | sample 1673081 | NCBI WGS metagenome assembly OLOL01 (sample SAMEA3136753, study PRJEB25190) | human gut metagenome
GACCATGACGGGGCCCCGTCGCCTTTCGTTAAGGACAAGCGTCCGCGAATCAGCCGACCCGCGCGGGACGTAAGGTCCGGTTCCGACGGTCCGTTCGGCGACGGCGGGAAGCGGCACTCTTTCAATCCGAACTTCACGAAGGACAACCGCCGGCGCGACGAGTTTCCCCGGGAAAAATCCTATCGTCGGTTCGACCGCGGGGAACGGTCGTGGAATCGGGAAGATGAGCCCAAGGAACGCTCCTACAATCGGTATGAACGGGACGACCGGCCGAAGGGGGGGCGCAAACCGTCCGATGCCGACTCCCGTTCTTTCTCGCACGGCGGCCGTCCGCAGACCGCGGCGAAGTCATGGAACCGGGACAATCGTCGCGGCAAGGAAGACCGGTATCCGTCCCGGGACGGATACCGCGATACGCGTGGCGACAAGCGCTACGGACCGAAAAAGCAGGGAGCAGGACATTCGCATCGTGACGGCCGGACGAGCAGCTACCCGAGATTCGACGCTCCGAAGCCGGCGGGGGCGATTCGTCTGAACCGTTTTATCGCCAACTCGGGTATCTGTTCGCGCCGCGAGGCCGACGACCTGATTACGGCCGGTCTGGTGGCTGTCAACGGACAGATCGTGACCGAACTGGGATCGAAAGTCAATCCGGACGACGAGGTGCGTTTCAACGGGTCGGTCATCAAAGGGGAGAAAAAAGTCTATATCGTGATGAACAAACCCAAGGGCTTCGTCACCTCGCTCGACGACCCGCATGCCGACAAGACCGTCATGGATTTGCTGAAAGGTGCTGTCGCCGAGCGGGTCTATCCGGTCGGACGGCTCGACAAAAACAGCGTGGGCGTGCTGCTCATCACCAATGACGGCGAGTTGACCCGCAAGCTGACGCACCCGAGCTACAATAAGCAGAAAGTCTATCAGGTGACTCTCGACAAGCCGCTGGCACAGGCCGATATGACCAAGATAGCCGAGGGAATCACGCTCGAAGACGGGGAGATTCATGCCGATGAGATCAGCTATGTCAGCGAAAACCGCAAGGAAGTGGGCATCGAGATACATTCCGGCCGCAACCGGATCGTGCGCCGTATTTTCGAGTCGCTCGGCTACTCGGTCCAAAAGCTCGACCGGGTCTATTTCGCCGGACTGACGAAGAAGAAACTCAAGCGCGGCGGCTGGCGCTTCCTCTCGCCGATGGAAGTGAACCGGCTCAAGAGCGGGGAATACGAATAGAGCGGGCGGCCTTGTTCTGTTCGGACGGAGAAAAGCGGACTTTTGCGGAAAAATATTGCATAAATAAAATTTTCGACTTATCTTTGCACTCGCGTTCAGCAATGGTTCTCTAGCTCAGTTGGTAGAGCACGACACTCTTAATGTTGGGGTCGTGGGTTCGAGCCCCACGGGGACCACTTCAAGGCGACTGGTAATCAGGCGATTATCGGTCGCCTTTTTTTGTGCCTATGCCGAAGAATCGGGGATTATCCTGTCTAAACGGGCATTTTCGGGACTTTTGTTTTACCAAATGTTTTACCACAAACGAGGTGAAACGATCAGGCGTTCGACATTCTGCGAATAGCTTAAAGCAATGAAAATCAACATGCAAGTTATTTGCCGCAAAGATCGTGTCACGAAAAATCGCAGGGCTCCCGTCTTCATCCGTTTTACCAAAAATCGCAAGGTCCGTTATATCAGTACGGGAGTTGCAGTCCGTATTGATGATTGGGATTTTGAAAATCAGTGTATTAGGTCGGATTCGCCTGAAATGCAGTCCATCCAGTTTCAAATCGACAGCAAAGTAGAGGATTACCGTCGCAGGATGAGGCGTCTCGAAGCGTTGGAAGTAGAAGTTACGCTGGATAATCTGCTCGAAACGAACGGACGTAAATTCAATTGTACGGTAGGTGAATATCTTCGACAAACGATCCGACGGCTTAAGGAGTCAGGCAAATATGGTTCCGCCTCCAAACATCAGTCTCTGTTGACCAGATTGTCGCAGTTTCGTTCGCCGAATATCCGTTTTGAAGAGATCGAGTTCGCTTATTTGCAGGATTTCGAATTTTTCTTGCGTAAAGCAGGGAATACGGACAATAGCATTGCAACAAAATTCGCCATTTTCAAGGCTGCTTATAACAAGGCTTTAGCCGAAGGGGTATTCGTTCAAAAAGTCAATCCCTTCGCGAAATACAAAGTCGGAAGCTTGTGGACGAAAACACGCAAGCGGGCTATAACGAAAGAGGAAGTGCAAAAATTGGCCGCATTGGAGATTACGTCAGAAGGACGAACGGATTATACCGAGCTTGCGAGAGATATTTTTCTGTTCTCTTATTTTACGGCAGGCATCAATTTCACGGATATGGCAACGTTACGTCATCGGGATATTGTACATGGTAGAATCTGCTATTCTCGTCATAAGACCCAAAAGCTGATTTCTTGTTGCCTTGTTCCCAATGCACTGCAAATCGTTGAAAAGTATCGCAAATCGAATTGTACTGACGAGGACTATGTTTTCCCTATTCTGGATCGCATGATTCATCAGACCCCCCAGCAGATTTTTAATCGGACACATAAAGTGTTGGGTAAGGTGAATCGGGAACTGAAAGTACTTGGAAAACGGATTGGGTTGGCTATTCCGCTGACTACCTACGTAGCGAGACACACGTATGCGACCGTACTCAAGCGTTCGGGAGTGAACATTGCGATCATCTCTGAATCCCTCGGTCATTCCGACCTTGCCACAACTCAAATCTACCTGGATTCGTTCGAGAACTCGCAGATCGACGAAGCGATGAAGCATTTGTTATAGTATTTGGTCGATGGACAAACTTTGAAAAGGGGTATGAAATAAGCCCCTTTTCCAAAGTCTGTCCTTTTTCGTTCTTTATTCGTATATTTGACTATCAAACACATAAAGGCCATGAGCGACAAGGCAATACATTCTTACTCTCTCGACAGGAATACTTTTATTCGGGTGATCGAGATCGCCGAGAAATATTACGGGATGGATGCTTTCTATTTTACCGACCAAGAACTTAACCCTACCACAATGCAAGGAAAAGAATTTTCTCCTCCCGACTATCAAACTATATATTCACATCATACGTTTGAGGAACAGAAAGCTATATTTTTCAGCAGTGAGTCTGCCTCTAAATATGTCGAGCCTATCCCTCTAGACCAAAGCATTCTTTTGTATTACGTACTTATAGCCATCGAACATGCCTTGATTCTTCAAGAAGATAGATATAAATTCTACGAAGAAGAACTCTATGATACTGACTGTTATTACGAAAATAACTTGCGGAGCGACCTGCTCAGACTGTATATCTTCATTAAAGAATTACCCTATAAACGAGGAGCGAAAAACGAAACGATCCTGACTATCAACAAAGGGTTTTCCAAGTGGCAGAAACGCATATCGCTGGATAACTTCGACAACTGGATTTTCCGTTCTGCACTGCTGAAGTATTGCGAAGATCACCTTTGGAATATTCACTCCCTTGAAGAAGCCAAAACGGAATTGAAGCAACTGACCCGAGTCGGCCGTTCTCTTGACAATCCGAATATCTATCCGATCATTTACGGGACCTATACGATGTTCAAGGATTTCGCTCAGGATAAGACTCACATCAGTACCAGGCTTTGTCAGATCATCGTCAATTATCTCATCTATTTGGGGTTGTTTACCGACAAAGACAATGATCCGTTAAAAATGCGGTCTACCATAGAATATATCCTATCTAAAAAGGAAATGCCCCGTTTCCCTTCTCATTCCTTAACTGCAGAAGAACTGAATAGCCCGACTTCGCCGTTACGTCGCCCTACCCATCTGTTCGACGACCTCGTATTCCAGTAGCGCGTTTCCAATTCCGTAAAAAGTAAAAGAATAGGTGGCGTTTTGACTGCCTATTCTTTTTATTTATTCTTTTCCCAAAGTCAGACTTTTGTTCGTGGATGATGAATCGAGAGCGCGCATCGAATCGGAGTCTGGAGGTAAGCCGAAAATCCGCAAGACGCAAGAGTAGGCAAGACTATTTAAAAATAACATCATGGATCAAATTACTGAAAATCAAATCGCTAACAATGGGGGTGAAGGACTGGCACAGTTGGCTAACGAACGGCAGAACGATGCACGGGAGGCGAGGACACCGCTCCGTCTTGTCAAAATGAAGTTCGACACGAACGCGAAGATGGTGCGGACGCTGACCGCTGCCGTCAGCAAAGGGATCGACAAACTGATCCTTACTCCGCGAGTGGACGTGGCGGGATGCGGATATGTCTGGCTGGGCATCCGCAAAGGGCGGATCGAACTGGACGGGAAACTGCTGCTCAACCGACAGATCGGGGAATATCTGTTGGCCTACCTGCAAGGGACCGAGTTGCCCGAGATCACGGACTTCGACTCCGATCGGGAAATCTGCTGCCAGTCCGACTGGCTGGAGGCGATCGCGACAAAACTGGAGAAACTCGCCACAACCGCCGAAGAGGAGTACACCGAGACGGAAGAGACGGGCTACCTGACGCAAAAGTACCACTTCCCGAACGGCAAGGTGATTATGCCTTCCGAAGAGATTGCCGACGTAACCGCGTTGCTGGCTTAATGATGTTGAACGGACAGGGGGCGGGTTTAACCGCTCGCCCCTCTGTTCTTTAATTTAATGCTATTATGCTGGAATATTTAATTAAAATAGATTCAGGCCAGTACTTGTCGGATATACTGTCCCTGATTCCCAACAATGTAATTTTGAACAAGACCCTTACGGGCTGCGGAGCCACGACGTTGGAGATCAATGCGCCGAGGAACTCGATTATCATCGAGCCGAACGTACCCGTAATCATCGGGAAGAAACAGCAGCACCCTTTCCTGATGCCAGTCTACGAGGGGACGACAAAAGATGATCTGAAGGAATACCTTGCGGGGGAACAGGACGGCTATCGCAAGATCATTACCACGCCCGAAGGATTCGACAAGAAGGTGATCCCAGCGATGTACGAAACTTCGACTCCTGTTTACGACGACTATTTTCTGCTGTTCGACGAGTGCGAGAAGACGATACAGGACGTAGGCTATCGCGGGGACATCTACCTGCCCGTCGAGGACTTTTTCAAGTTCAGGAACAAGGCGATGGTTTCGGCCACACCGATCATCCCGTCCGATCCGCGATTCGAGGAACAGGGTTTCGAGATGCTGAAGATCGTTCCTTCCTATGAATACCGACAACCTCTGACCCTCTGTATTACCAATAATACGGTAGCCGTACTGCGGAAGTTGCTGGAGAGGCTGAAAGATGAAACGGTCTGTATCTTTCTGAACTCGACCGATACGGCGTTGAGCCTGATTCAGACCTTCCGATTACAGGGGCGCAGTAAGATATTTTGTAGCGAAAAGAGCGTCAAGAAACTGAAACGGCTCAATTTTCCCCATGCCAGCGATTCGCTCGGGGAGATGGCCGAGGTCAATATCTTTACGAGCCGCTTCTATTCGGCAGTGGACATTTACCTCGACAGAAAGCCGCACGTTATCGTTCTTTCGGATGTGATACGGGCTCCGTACTCCATCATCGACCCCCATACGGAGATCATTCAGGCAATCGGTCGTTTCCGCAACGGCATAGCGAAGGCTTACCACATCGCCAATACCAGCGATCGGTTGCAGTGCCTCTCGCGGGAGGAATTGGAGTACAGATTGGAAAACGAGGAAAGCGTGTATATGGCCGTTGCCGCAATGCAAACGTCGAACGAGATTCAGACGGAGTGCAAACAACAGGCCCTTAAAGGGATGGATTATAAGCGTTTTGTCACCCGAGAAGGCAAGCGCAACCATTTCATGTGGGACAATGCGCGGGAGGATGAGAAGATCAAGAGCTATTACTCTCTGCCCTCCGCACTGCAAGAAGTCTATAAAACGGCCCCGTTTCGGCTGGATGTCCATAGATTGGAATACCCCATAACGGACGAAGATCGCTTGCAACGGGAGAAGGCTGGGTTGAACTCGAAAGAGTTGTGGCAGGAGGTGATCCGACAGCTCTCGGCTCTCAAGGCAAAGAATTGCAATCCCGAAGCCGCATTTCTGATCGACGAACTCGGAGACGAGTTCAACATCATGACGCAAGCGTTCGTCATATTGGGGGAAAAGCGAATCGAAGAGTTGGGCTATAACCGTCGCAACATCGAATCTGCCCTAAAACAAATGGAAGAAAACCGACTGCTCACTTCGGCGAAAATGCAGAAGGCGGTCTATGCGCGGTTTCATACGGGAGACATCGTGGAAACAGCCGAAGTGAACGCTTTTATGAAACGGCTGATAACCGAAAACGGGATTCCGTTCAACGGTCAGGTAGACAAGAAGGTCATACGGCTCTTCTTCGAGATAGAAGATTGTAAGCTCAGGGGCAATCGGGGGCTTCGGTTCGGGAATAAGAGATATGAGTTTTGAATCTGGCGGACAGACATCGACAGGGGGTCTTAAAACAACCCCCTCGTCAATGTTTGTCCTTCTCGCCGATATGAATATAACATATCTTCCATGCGGTAACATACTCCTGTTTTATTCCCTCCCCATATCCAGATGGGAAACCGAGCAGTCGGGCCTTAGACCGATTATCTAACCTGCCGCAAAAATCGGCAGACAGAAGCCTAAGACAGAGAAAAATTCTTACGGCAGGAGAATCCCTCTTGCCGTATTTTTATTTCGGCTGTTCCCGCAAGGATCGGCTGTCTCGTTTATTAACCCTTTAAAGATTTAAGTTATGCAGTTAAGACAATCGCAACGCAGGGAAGCCAAAATGCGGCTGGCCCTGCAAGGCGCCTCGGGATCGGGTAAAACCTACTCGTCGCTGCTGATCGCCTACGGGATGACGGGCGACTGGAGCAAAGTGGCCGTAATCGACTCGGAGAACGGATCGGCAGACCTCTACGCCCATCTGGGAGATTATCGGGTGCTCACGCTGGAGAACTACGCTCCCGAAACCTACGTCGAAGCTATCGGCATCTGCGAACAGGCTGGAACCGAAGTCATCATCATCGACAGTATCTCCCACTGTTGGGACTACCTGCTGGATTTCCATGCCAACTTACAAGGCAACTCCTTTGCCAACTGGGCGAAGGTCACGCCGCGTCAGAATGCCTTTATCCAACGTATCCTCTCTTCGTCCTGCCATGTGATCTGCACGATGCGGAGCAAGCAGGATTACGTGCTCTCGGACAAGAACGGCAAGATGGTTCCCGAAAAGGTGGGACTCAAAGCCGTACAGCGCGACAACGTGGATTACGAGTTTACCGCCGTACTCGACATGGCGATGAATCACAAGGCCGTCGCCAGCAAGGACCGCACGGGACTGTTTACGGGACATCCCGAATTTCCGATCTCTCCCCGCGTAGGACAGGCGATCCTGCAATGGTGCAACCAAACGATCAACAACCCTCAATCCCATTCGAACCATGAACGCACAAACAGCGCAGGCGCGGCCTGCTGAAAGCTACAGTCTGTTCGACGGATTCGCCCGATACGGAACGGAAACCCCGACTGTCCCGATAACCGAATCCCAAGCCCGCAACATTCCCCTGCTGGGTACGAATCCCTCTCCTTCTTCCCGTTGCTTTATCGAGTCGAATACGAAATCCGTCGATCTGGCCCATCTGAAACAGGATTGCGTGGTCCCCGTCTTCAGCAAGGACAACGAGGTGACGGTTTCTCATCAGAACTTTATCGAGACGGTATGGAGCGCGGCGCATAAGCAGTTCCCCTGCGAGGTGATCGACCAGCCCGAAATACGGGTATCTCATATCGTCAAGGGGAGGATCCCCGAAGCGATCCACAAACCCGTCGGCCAACTGCTCGAATCGGACAAGACGATCTACTACGAGCGGATGATGTTCTGTTTCGAGATACCGTCCGTTTACGAGGAGATCGAGGGAAACCGCCTGAATCTTTCCGTCGGAGGCGTAAGGGCCTATAACCACGAAAACCTGTACTCGAAAAAGACGGCGGAGAAGTTCAGGGTCTTTATCGGATTCAAGAATCTGGTCTGCTGTAACCTTTGCGTCTCGACGGACGGATATCAGAGCGAACTGCGAGCCATGAGCGTGCAGGATGTTCGATGCGACCTTGCGTTTGTTTCTGTCTTACGATGCCGAGCGCCATGTAAAGCGGATGTCGGCCATGCGGGAACAATACCTGACCGAACGCCAGTTCGCCCAACTGATCGGGAAGACGCGGCTGTATCAGTATCTGCCTCAAACGGAACGGAAAGGGCTTCCCGCAATGGAGTTTACCGACAGCCACATCAATGCGGTGGCGAAGGCGTACTATTGCGATGAACATTTTTCCAGAGGGAACGATTCCGCTATCGACCTGTGGAGGGTGTACAATCTGTTTACGGGAGCCAACAAGTCGAGCTATATCGACACGTTTCTGGACCGTTCGCTGAATGCGACCCGACTGATCGAGGGAATCGGCAAAGCCATCGAAGGAGACGCCCGATACGGGTGGTTTATCGAATAGATGAAAAAAGAATCGCTCTCGTGGATCGTCCGCGGGAGCGATCTTTTTTCGGAAATCAAGCCATACGGGAAAGTCGCTTCGAAAGTCGCCTTTATCGGATCATATGCTTTCATGTAAGGTGGGACAGAGTTTGACAGGGGGTCTTAATATAGACCCTTTTGAAATCTTTGTCCCGATCGACCCGAAATCAGAAAATCGGATTTACGGGAATCAAGAACGGATTACGGGTTTCTTTACCCTGTAAATCGGAAAGGACGATCCATATAAGAGAGAAAAAGCGACGTTTACATGCAAGCGGACAGACTTTGTAAAGGGGACTCGAATAATCCCCCTTTACAAAAGTTTGTCCTTTAAAAACAAGAAATATTCTTTAAAGTTTTATAAATATTTTAAAGAATTTTACTACATTTGTAAAGATAAGAAACGATAAAAGAATGATCGAATCGCCCCCTAAAATACGAAGAGAGGATTATAATAAGGCACTGAGATTGAGCAATAATCCGATGTTAGCTAAGTTAGTGAGTGACATTAACAGGCAGTATCTTTATTGGACGGATGTAAAATACAGACCTTTGCCCGAGAAAGTGTCTTCACGGGATTTATGGGCCTGTGTCAAGTTATCGCGCATGTTCGGCAGAATATTGGAAATCGGTCGTTATCGTTTCAGGCTTTATGTAACCGATACCATGCAGCGGCAATGCCACGAGTTCGATATGAATCTCGGCGGCTATATGGGAACGCAAAGTTTTATTCCCGAATCGGACAAGAATCGCTATCTTATTAGCTCCAATATGGAGGAAGCGATCGCTTCCAGTCAGATGGAAGGTGCAGCAACGACTCGTAAGGTCGCTAAAGAGATGTTGCGAAAGTCGATCTCTCCCCGAACGCACGGCGAGAAGATGATCTATAACAACTACCAGACGATCCGCTTTATTCTCGATCACAAGGAGGATGAACTTACGAAAGAGGCGTTGTTGCATATCCATCGGCTAATGACCCATAGAACACTGGAAAACAGCAATGACGAAGGGCGTTTTCGTGAAGATAACAGCGTGGTCGTAGAGGACGGTATGACGCATGAAACCATTCACACTCCGCCCGATCATAAAGAGATCGACGGTCTGATCGACGAGGTTTGCCGTCTATTCAATGGGAAGGCTTCTAACGGTATTTTCGTCCATCCCATTATCGAGGGTATTATCATCCATTTTCTGATCGCTTTCATACACCCGTTCGTGGATGGAAACGGACGTACAGCTCGCGCTGTTTTCTATTGGTATATGCTCCGTCGTGGATATTGGCTGACGGAATACCTTTCCATCTCTCGTATTATCGGCAGAAGTAAGCGGCAATATGAAAAAGCCTATCTTTATACAGAGTGCGACGAGAACGATTTGGGTTATTTCGTGGCTTACCATCTTCGGGCCATCGACTTGGCTTATGGGGAATTGAGACAATATATTCAACGGAAAATAGATGAGCAGCAACATGCGATTGATTTTCTGAAGCTGGGTCATATCAACGCGCGACAGGCTCAAATTATCAAATGGTATTACGATACGCCTTCCCTTTCGTTTTCCGTCAAGGAGATTCAAACGAGGATGAATATTTCTTATCCGACGGCACAGAGGGATTTAGAAGGACTGGTAAAACGGGGATATATTGAATCTACGCCCGTTAATAAGGTGAAGAACATTTATATACGCAGCGAAAGGTTCGATGAGCTAGTCGGCAAAGGAAAAAATCTTTAAACTTTTTTAAATGCTTTAAAGAAACTTCGTTTAGGCAAAGCGATTCAGATGCAGACTATTCTCTATGCCCCACTTCTAATTATGCAACTTGCTGAAAGCGGGAAGAGGTGATTTTCTCCGCTTTTTCATAGGTATAATTATATGAGGACAGACTTTGTAAAGGGGACTTGAATAATCCCCTTTACAAAAGTTTGTCCTTA
>OLOL01003212.1_pt1 | contig 10416 bp, 8 predicted proteins | sample 1673081 | NCBI WGS metagenome assembly OLOL01 (sample SAMEA3136753, study PRJEB25190) | human gut metagenome
GTGCCGACAATACTTGTCTGGAGACGGACCGGGAAGATAGGTCAATGCCAACACAGAAGACCGCAGTCATTTGACTGCGGTCTTTTGCTATATCTGCCCCGTTTTCCGCGCCGCTGTGATACAATGGCCCTGCCGTGGGATTTCAGACACGGCAGAAGAAAAATGCAGATCCGCTGTAACCTTTTGCACACAGTGGACTCTTATAGACAAAGCATCAAGATGGGAGGGGCAGGGATGGACACGTTCGACGTCATATTTACAACCTACAGTCCGTTCGTGTTCCGTTACCTGCGCTCCCTGTGCGGAGATGCGGCCGTCGCCGAAGAGCTCACGGCGGAGACCTTTTACCGCGCCTACACCCATTTTGATTCGTTTCGCGGCGACAGCAAGCTTGAGACGTGGCTGTGCGCCATTGCGAAGAACGCATACCTCAAGGACTCCGGCGCAGCGCGCGCACGGTCGGCGCGGACGCGCTTGAGCCCCTGCCGGCGGAGACTGACTTCGTCGAGCGCTTTCTTGACCGCGAGCAGGCGCGGCAGATCTACCGCTACGTGCACGAGCTGGGCGCGCAGTATAAGGAAGTGTTTTTGCTGCGCACGCTCGGCGAGCTGAGCTTCCGCGACATTGCGGACATCTTCGGCAAGTCCGAATCGTGGGCGAAGGTCACGTACTTTCGCGCCAAAAACAAAATCATCGAACGAATGGAGGGATCGACATGAACCCGATTACCTGCGGCATGGCGGCGGATCTGCTGCCGCTCTATCTGGACGGCTGCTGCAGCGCCGACAGCCGTGCGGCGCTCGAGGCGCACATGGACGCCTGCCCGGCCTGCCGGGCGCAATATGCGCAGCTGCGGCGCGACCTGACGCCCGCTGCGCCCGCGGCGGAGGATCCCGGTACGGACGGGATCGCACGCGCTCTGGCGCGAAAAATGCGCCGCCGCAAGCGCTGCCTGCGCGCGCTCTGCGCGGTGCTGGGCGTGCTGCTGGCCGTGCTTCTTGTGTTCATCGGCAAGACCATCGTGATCCTCGGCCAGCCGGGCGGCGCTGTGTCCGCCGCGCTCCCGGCCGGTGCGACCGATCTTGTCGCGCGTGAGGTCAGCGGCACGGCGGAGGAGGTCGGCGAGCATGTGTTTGCGACCGGAACGGCGCGGCTCGTCGTCTCGGCGGATGCGCTGCCGGATGCGCCCGTGACGGTGCGGCTCTGGCAGGTGCGCGAGACGCGCGAAAATACCATGGTCGCAACGCTCGACGCAAGGCACCGGTCGTGCATCTTTACGAATCTGCCGCCGCAGACGCTCTGCGCCGTCACGGTGGACGGCGCGCCGGATGTGCAGCTCACCGTGCGCAGCCGGCTCACGTTCCGGGAGGCGTTTTCCCTCATGCTGCAGGAGCTGTGAGCGGGGATAGAAACCGGACAGAAATCGCGAAAGCCCCGCCGGAAAACCGGCGGGGCTTTTGGGGTGCTGCGAAAAGAAAGGAATCGGATCAGTATTTCTGCAGCGGGGCGTATTTCTCGTGCAGCTTCTCCTCGCGCTCGAGGTCGGACTCGATGCGTCTGTGGCGTGCGCGGATCTGCTCGTGGGTGTGCATATGCGGCACCTTGTACATGTGGTTCTCCTCGACAGCCTCGAACAGGTACGGGCCGACGAAGGCGGGGTTCATGCCCTTGACGGTGATGTTGCTGTCGAACAGGCGGCGGTAATCCCAGTAGCTGTCGGTGGCGTAGAACGGGTCGCACGGGACGCTGTAGTCGGCCGGGCGGTGATCCTCGCTGTTGTGGATGTTCGTGTGCACATATTCGGGACAGAACACGCTCACACCCATCATGCTGTAGTCGGGGTCGTTCTCGGCGAGGTCGCGCACGGCCTCAGCGATGCAGACGGCGGCATGCTTGCTCGCAAGGTAGGCCGTATTGTAGCGCAGGCCGGTGATCAGGCCGGCGATGGATGCGGTGAACAGGAAGTGGCAGGGCGTGCCCTGCTGCTTGAAGATGGGCAGCACCTCGTGCACGTAATAGGTCAGGCCGAGCACGTTCGTGTTCATGGCCCAGGCCCAGTCCTGAGGCGGATGGTTGTAGACCCAGCCGGCGGTGGCGATGCCGGCATTGCTGAACATGACGTCTATCTGGCCGAACTCCTGCATGACGCGCATGATGCTGAAGCGGACCTCTTCATACTTTGTGACGTCGGTCTTGATGGTGACGACCTTCGGCGCGCCGGCCTTCTCGCAGATGGCCTTGGTCTCCTCGAGCCCCTCGGTGTTGATGTCGATGAGGGCGAGGCGCATGCCGCGCTTGGCAGCCTCTTCAGCGAAGGCGCGGCCGATGCCGGTGGCGGAGCCGGTGATGGCGGCAACTTTGTTCTTGAATTCTTTCATGTCTTGACTTCCTTTCTGTTGTGATATGGTGTGGGTTGACGGGGCTCAGGCGAGACCCGGGAACAGGACGCACATGAGCGTGACGGCGGCGGTACCGACGGTCGTGGCGATGACGGTCGTCACGAACAGGGCGGGGTAGACCTCCTTGAGCTTCATGTGGCACATGGGCAGCAGCATGAGGATGCTGCCCGAATAGGGCATGGAGTCGAGCGTGGTGGCCGCAAACGCGGACACGCGGTGGATGGTGCTGGCCGTCAGACCGAGCGCCTGCAGCTTCGGCGCGATGATCGGCAGCGCGACGAGCTGGCCGGTGGACGAGCCGCCGGTGAGCATGCACATGAGCGCCACAACGACCCAGCAGATGAGGATCGGCGCGATGCTGATGCTTGTGATGGCGGTGATCATGGACTGGAACGCGTCCGTGTTGGTGATGACGCCGGCGAAGCCGCAGATTGCGGCGACGGTCATCGTCATGGGCACGGAGTCGACGGCGCCGCTGTTGAGCATGGCCTTGAGATCCCTGCGGCGCAGCTGCGGCCAGAACAGCACGAGAGACAGCGCGATGGAGCACAACAGGCAGATGTTGATGTTGAGCTTCCAGATGTTGAACAGCAGGAAGAGGACGGCCATCGGAATGAGGGCGACGATCAGCTTCGGCTTGCTGCCTGTGCTGTCATAACGCGGGTCGAGCGGGTGGAGCTCGAAGTGCTCGCCGCGTTTGCGGGCGCGGTTGATGAGCAGGTTCATGATGACGAGGATCGCGGCGATCTCCGCCGCCGCGCCCACGAGACCGGGCACCAGTGCCACATCGGCCGCCGTGCCGAGCACGGTCATGGCGGCTACGTTCGTGACCTGCGGGCTGCCGGGCACGGTCAGCGTGAAGGTGAACGAGCCCGCGCCCAGAATGCCGAGGATGAACTTCTTCGGGATATCGCAGCGCTCGAAAATGACCAGCGCGATCGGGTACATGAGCACGATGACGACGCCGGCGATGATGCCGCCGAGGTTGAGGATGGTGCCGATGACCAGGATCACAGACATGCCGATGAGGTTTTTGCCGGTATTGCTCATGTTCTCCTTGAGCAGGCGGTTCATGACGGTGTCGGCGATGGTGTAGGCGGCGCCGCTCTCCGTGTAGATCTTCGACTGCAGGCAGCCGAAGAGGATCATGAAGAAGAAGCTCTTGACGGCGGTGAACATACCGCTGACATAGTCGCCGACGAGGCTGTCGATAAACGGCAGCGTGTTGCAGGCGATGACGACGCACGCGCCGGCAAATGTGGCCAGATAGACCGACCAGTCTTTATAGCAGAGATAGATAACGATCAGAAAACCAAGGATACAGCCGATGACGCCCAATGTTGACACCTCTTCCGATCGGGATTACACAGATTCGGCCTGCTTCTCGGCCGCATCGAGGGGCTTGCGATCCACCTTCGGGATCAGGTACATGGACACAACGGCGACGCACGAGAGCACGATGCCATAGATGAACGAGGCGGTGTAGCCGCCGGTGGAGGCAACGAGCGCGGCGCTGATGCGCGGCGTGATGAGCGTGCAGAAGATCATGTAGCCGAACAGGGCCACGCCGTAGATGCCGCCGGCGTAGACCGGGCCGTAGGACTTGTTGATCGTGACGGGGTAGACGCTGTTGGTGGCGCCGAAGCCGAGGCCGAGCAGCGCATAGCCGAGGTAGAACATGAACAGCGAGTGCGCGGCGATCAGGCAGATGGCGGACAGGATGCACAGTACGCCGCAGATGCCGTAGACGTGCTTGTAGCTGATCTTGTCGCACAGCGCGCCGAGGAACAGGCGGCTGAGGGTATTGGCGATGAAGTAGATCGACACGCCCAGCGTGGCCGCGCTCAGCGTGAAGCCGGCGTCGGTCATGTACACGGAGAAGCGCGGGAACATGATCATATACATCGTCGGGAAGAAGGCGGTGCACACGATCAGGTGCCAGATGGGACGGGTCTTGAGCGCGCGGCGCACGTTATAGCTCTCGAGCTGGGTCTCCGCACTCGAGGCGGAGCCGGCAAAGCCGGCGGGCGTGTAGCCGACAGGCGCCTGACGGACGCCGAGCGCGCACACGACGCACACGACCAGGGACACGAGGCCGACGATGCGCAGCGTGGAGATGATGCCGGTGGACTGCACGAGCTTCGAGCAGATCGGCGCGAGGAAGGCGGACGAGCCACCGGTGAAGGCCATGCACAGGCCGGAAACGAGGCCGCGCTTGTCCGGATACCAGCCGGTGGAGACATAGGTGGCCACGGTGTAGGCGAGGCCGTTGCCGAGACCCTGCAGGAAGCTGAAGGTCACATACAGCAGCCACGGGGACGACTGCGGCACGAAGCTGCTGGTCAGCGTGCCGAGCGGGAACAGCACGGCGCCGAGCAGCATGGCGTTTCTTGCGCCGATCTTCGACATGAGCGTGCCGCCGATCAGAGCGCCGGGCGTCCAGCACAGCAGCATGGTCGTGCTGACGTTTGCGATGGCGTCTGCGGTCCAGTTAAAGTGTGCTGCCAGCGGGGAAACAAATACGGCTGCAGAGTTGGTCACGCCGGTGATGAGCAAAATCACCAGGCAGCGGATCAGGATTCCAAGGCGGTTGCGATCCATATTCTCGATCGTCTTTTCCATCGAGATTCTCCTTTCTATCATTGACATGGTCCTGCGCTCCGGCAGCCGGGCAGACAGCCGTCCGGAGCGCTCCGCACCGCCGCGACGGACGGCTGCGGAGCTGCGTTCGTGTGTCCCTGCGGGATACACATCGGTTTTGTTCGGTTGTGCCCATTATATTTGCTTGACAGGAAATCGACAATGTTTGCCGTGCACAGTATCCGGTCAAAATTTTGTCATAGAGACCAATCCGCATTTTGCTCCGGAAACCGTTTTTGACGCAAAAAACCGGACCGGCAAGCTTTGCCGGTCCGGTTTTCAGGCTGCGGCCGCCGTCAGAAGGCGACGTTGTTGAGGTAGCCGTCGATCAGAAAAGACAGCTGGAGCGAAAACAGCAGCTCTGTCGTCGAAAGGTCGATCCCGCAGATGGATTCGATCTGTGCGATGCGGTAGTTGACGGTGTTGCGGTGCAGAAAGAGCCGCTCGGAGGTGTGCGCCTTGTTAAAGCCGCATTTGGTGAATACGCGCAGCGTCTGGTAGAGCTCGGCGCTTTTTTCGCGGTCGTAGTGGATGAGCGTGTCGAGCGCGGGATGCCGGATGAAGGACAGCAGGCTTTTGTCCTCGACCTGATCGAGCAGCGCGTAATACACGTAGTCCGAGAAAAAGAAGAGCTTCTGGTCCGAGCGCATCTGCTTGGCCAATTGCAAGGTCTGCAGCAGCATGTTATAGTGGAGTGAAAGCTGGTTGTTGGCCTGAAAACAGTTGCTGATGCCGACGATCAGCCGGTGCCCCTGCGTGTACTGCTCCAGTGCTGCGCGCTGTTCGGGCGTGATGGTGCCGCCGTCCGCCGCTGTCAGCAGCAGCACCAGATCGTTCTTGACCACCGAAAAGGCCGTCTTGCCGAAGATGGCCTGCATATCCGGAATGAGGCGGGATTTGTAGTAGGCCGGCTCCTTATAATAGACCGGCCGGATGATCGCCAGACATTTCTGCTCCGGAAAGCTCAGCTTGGCCAGCTTCATGCGGCGCTCCATGTCCACGTTCTGCGCGCCGGCGAGCATATCGGCAAAGATGTTGTTGAGCTGGGAGGCGCGGTAATCGATCCAGTTGCCGTTGTTGCTTTTGACGATGCGCTCCTTTGCCGAGCTGGACAGCAGCGGGATGATCTGCTGCTCGGCCGCGCTGAACATGCCGGTCTTGCTCACGATGATGACGTAGCCCATCATGAAATTGTCGTAGACGATGCGCGTGCACAGCAGATAGCGCTGCATGTGCTCGCAAAAGAGCGTGAAGGGCTTGTCCGAGAGGGAATACTCGTTTTTGCGCCGCCGGTCCTCGATGTACTCCATTAGAATATCGCTGCAGTATCCCTGCTCGATGCTCCGCATCCACAGCGGGTAGTCCACATAGAAGTTTTTCGTCTTGGCCACGAGCTTTCCCGTGCTGTCGATCACGACGAACAGGTCGCCGGTGACGTCGGTCATTTTGGTCAGCACCCGGTCCAGCTCCGCACCGTTGCAGAGCATATACAGCACCTGTGTATAGAGCTGCTGGTCGGACTGCTGGTAGCTCAGCAGTTCCTTTACGGTCTGAAACAGCACGGCAAATTCACCGCGATCGATCATGGCGCTGTTCGTCAGTCTGTCCGCTAGCTCCGGCGGCAGCGTGCCGTAGTACAGCAGGTTGGTCGGCAGTACGGTGTCCGGTGTCAGCTGCCCCGCGTCGGCAAAATAGAGCGTTCCGGCCTGCACATCGCTCTGACCGGAGGCAAGGATGTTGACGTCCGCCAGTTCGCAGTCGGAACGAATGTCGATGTACATGAGCATATGCGGCTGACTGGCCGAATGCAGCTTTGTGATCAGTTCGGAAAATTTCACGGTCGTGCCTCCTCGGATATACTAAAATTGTTAAAAAAATATTTAACTCAATTATACTACACGGAGGGGTGCGGGCGCAACCGCTGCCGTTGTGCTGTGCGACAAAAAGGCGGCGGGTCGTTGTGCACGGCACACAACGGCGGTCGTTTCCACGTCGGGCAGGATCGTTGTGCACGGCGGCGGGATTGTCTGTCCCGCACAAAATCAAGCTTTTTTTGGTGTTTCGTGCATATGGAAATTCGCAAAACAGATGGTTAAAATATTTGCAAAGGCACGGATGCGGCGGCAGAATCCGCATCCCATGTCGTTCCTGCACAAGCAGACAGCATCGGTTTCGGAATCCTCCAAAGAAAGAGAAGAAACACCTCATGAAGTACGAAAAACTGTTTCAGCCCGGAAAGATCGGCAACCTCGAGCTGCGCAACCGCGTCGTGATGACGGCCATGGGCGCGCTCATGGGCGACTGGAACGGCTGCACCACGCCGGAGCAGATCCGTTTCTATGAGGATCGCGCCAAGGGCGGCTGCGGCCTCATCATTCCGGAATTCACCTCCGTGGACGCCGACAGCGGCCATTGCAACCCCATCCAGCTCGGCATCTATGACAGCCGGCAGATCAAGAGCTTCCAGCTCATCTGCGAGGCGGTGCATCGCCACGGCGCAAAGATCTTCATCCAGCTGCATCACGGCGGCCGCGAGGCGCCCCCGGCCTGCAACGGCGGCCGTCAGGCCATGGCTCCGAGTGTGGAGCTCAACTCCGTCGTCGGCCGCGCGACCATTCTGCCGCGCGAGATGACCATTGAGGACATTGACAACCTGGTCGAGAAGTACGTGCAGGCGGCGGTCAACTCCGAGCTGGCCGGTGCCGACGGTGTCGAGGTCCACGCGGCGCACGGCTATCTCGTGCAGCAGTTTTTGAGCCCTTACACCAACAAGCGCACCGACGAATACGGCGGAAGCATGGAAAACCGCTGCCGCTTCCTCGTGCGTATCCTCACCGGCATCCGCGCCGCCAGCCGTGATTTCGTTGTCGGCGCGCGCATCAATGGCAATGACTTCGTCGAGGGCGGCAACGATCTCGCTGCCTGCACCGAGATCGCCAAATACCTAGAGCCGTATGTGGATTACTTCAATGTGTCCTGCGGCGTGTATGCCAGCGCACCGACCATGATCGAGCCGTGCTACAGCCCCGAGGGTTGGAGAAAGAATCTGGCCAAGACCATCAAGGCTGCCGTGAATGTGCCTGTCATCGCCGTCAACACCATCAAGCACCCCGAGACGGCCGAGCGCTTCCTGCAGGAGGGCGTGAGTGACTTTGTCGGCATGTCCCGCATGCAGCTGGCTGATCCCGACGTGGTCAAAAAGGCCATGGCCGGCCGTGAGGATCTCATCCGCAAGTGCCTTGGCTGCATGAACTGCAACAAGTCCGTCGTCGCGGGCAAGAACCTGCACTGCGCCATCAACCCCGTCACCGGCCGCGCCACGGTCTACGGCGACGAGAACCTGGTCAAGACCGGCGCCGGCCGCACGGTCGCGGTCGTGGGCGGCGGCCCCGGCGGCATGCAGGCTGCGCTCCTGCTGAAAAAGCGCGGTTATTACCCGGTCATTTTCGAGAGCCGTGACCATCTCGGCGGCAGCGCCGTGCTGGCCTCGAAAGCGCCGTGCAAGGGTATGGTGGCCGAGCTCATCGAGACCATGAAGGCCGAGATGAAGGAGTACCACATCGAGGTGCGCCTGAACACACCCGCCACGGTCGAGACGCTGCGCGCGCTCGATCCCTACGGCGTCGTCGTCGCCTGCGGCGGCGATCAGATCGTGCCGAACATTCCCGGTGTGGACCGCAGCAATGTCTACTATATTGAGGACGTGCTCATGGGCCGCGTCTCCTTCGAGGGCAAGAACATTGCCGTCATCGGCGGCGGCCATGTCGGCCTTGAGGTCGCGCACTTCCTGTGCGACAGCAACAAGGTCACGGTCGTCGAGATGCAGAAGGAGGTCGGTGTCACGATCTACCGCACCGCGCGCTACAAGCTGCTGTCCCTGCTCGCCGAGAGCGGCGTGGAGGTCCTGACCGAGCACGCCATTGCCGGCGTGACCGACGGCGCGGTCGAGCTCAAAAAGACCGACACCGGCGAGGTCGTCACCCGCCCGGCCGATATCGTCATCATGGCGCTCGGTAATCGCCCCGACAAGAGCTACGAGCAGCAGCTCAAGGATGCGTTCGACAAGGTCGTCTTTGTCGGCGACGCCAACAAGGGCGGCACGATGGCCGATGCCACGCTCAGCGCCTACGAAAACTGCTGGTTCTTCTAAACCATACTGAATTTTTTATAAAAGGAAGGCTTTATTATGAAAAACAATCTGTTTGATCTTTCCGGCCAGGTCGCGTTCTGCTGCGGCGGTTCCTCCGGTCTCGGCCTTCAGTTCGCCAAGGCAATGGCCAACGCGGGCGCAGACATCGCGCTCGTCGCCCGCCGCACCGATCGTCTGGATGAAAACGCCAGGGAGATCGAGGCGGAATACGGCGTCAAGGTCTATCCGCATTACATGGATCTGCAGGATTCCAAGAGCATCACGGACTGCGTCAGCGACGTCGTCGCGCATTTTGGCAAGATCGACATTCTGGTCAATGCCGCTGGTATTCCGGGCGGCGGCGACCCGGCCACGCTCACGGACGAGTACTGGCTCAACGTCATCAACACCGACCTCAACGGGCAGTTCTTCACCTGCCGCGAGGTCGTGCGCCAGTCCATGAAGCCCAATCAGTACGGCCGCATCATCATGGTCTCGTCCATCCACGGCGTCTGCGGCCGTAAGGGCGTGGACACGGCACCGTATGCGGCGGCCAAGGGCGGCATCGTCAACCTGACGCGCTCGCTCGGCAACTCCTGGGCGCGCGACGGCATCACCGTCAACTGCATCTGCCCGGGCTACTTCCCGACGGAAATGACCGCGGCCTACATCGACGCGCCCTTCTTCCATCAGGCGCACCTCGAGTGCTGCCCCATGGAGCGCCACGGCGAGACCGGCGAAATGGACGGCCTGTGCACCTACTTTGCCTCCCCGGCCTGCAGCTACACCACCGGCCAGATCGTGTGCGTGGACGGCGGCTGGAGCGCCATCTGATCTCTGCCTGATCCGGCTTTCGCCGCGGCGCATAGCGGCGAAGCCGTTCCTCTCCGCGTCGGGCGGCTGTGTATGCCCGGCTGCCCGACGCGTCATGTTTCCCGTATCACCATGCGCATTTCTTCCTTTCATTTTCCCCCCCCACTCCATGGCATACGTCCCTTCTTTTCCTTTGCGCGGCAGCAGGTTTTGCTGCCGCGCAAGGCGTTTTGGGGCATTGCGTGCGCGCTTGCGCTGCGCGGCGATTTGTGCTATCCTGCGCGTGAGGTGATACGATGAAAATTCTCATGATCAACGGCAGCCCGCATCCGCGCGGCTGCACATACACCGCCCTGCACGAAATGGAGCGGGTGCTCTTCGCCGTGGACGAACTGACCGGCCTGATCAGCGCCGCAGCCATCATGCGCCCCTCGC
>OLOL01003227.1_pt1 | contig 10374 bp, 9 predicted proteins | sample 1673081 | NCBI WGS metagenome assembly OLOL01 (sample SAMEA3136753, study PRJEB25190) | human gut metagenome
TTGTAAATTCACGCGGTTTGTTGGAGGAGGAACAATATGAACACAGATCTGCGCACACTGGAAGCCGTTGCGGCCAAGGGACGGCTTCTGGGGCTGGACATGGTCTATCACTGCGCGTCCGGGCATCTGGGCGGCTCGTTCTCGGCCATGGACATCCTTACCGTTTTGTACTTCGATGTGATGCACGTGGACCCGAACAACCCCGCAGACCCCAACCGGGACCGTTTCGTCCTGTCTAAGGGCCATTGCACTCCGGCGCTGTACCCGATCCTGGCCCAGCGAGGCTATTTTCCCGAGGAGGCATTGGACCTGTTCCGCAGCATCCAGGGCCACCTATCCGGGCATGCGGAGATGCAGCATGTGAAGGGTGTGGATATGTCCACGGGCTCCCTGGGGCAGGGGATCTCCGCAGCAGTGGGAATGGCTTTGGCCGGTAAAATGGACCAGAAGGATTACCGGGTCTATGCGGTCCTGGGAGACGGTGAAGTGGAGGAAGGCCAGGTGTGGGAGGCCTTCATGAGTGCCGCCAAGTATAAGCTGGACAACCTCTGTGCCGTCATCGACGTCAACGGCCTGCAGATTGACGGCAAGACCGCCGACGTGATGCCCACCGAGCCCCTGGACCAGAAACTTCAGGCCTTTGGCTGGAACGTGATTCCCGTGGACGGCCACGATATGGAGGCACTGTCCGCCGCCTTTGCCCAGGCCAAAGACTGTAAGGGTGTGCCCACCATGCTTCTGGCCAAGACGGTGAAAGGCAAGGGGGTCTCCTTCATGGAGAACCAGGCGGGCTGGCACGGCAAGGCCCCCAATGCAGAGCAGTATGAACAAGCCCGCCAGGAGCTGGTCGCCGCCCTGGCAGAAAAGGAGGGGAAGTAACATGGCCGAAAAGATTGCAACCCGTGCCGCCTATGGCAAGGCGCTGGTAGAGTTTGCCGACCAGGAACCCAACCTGGTGGTCTTGGATGCCGACCTGTCTGGCTCCACCATGACCAAAGATTTTGGAACAGCCCACCCGGACCGGTTCTTTGACATGGGCATTGCAGAGGCCAACATGGTTGGTGTGGCCGCAGGCCTGGCTACCTGCGGGAAGAAACCCTTCGTGAACTCCTTTGCCATGTTTGCTGCTGGCCGGGCTTGGGAGCAGGTGCGCAACAGCGTGGCCTATCCTGGACTGAATGTCAAGGTGGTGGGCTCCCACGGCGGCCTGTCTGTGGGGGAGGACGGCGCCACCCACCAGTGCATTGAGGACCTGGCCATCATGCGGGCTATCCCCAACATGACTGTCCTGTGCCCCTGTGATGGCCATGAGATGCGCCAAGCCGTCCAGGCTTTGCTGGCCTATGACGGCCCTGCCTACATGCGGCTGGGCCGCCTGGCGGTGGAGACCGTCACCGATCAAATCCCTGATTACCGCTTTGAAATCGGGAAAGGCGTACTCTTGCGGGAGGGCAGCGACGTCACAGTGGTGGCCGTGGGCATGATGGTGCAGATGGCCCTTCAGGCAGCAGAGCAGCTGGAGCAGGAGGGGATCTCTGTCCGGGTGATCGACATGCATACCATCAAACCGCTGGATACGGAAATCCTTTTGACTGCGGCCCGGGAAACCGGCTGCATTGTGACCACGGAGGAGGCCAATGTCCTGGGCGGCCTGGGCAGTGCAGTGGCCGAGTACCTTTCCACCACCTGTCCGGTGCCGGTGATCCGCCACGGGGTGGAGGATGTCTTTGGCCGCTCCGGTGCGGCCCAGCAAGTTCTGGAGGCTTATGGCCTGACAGCAGCTGGGATTGTTGACAAAATAAATGAAGCCTTTGCCATCAAAAATGCCTTAATAGAACCATAAAATGATGGGTTTTCCTGCGAGCGCCGTATCTTTTTCACGGTTTCCCCGGAAAAGATACGGCAGAGACCTTGCTTTTTGGGAAGAATGGGAGTAAAATAAGGCCTGTCAACCGAATACCGTTAGACAGAAGTGTGGAAGTTCGACTGTTGCTGTGCATTTCGTTTGAAGGGCATGGGCAGTGGGAACCTCCCACAAGCGATGGCAATCTGGAGACGCCCGTTCATACGGGGGCCGAAGGGGCGAGACGCAACGCGACCCTCTCAGGCAAAAGGACAGACTGACAGGACACTCCCCTACGCCCCCGTCCCATTTCTGCTTTTGACAGGAGCGCCGCAATCCTCTGCGGCGCTCCGATTGTTTTCTCTGGCTGGCGGTATTCCAACCCCCGAGTGAAGAGAAATTTGAGAAAGAAGGAGAGATACGCATGGCATTGATTGAAACCATCAACAGTGCGATCAACGGATTTGTATGGGGCGTTCCCATGCTGTTCCTGTTGGTGGGCACCGGCATCCTGATGACGCTGCGTACCCGTGGCGTGCAGTTCCGCAAGTTCGGCTACGCCATGAAGAACACCATCGGCAAGATCTTCCACAAGACCAAGGCCGGTAAGGGTGAGATGACCCCCTTCCAGGCCATGTCTACCGCCCTGGCAGGCACCGTGGGCACCGGCAACATCGCCGGTATCACCACCGCCGTCACCCTGGGCGGCCCAGGCGCCATCTTCTGGCTGTGGATCACTGCCCTCATCGGTATGTGTACCAAGTACGCCGAAGTTACCCTGGCCGTGAAGTTCCGTGAGCGGAACAAGCACGGCGACTGGGTGGGCGGCCCCATGTACTACATCAAAAACGGCCTGGGCAAGAACTGGAAGTGGCTGGGCATTCTGTTCAGTATCTTCGCCGCCCTGGCAGCCTTCGGCATCGGCAACGCCGTGCAGGTGGGCAACATCGTCACCTCCGTCAACGACGTGATCGTGGCCTTCAACCCCGGCTTCAGCGAGGAGTCCCAAAGCATTGTGAACCTGGTACTGGGCATCGCCCTAGCTGTGCTCACTGCCGTGGTCCTCTTTGGCGGCATCAAGCGTCTGGGCGCCGTCACCGAGCGCCTGGTCCCCGTGATGGCTCTGATCTACATCGTTTGCTGCCTCATCGTGGTGATCTACTACGCCGACACCCTGCCTGCCGTGTTCCATGACATCTTTACCGGCGCCTTCTCCCCTGCTGGCGTCACTGGCGGTGCCTGTGGTTCCATGATTCTGTGTATCACCTGGGGCGTGAAGCGGGGCGTGTTCTCCAACGAGGCCGGCCTGGGCTCTGCGCCTATGGCCCATGCCACCACCTCTGAGACTGACCCCGTCAAGCAGGGCGTGTACGGCATCTTCGAGGTCTTCGTGGACACCATCATCATCTGCACCCTGTCCGGTCTGACCATCCTCTGCGCTGCGAAGGGCGCGGGCCTGGACCTGAACTATGGTACAGAAGGCGACACCGGCCTGAACGTGGCCGCCTTCGGCACCGTTTTCGGTGACCAGTTCGGTTCTCTGCTGATTGCTGTGGGCTTGGCGCTGTTCGCCTACTCCACGGTGCTGGGCTGGGCTCTGTACGGCACCCGGGCCTGCGAGTTCATCTTTGGCTCCAAGGCGATCCGGCCCTACCAGATCATTTTCATCATCATCATTGTGGTGGGCGCCACGATGGACCTGGGTCTGGCCTGGGACATCGCCGACACCCTCAACGGCCTCATGGCCATCCCGAACTTGATTGCCGTGATCGCCTTGTCCGGCGTAGTGGTTCGGGAAACGAAGCGGCACTTTGCCAACAAAGCAGAGGCCAAGAAAATCGAAGAAGAGAGCAAACAATAATCTTTCACACGGGACATGATTTCACCGCGGGGCAATGCCAAATGCCCCGCGGTGTTGTCTGGTTTTGGGGAAGGGGAGGGGGTGCCCCTGCTGGGTTCTTTTGCAGTTTCTTTTCGGATATCGCTTGCGAAACAGAACCGGCTATAGTATAATGACAAACGTACAATCGAGAACTTTTTGTGACTGACGGAAGTGGACCAACCACAGGGAGCAAAAAGCATCATTGTGGCCGACCGTCTGGGCAGTTCAATTTTCACAAGAAGGGAATTGGACTGTCTTTTTTTCGTATTACTGTGGCGAATGGTGTCGGCCCACGAGGATCAGAGAGGATGGTTTTTATGAAAAAAGTAGGTGTCATCATGGGCAGTGACAGCGACCTGCCCGTCGTGGAAAAAGCCATGGATAAACTGAAGGAGTACGGGGTGCCCTACGAGGTGCATGTCTACTCCGCCCACCGCACGCCGGAGCAGGCCGGTACCTTTGCCCGGACTGCCCAGGAAAAGGGGTTCGGCGTGATCATCGCTGCCGCAGGCAAGGCAGCCCACCTGGCCGGTGCGCTGGCCGCCAACACCGTGCTGCCGGTGATTGGCATCCCGGTGAAGTCCTCCACCCTGGATGGGCTGGATGCACTGCTCTCCACCGTTCAAATGCCCACGGGCATTCCGGTAGCCACTGTGGCCATCGATGGGGCTGCCAATGCTGCCCTCCTGGCCATCCAGATTCTGGCAGTCTCCGATGCGGACCTGGCGGACAAACTCCGCAAGGCCAGAGCCGCAGAGTCCCAAAAGGTGCTGGAGAAGAATGCCAAAGTAGAGGAAGCGTTTAACGCGGAACACTGAAAAAGGAGGGATGAACCATGGGTGGTTTTTGTGGTGCCATTTCCAACCGTGACGTGGTGTTAGACGTCTATTTTGGCACAGACTATCACTCCCACTTAGGTACCCGCCGGGGCGGCATGGCCGCCTGGGACCCGGAACTGGGGTTCCAGCGGGAGATCCATAACATCGAGAACGCCCCCTTCCGCACCAAGTTTGACCGGACGGTGGGGGAGATGGTGGGCAAGCGCTGCATCGGCAGCATCAGTGACACCGATCCTCAGCCTCTGTTGGTGCGCTCCGTCCACGGCACCTATGCCATCTGCGTGGTGGGGGTCATTAAGAACGAGGACCAGCTCATCCAGCAGCTGCTGGACGATGCCGACGGCCACTTCGAGGCCATGAGCGGCGGCCGGGTGAACTCCAACGAACTGGTGGCCACCCTTATCAGCCAGCGGCCCACCATCGCCGAGGGCATCCGCTATGCCCAAGAGGTGGTGGAGGGGACGGTTTCCGTCCTCATCATGACCCCCGACTGTCTCATCGCCGGCCGGGACAAGTTTGGCCGCCTGCCCATCCACATCGGCCAGGATGACGAGGGCTGCTGCGTGGCTTTTGAGTCCTTCGCCTACCAGAAGATGGGTTACCACGACGCCTATGAACTGGGCCCGGCGGAGGTGGTGAAGATCACCGAGTCCGGGTGGGAGACCCTCCTTCCCCCGGAGAAGGAGATGCGGATCTGCGCCTTCCTGTGGACCTATTACGGCTACCCCAACTCCAACTACGAGGGGGTCAACGTGGAGGTCATGCGCAACCGCAACGGCGCCCTGCTGGCCAAGACCGACCGGGAGGAGGGCACCGCCCAGGACATCGACTACGTCAGCGGCGTCCCCGACTCCGGCACCCCCCACGCCATCGGCTACGCCAACGAGAGCGGCATCCCCTTTGCCCGGCCGTTCATCAAGTACACCCCCACCTGGCCCCGCAGCTTCATGCCCACCAACCAGAAGGAGCGGGACCGGGTGGCCAAGATGAAGCAGATCCCCGTCCACGAGCTCATCGAGGGCAAGAAGCTCCTCTTCGTGGACGACAGCATCGTCCGGGGCACCCAGCTGCGGGAGACGGTGGAGTTCCTCTACGCCAACGGCGCCAAGGAGGTCCACATCCGCTCGGCCTGCCCCCCCATCATGTACGGCTGCAAGTTCCTGAACTTCTCCACTAGCCGCTCCCCCATGGAGCTCATCGCCCGGCGCACCGTCTACGAGCTGGAAGGGGAAGAGGGGGACAAGCATCTGGAGGAATACAGCGACCCCAGCACGGAGCGGGGGAGAAAGCTCCGGGAGGCCATCTGTGAAAAACTCCACTTCACCTCCCTGGGGTACCAGTCCCTGGACAAGCTCCTCCAGGCCATCGGCCTGGACCCCTGCAAGGTCTGCACCTACTGCTGGAACGGAAAGGAATGAGTGTGATGAATCAGCAATCGAGATCCGACAGCTACGCCGCCGCCGGGGTGGACATTACCGCCGGCTACAAAGCGGTGGAGCTCATGAAGACCCACATTGCCAAGACCATGACCGCCGGCGCCCTGTCCGACATTGGCGGCTTCGGCGGCCTGTTTGCACTGGACCTGACGGGGATCACCCACCCTGTCCTGGTCTCCGGCACCGACGGGGTGGGCACCAAGCTCAAGCTGGCCTTCCTCATGGACCAGCACGACACCGTGGGCATCGACTGCGTGGCCATGTGCGTCAACGACATCATTTGCGTGGGGGCCAAGCCCCTGTTCTTCCTGGACTACATCGCCTGCGGGAAAAACGTGCCGGAGAAGATCGCCCAGATCGTCTCCGGCGTGGCCGAGGGCTGCGTGCAGTCCGGGGCCGCCCTCATCGGCGGGGAGACCGCCGAGATGCCCGGGTTCTACCCCGTGGACGAGTACGACCTGGCAGGCTTCTCCGTGGGCGTAGTGGATAAGGCCAAAGTCTTTGACAAGACCAAGATCCAGCCCGGGGATGTGATCCTGGGTCTGCCCTCCTCCGGGGTGCACTCCAATGGGTTCTCCCTGGTGCGCAAGGTGTTGGACGTGGAGCACACCGACCTGAAGGCCCCTGTGGACGCTCTGGGGGGCAAGAGCCTGGGGGAGACCCTTCTCACCCCTACCCGGATCTATGTGAAGAGCATCCTGGCCCTCATGGAGAAGGTGACCATCAAGTCGGTCTCCCACATCACCGGCGGGGGCTTCTACGAGAACATCCCCCGCAGCCTGCCCCAGGGGATGACCGCCAAGATCAAGGAAGCTGACGTGCCCGTCCTGCCCATCTTTGACCTCATCCAGGCCAAGGGGAACATCCCCCGGCGGGAGATGTTCAACACCTTCAACATGGGCATCGGCATGACCGTGGTGGTGGCCAAAGAGGAGGCCGACCAGGCCATGGCTGCCCTCCAGGCCGCCGGGGAGACCCCCGTGCGCCTGGGTGAGATCGTGCCCGGGGACGAGGGCGTGATCCTATGGCAAAGATTGCCGTACTGGTCTCCGGCGGGGGCACCAACCTTCAAGCTCTGCTGGATGCCCAGCAGAGCGGCCTGCTCACCGACGGAGAGATCGTCCTGGTAGTTGCCAGCAACGCCAAGGCCTATGCCCTCACCCGGGCGGCCCAGGCAGGGGTCCCCGCGGTGGTGTGCAGCCGGAAGGAACTGGGCAGCCAGGCGGCCTTTGAGGCCGCCATCTCCCAGGCCCTGGCGGACCATGGGGTGGAACTCATCGTCTTGGCAGGATTTATGAGCATTCTCAGTGAAGACTTCACCAGCCGCTGGCCCCGGCGGATCCTTAACGTCCACCCCTCTCTGATCCCCTCCTTCTGCGGGAAAGGATACTATGGACTGAAGGTTCACGAGGCCGCCCTGGCCTATGGGGTGAAGGTCACCGGTGCCACCGTCCACTTCGTCAACGAAGTGCCTGACGGGGGAGAGATCCTCCTCCAAAAGGCGGTGGAGGTGCTGCCTGGGGACACCCCGGAAGTGCTGCAGCGACGGGTGATGGAGCAGGCGGAGTGGATCCTCCTGCCCCAGGCCACCCAGATGATATCGGAAGAGATCAGGAGGGAGAAGGACCAATGAACGTCTACGAAACCCACGACCTGGCAGCCCTGCTGGCAGGGAACCCCTACCCCGGCCGGGGCATTGTTCTGGGAAAGACCGCCGACGGGAAGCAGTCGGTGGCGGCCTACTTCATCATGGGCCGCAGCGAGAACAGCCGCAACCGGGTCTTCGTGAAGGAGCCCGACGGCATCCGCACCCAGGCCTATGACCCGGCGAAGCTGGCTGACCCCAGCCTCATCATCTATCACCCCGTCCGGCAGATGGGCCGGGGCCTCATCGTCACCAACGGGGACCAGACCGACACCATCCGGGACTTCCTGGAGCAGGGCCTTCCCTTTGAGCAGGCCCTGTCCACCCGGGCCTTTGAGCCCGACGGGCCCAACTGGACCCCCCGGATCTCTGGCCTGCTCTCCCCGGACGGCAGCTACAAGCTCTCCATCCTGAAGAGCGCCGATGCCGAAGGCACCGCCTGCGCCCGGTACACCTTCGCCTACCCGGGCCTGGCCGGGGTGGGCCACTTCCTCCATACCTACGTCACCGACGGCAACCCCATCCCCACCTTCCAGGGGGAACCCGAGCGGGTGGCCATTCCGGACACTCTGGAGGACTGCGTGAACCTACTTTGGTCCAACCTCAACGAAGCCAATAAGATCTCCCTCTACGTCCGCTACACCGACCTGGCCACGGGGACGTGGGAAGAGCGCATCGTGAACAAATATCAGTGAGAGGAGAGGGAGAATCCCATGAACGAACTGGAACTGAAATACGGTTGTAACCCCAACCAGAAGCCTGCCCGTATCTTCCTCCAGGGCGGAGGTGACCTGCCCCTGGAGGTCCTCAACGGCAAGCCGGGGTACATTAACTTCTTGGACGCCCTAAATTCCTGGCAGCTGGTGAAGGAGCTCAAGGAGGCCACCGGCCTGCCTGCCGCGGCCTCCTTCAAGCACGTCTCCCCCGCGGGGGCTGCCGTGGGCCTGCCCCTGAGCGAGACGGACAAGGCCATCTACTTCGTGGACCCTGCCGCCGAGCTCAGCCCCATCGCCTGCGCTTACATCCGGGCCCGGGGGGCGGACCGGCTGTGCTCCTACGGCGACTGGGCGGCCCTCAGCGACACCTGCGATGCCGCCACCGCCGCCTACCTCAAGCACGAGGTCTCCGACGGCATCATCGCCCCGGACTACACCCCCGAGGCCTTGGAGATCCTCAAGAGCAAGAAGAAGGGCAACTACAACGTGGTGAAGATCGACCCCAACTACATCCCCGCCCCCCAGGAGCACAAGGATGTCTTTGGCATCACCTTTGAGCAGGGCCGGAACAACTTTCAGATTGACGAGTCCCTGCTGAACAACCTAGTCACCGAGAACCAGGACCTGCCCAAGGAGGCCAAGATCGATATGATCGTGGCCCTCATCACCCTCAAATACACCCAGTCCAACTCCGTGTGCTATGTGAAGAACGGCCAGGCCATCGGCGTGGGTGCCGGCCAGCAGAGCCGCATCCACTGCACCCGCCTGGCAGGGAACAAGGCGGACAACTGGTACATCCGCCAGCATCCCAAGGCTTTGGGACTCCAGTTCGTGGACGGCATCCGCCGGCCCGACCGGGACAATGCCATCGACGTCTACCTCTCCGATGAGTATGAGGACGTCCTCCGGGATGGGGCCTGGCAGGCCGTGTTCAAAGTCCGTCCGGAGCCCCTCACGGCCCAGGAGAAGAAGGACTGGATTGCCACCCAGACCGGGGTCACCGTGGGCTCTGACGCCTTCTTCCCCTTCGGGGACAACGTGGAGCGGGCGAGAAAGTCCGGCGTGACCTACATTGTGGAGCCCGGTGGGTCCATCCGGGACGACAATGTGATTGAGACTGCCAACCGTTACAACATGGTCATGGCCTTCACCGGCATGCGCCTGTTCCACCACTGAGAAAAGGAGGACCTTCCCAATGAACATTCTCGTTGTGGGCGGCGGCGGCCGGGAGCACGCCATCATCAAGAGCCTGAAAAAGAGCCCCCGGGTCACCCAGATCTATGCCGCCCCCGGCAACGGCGGCATGGCCGCCGACGCCATTTGCACCGGCATTGGCGCCAAGGATCTGGACGCCATCACCGCCTTTGCCCAGGAAAACGCCATCGACTTTGCCGTGGTGGCGCCTGACGATCCCCTGGTTCTGGGGGCGGTGGACCGGCTGGAGGCTGTGGGCATTCCCTGCTTTGGCCCCAACAAGGCTGCCGCCATTCTGGAGGGCAGCAAGGTCTTTTCCAAGGACCTTATGAAGAAGTATCACATCCCCACGGCCCAGTACCAGGTCTTTGACGACATGGACCGGGCCTTGGAGTACCTGAAAACCGCCCCCATCCCCACGGTGGTCAAGGCCGACGGCCTGGCCCTGGGCAAGGGGGTTACCGTGGCCATGACCCGGCAGGAGGCGGAGGACGCCGTCCGTGCCTGCATGGAGGACAAGGTCTTCGGGGAGAGCGGCAGCCACATCGTCATCGAGGAGTTTCTCACCGGGCCTGAAGTCTCGGTCCTCTCCTTCACCGACGGCAAGGTGGTGGTGCCCATGGTCTCCTCCATGGACCACAAGCGCATCGGCGATGGGGACACCGGCCCCAACACCGGCGGCATGGGCACCGTGGCCCCCAACCCCTACTACACGCCGGAAATCGCCGAGCGCTGCATGAAGGAGATTTTCCTGCCTACGGTCGCCGCCATGCAGGCCGAGGGCTGCCCTTTCAAGGGGTGCCTCTACTTTGGCCTGAT
>OLOL01003229.1_pt1 | contig 10370 bp, 10 predicted proteins | sample 1673081 | NCBI WGS metagenome assembly OLOL01 (sample SAMEA3136753, study PRJEB25190) | human gut metagenome
TATTCAATCCATACTGTTCATAAAGAGCTTCCTTTACACTGTCTGGTGTCTCCCTGGTAATCTCAAAGGGCTGTCCAGGTACTGCATGCATCAGAAAGAATGTTACTGTTGCTACCAGAAACAGCGTAATGAGCATTGACACAAAACGCTTTGCCACATATTTTGCCATTTGCATCCCCTCCATTGATAAATGATATGTAATAATATATTCTCAACCGCTCGGGTAGAGTTGAACAATTTGTATACTCTTTTTAGACAATTTAAAATATATTTTGTAGATTATGCATAGAGTATAACCGACTTCTATTCTCTTGTCAATAAAAATTGTTCAAAAATATATTCTTTTATTGTGTTGACATTATTTTCTCATTATGATAATATTTTTTTATCAAATATTTGCAAGATTCTTATTTCTATTGCAAATACCAATGTTTTCCATTATAATTTTACAAGGAGGGTCCTATTTTATGAAGTACATGACCGCAGAACCATTTCGTATTAAAATGGTAGAGCCAATTACCAGATCTACAAAAGCCCAGCGCCAGCAATGGCTTCAGGAAGCCGGATACAATGCATTCCGCCTGAAATCTGAACAGGTTTATATCGACTGTATCACTGACAGCGGTACAAGTGCAATGAGCCAGGCGCAGTGGTCAGCTATGATGATGGGTGACGAAGCCTATGCAGGATGCCGCAGCTTTTACCGTCTGGAAGCTTCCGTACAGGATATCTTTGGCATGCCTTACGTACAGCCTACCCATCAGGGACGTGCAGCCGACTACATCATGACTCAGATCTACTGTCGTCCAGGTGCTTATGCCATTGGCAATATGCACTTTGACACATTCAGAGGCAACGCTGAAATGATGGGATGCCTGCCTGTAGATTATGCTATTGCTGAAGGTATGGACACTGCTTCTGCTCCTCATCCTTTCAAAGGAAATATCGACCTCAACAAGATGCAGAGCCTGATCGATGAGAAGGGTGCAGAGAATATCTGCGTATGTATCATTACTATTACCTGCAATAATAACGGCGGACAACCTGTATCCATGCAGAATATCCGTGAAGTCAGCGCTCTCTGCAAGAAATACAATATCCCGGTTGTTCTCGACAGTGCACGTTTGGCTGAGAATGCTTACTTTATCAAGACAAGAGAGCCAGGCTATGAGAACAAGAGCATCAAAGAGATCACCAATGAAATGTTCAGTTACTGTGAGACAGCCACCATGTCCAGTAAAAAGGATGGTCTTGTAAATATCGGCGGTCTTTTTGTTACAAGAAATAAGAGTGTTTATGAGCAGGCAAACCAGCTTGCAATTGTACACGAAGGTTTCATTACATACGGCGGTATGTCCGGCCGTGATATGGAAGCACTTGCTGTAGGCCTTCAGGAAGCATGCGACTTTGATTACCTTGACTACCGCATCAAACAGGTGGCTTATCTTGGCGAAAAGTTAAAAGAAAGAGGAGTTCCGATCATCGAGCCTACCGGCGGTCACGGTGTATATGTTGATGGTCGCCGCTTCTTCCCACAGATCCCTCAGAGCGAATTCCCAAGCCAGCGTCTTGTATGTGCACTTTACGAAGAAGCAGGTGTACGTGCTGTTGAGATTGGTGCATGTGCTTTCGGTTCCATTGACAAGATCACAGGCGAGCCTGTTTATCCGGCTATCGAGGCTATGCGTATTGCCATCAACCGCCGTGTTTATACCAACAATCATATGGATGTGATTGCCAATGCACTTGGTGACATCTATGAAAACAGAGATCAGTATCGAGGCATGAAGATCGTTCATCAAGGTTCTATCCAGTCCCTGCGCCACTTCACAGCCGGATTTGAGCTTTTATAAATACTACTAAGCACAACTATTCAGTACCCGCACTGTTACTTTCTACTGAATAGTTACCAATAATCTTCCTCAAAGGAGAACCTACTATGCTGAATGTTGATTTTTACAGACCTATTGTTGAATTCCTTGCCCTTTATATGGGTTCCAATACGGAAGTGATTCTTTGTGACACTGAGAATATTCTTCTGATTGAGAATTCCATGGACGAAGAGCGCTTCGAAGGTGCTCCTATCGGAGAAATGCAACAGGCTCTGATTCAAAATCCAGAGTGCAGGAATATTCCCTACAATATCAATTACCGGACTCTGTCCAAAACAGGGGAAAAGGTCCGTTCAGCAACGCTATTCATCCGTGATGCCAATGGTACTCTTGAGGGGTTGCTTACGGTCAACCAGTGTGTTGGTGAGCTTGTACGCCTGCGCAATATGATGGATATGCTGATCAGCGGAGAACAGGATCATAATGTTCTCCGTAAATCCAAGCATAGCAGTTCACCAAAACAATCTTATGAAGCACTTACCCTGTCTGTGACAGAGATCATAGACAGGGTTCTGGAGGAAGCTACCATCCGTTTCGGAGCTCCTCCTAACAGACTGACTGCCAACGAAAAGATTTCTACTATCCGTGAAATGGACAGCAGAGGTGTTTTCCTGGCAAAAGGCTCCGTCAACGAAGTGGCTGATAAACTTGGCAGTTCCAAAGCCACGATTTATCGATATCTTCATCAACTGGAGACAAAACAATAAATAAAAAGGACAAATATTTAATATGGCACAGAGTATTGATGTGGAAAAAGCCAGAAAGGCCCTTACAGAATGCGGATATACTGTGGATGCTATCAGCCAGATCAACGAGGGAAGCAACCACTATGTATTTGATGTAACTCTGGCAGGTGGCAAGCCAGCTATCTGTAAATTCGCCAGAGTCAGAGAAACAGAAGAAGGGCTTTCACAGGAAAATAAAGACACTTTGTTTGGCGGTACACTTTCCCTTGGAAGGGAAGCATATCTTTTCCGTATGATCCGTCAGCAAGCAAATGTTCCTACACCGGAAGTGTACGGAGTACATGACTCTCCTTACGGGAAGTTTATCCTCCTTGAAAGAATGAGTGGTATCTCCCAGAAAGAGTGTATGGTACAAAGCGGTTACTCCAAAAAGGTATTTCTTGACAGTATGAAATATCTTGGCCGTGATTTTGCACGCATTCAGAATATTACCTTTCCCTCCTTTGGGAATATTATGGAAGACTCTGTGATCGAGCCTTCTGATATGACTAATTTTTCAGACCGTTTTCTTCATGCGGCTTCTCCGCTGTCAGCAAAAAGAGGTCTTTACCCCTTCAGAACAGACAGTTGTAACCAGATTTTTCCATGAAAAGCTGGAAGCCTTACGTCCTTATTTTGATAAAGACAAAATGCCTCCTGTATTAGTTTTTACAGACATGCATGCTGAGAATTTCTTCACAGATGCACAGGGCGTTCCTACCGGATATTTTGACCTGGAATCTGCACAGGCAGCACCTGCTGCCCTTGAGTTCTATGGTTTCCGGTTCTTCCTTTACAACTTTTATGACCATACCTGCTTTGAAGAAGCTGAGAAAGCTTTTTTTGATGGTTATCAGGAGGCCGGCGGTAAAAATACTCCGTCTTCTGCTTCTGATTTTGAAGCCATTGATTTTCTTGCAGGATGCCGTCTCCTGGAGCTTGCCCAGTCTTACTGGGGATACATTGATGGGATTCGTGATACCTGGGGTCAGGATATGAAGGATTTGCTGTTCCATTATATGGATACTGGTGTGATTGATTACGATGCGATAGGACGTATCTGGCGTCAGAGAGATAAACAGCCAGTTATCCCTGCCCGTCCATAGTCACACGCCCTATTGTGTTTTTTATAGAGATATGATACAATCATTCTCGGTTAACGGAATGCAGCGGAAGGGGGAGCGCCCTGCCGCTGCGATCAATATAATCTCCGGCATCTTAACAAGATTGCCGGTGCATTCTTAAAATATGATGACGAAAACCAGATTGCGAGGGAGCCTGTATTTCCAGGCTGAGAGGATCCCGTAAGGATCGACCGAAACCTGTCCGCCTTATATAGGTGGATTGTCAGCATCTGCCTGAAAGTCATTTCTTCAGTACATGCTGCGGTATGTACTTTTTTATTTGGCAGATAATCAAATTTATGGAGGACTTTGTAATGAAGAAAAGAAACACATCCGCACTCTCTCTGGCTCTCTGCCTGGGACTTACCTTAGGAAACACCAGCTTGACATTTGCTTCTGATGCCAAAACCATTGACTCATTAAAAATCGCATTCTCCCCATACGCAGACTCTGATACTATTACAACTGCTACCGAGCCGCTGGAAAACCTTTTAAAAGAAACCCTTCTGGAAAAAGGCTATGATGTAGAAAATGTAGACATGACTGTGGGCACCAGCTACACAGCAGTAGGACAGGCATTAAGCGCAGGAAGTGCAGATATCGGCTTTATTTCCGGAGGCAATTACGTACTTTTCTCTGATGACTGCGATGTGCTTCTCACTGCACTCCGCTACGGAATCAACAAGGACTCTGATGACCCGAAAGACTGGAATGATGGCACTGTTGAAGAAAATACGGATGACATGTCCACCTATTACCGTTCCATCTTTCTTGCAGGTCCAAGTGAAAAAGGACAGGCACTTCTTGAAAAGGTGAATAATGGTGAAGAGCTTACCTGGGATGATTTAAACGATGCTACCTGGGCTGTTATGGGGCCAACCTCTGCTTCAGGATATATTTACCCCAGCCTGTGGCTCCTTCAACGTTATGGCAAAGGAATCAGCGATCTGGATCATGCTGTAGAATCTGATTCTTATACCACGTCTCTTGCCAGACTTGCATCCGGACAGGCAGATATAATGGTATCCTATGCGCACATCCGCACCAAATATGCACCGGAATGGAAAGAAACCTTTGGCGGTACTGACGATATGATAAACCAGACAGGCGTGATCGGAGTAACAGACAAGATCTACAATGATATGATCGCTTACAGTAAAACTTCTGAGACAATGGCTGACCAGAATTTCCGACAGGCTCTTGGAGATTCTTTCATCGAAATCGCTCAGACAGAAGAAGGACAGGATATCATCAGCGTCTTCAGCCAGGTTGGCTATGAATGGGGCGACGACTCCAATTATGACGGTGAACGTGAGGCACAGAAACTTCTGAAATCCGAAGAATAAGGAAGGTGATTCCCATAAAGCTCCAGATCCAGCATATTCATAAAGCATTTAAAAATCATGTTACTGCACTGGAAGACATTAGCTTTTCCATTTCCCAGGGAGAATTCGTCTCTGTGATCGGTCCTTCCGGTGCAGGAAAAACAACCCTGTTCCGCCTGTTAAATGGAACGGAAAACTGCACAAAAGGCCAGATCCTTATAGATGATCATCCTATGGAGAACATACACAGACAACAAAAACGACAGTTTAAGAAGAACATGTCTACTATTTATCAGGATTTCTGCCTTGTGGAAAACAGTTCCTGTCTAGAGAATGTGCTTACCGCTGCACTTCCTGACATGAGCTTTTTCCCTGCTGTTCTGGGGCTTTATGGTACTGCACGTACAGAAAAGGCCCTTCAGCTGCTTACCCGGGTCGGTCTGGCCGAAAAAGAACAAGAGCCGGTAAAGAACCTGTCCGGCGGACAGAAGCAGCGGACAGCCATTGCCCGGGCCTTAATGCGGCAGCCTTCTCTGCTTCTGGCAGATGAACCTATCGCTTCTCTTGATCCTGTTACAGGCCGTCAAATACTGTCTCTTTTAAAAGATATTCAACAAAAAGATGGAGTAACAGTTCTTATGAACAGCCACAATCTGGAACTTTCCATGGAATTTTCCCACCGTCTCATCGGACTTAACAATGGCAGAATTGTGTTCGATGGTTCCCCTGATGAAATAACTGATTCTGTGATCCGTACCATTTACGGAAATTCCAGTGTCTGTTCTCTGAATAAAAACCGAAAGGATGTGGGACTATGACCAGAAGCAGTAAAAACAGATGGAAAGGACTAGCCTGCTTCCTTCTTTTTTTATGTCTGTTTCTTTTTACAGTAGTCTATACACAATGTGATCCTGTCCTGTTCTGGAAGCGCCGGAGTCATCTTACTGATCTTCTATCCGGCATGTTTCCTATGGATTTTGCTTATATTCCACATATTCTTACCCCACTGTTTTACACCATACAGATGTCTGTTACAGGTACTGTGATCGGCTCAGTACTGGCTTGTATCCTGGCACCTGCATGTGCAGGTTCCATGGATTTCCCAAAATGGATCCGTTATGTTCTCCGTTTTCTCATACAAATCCTGCGGTCTTTCCCAGCACTGATCCTTGCTCTTTGTGCCACCTTTCTCTTTGGTCTTGGAACCTTTGCCGGCACCTTTGCCATCACCTTGTATACCTTTGCCATTATGACCCGGCTTACCTATCAGGATATGGAAGCTGCCTCTCCATTGGCTTATCAGGCACTTCGAACCATGGGAGTGTCTCGTTTCCCAGCATACATCCACGGGCTTTTCCCGGAAATAGCCCCCTCTTTTTTCACCAACGCACTATATATGTTGGAAACCAATGTGCGTCACAGTTCTATTCTTGGTTATGTAGGTGCAGGAGGAATTGGTCTTCTTCTGAACGAAAAAATATCCTGGCTGGAGTATGAAAAAGTAGGAGCCATTTTACTGGTACTTTTCCTGGCTGTTTTCACTATTGAAAACCTTAGCCGCTATCTGGCCGCCCTGATCCGAAAAGAATGCACATTGAAAAAAAAGTACATAAAGCTGCTGCTATTTTTTCTGACAGCCCTGTTTATTGTTTGCACCATCACTCTGTCTCCTCCAGATTTTGGCAGAACAAGCCTTCAGACCATGAAAAATATGTTTTCCGGTTTTCTGTCACCAGACTGGGGCTTCTTCTTTTCCACTAAGAAAGACGGACTTTTTACCCTTATCCTGGAAACTCTTTGCATCGCTTTTGCAGGCACTGTAATTGGTACGGTTTTCTCGATTCCTCTGTCCTTTGTGAATACCAGACGTTTTGTACCTGGATCTGTTGCCTTTATTTTCAATCTGTTGATTATTGCCATCCGATCCATTCCTTTTCTCATCTATGGACTGATTTTTATCCGTGTATCTGGCCCTGGACCCTTTACCGGAGTTCTTACTCTTTCCATGTGCAGTATCGGCCTTCTTACAAAACGCTTTACAGAAGCCTTGGATGCCATAGATTTGAAAGCTTATCGCGCTCTGCTGGCTATGGGAGCTCATCCGGTACCTGCTATATGCCATGGTATTTTGCCACAGCTAAAACCAATCTTCATCTCCATCTTCCTGTATCGGTTTGATGTAAATATCCGTGAAGCCTCTGTGCTTGGTCTTGTAGGTGCTGGCGGCATTGGTGCACCATTGATCTTTTCCATGAATCAGTATGCCTGGGAAAAGGCCGGTGCTATCCTTTTGGGCCTGATCCTGCTGGTTTGGCTCATTGACATGATTTCAGTCAAGATTAATCATATTTTATAAAGCCCAATATAGTTTACATCAATTATAAATTATGATAAAATTAATCACGAATCATTGATGGGCATTTGTCATCAACTGCAAAGTCTTATGCACTATCATAATAGAAAAGCAAGACTTCAGCTGTGACAGGGAGGAGAAAAGTATGAGAAAGCCAGACAAAGGATTAACGCCCATGGAACAGGAAGTTATGAAGGTTCTGTGGGAAAGTCAGCATGAACTGACAAACAGCGAAATCGCAGAAAGTATGAAGGATCAGAAAGTCAGCGTGGCATCTGTTGCACAGACCATGAAGAGACTCCTTGAAAAAGGGGCTGTCTGTGTAGGAGATCATGTCCTTGTGTCAAATGTATATGCAAGAACATTTCATCCATGCATAACCCGCAAGGAGTTTGTCCGGCAGGAGCTTATCCGGCTATGTGACACTGCATACCGTGACCAGATTGTTGGTATGCAGGAGATTCTGGATATCCTTGAAAAACAGATCAAAGTATAACTCCAAAGATACTAATGCCAGGCATTTATGCCTGCTCAAACGAAAAAGAAGCCCTTGGATCAGGCGCACATCTGTAATGTGCCGCCTTTCTAAGGGCTTCTTATACTATCTGATACTTTTGTATGATCTGACACTTTTGTACGTTCTGATACTTTTGTATGATTTGATATCTCTTATATGGTCTGGTATCTCTTGTACGGTCAGTGGCTTTATTCCCTGAATGTAAGAGATGTATCGCTCATGGACTCAATGATGGCAAGGGATTCCAGACGAACACCCATATCACGGATCTGCTGTCCACCAGACTGGAAGCCTTTCTCAATCACAATACCGGCTCCCTCAAGGGTAGCTCCGGATTTCTTTACAATATCGATCAGTCCCAAAAGGGCACATCCATTTGCAAGGAAATCATCGATCAGAAGAACATGATCCTGCTCTGTGAGGAACCGTTTTGCAAGGATCACATCATAAACTTTCTTGTGGGTAAAGGATTCTACCTTTGTAGTATACATCTCCCCATCCAGATTAACGCTCTGTGCTTTCTTGGCAAATACTACCGGTACATGGAAATACTGTGCTGCAATACAGGCGATCCCGATGCCTGAAGCCTCAATAGTAAGGATCTTTGTAATCGGGCAGTCAGCAAACCGCGCCTTAAACTCCTTTCCGATCTCATTGATCAGATCAATATCCATTTGATGGTTCAGGAAACTGTCTACCTTAAGAATATTTCCAGGCTTCACAACTCCATCCTTAAGAATACGGTCTTTTAAAAGCTTCATGTTTTTTCTCCTTTTTTCTGGGCGTATTGTAAATTAATATCATGATACGCTATTCTTCAAAGAAGTTCAATCCTTTCCTGAACTTTCTTCCTTTGTTGCTGCAGGTGTTTTGGTTGAGGTCAGTGTTTTGGTTGGCGTGGGATTTTCGGTTGGCGCCGGGCTTTCGGTTGGCGCCAGGCTTTCGGTTGGTGCCGGGCTTTCGGTTGGTGCCGGGCTTTCGGTTGGTGCCGGGCTTTCGGTTGGTGCCAGCGTTGCAGTTGGATCTGGAACGATCTGAGATTTCATATAAAAACCATTATCTACAAGGATCTGGTAATTATCCTTGTCAATCACCTGTGCCTCACAAGTATAAGTACCTATGATCTTCTTTCCATTATCATACTGCTCATAGTCATTCACCTCCGGCTTATCTCCCTTAAGATAAGTATCCACCATATCTGCGCAGGCCTTTGCCAGCTCCCTTCCATCCAGGAACAAAGTAAAATCCTGCTGATCCAAGGCAATTTCCTTTACAGAATCAACTTCCGCACCTACACCGGTGATCATTGGCCAGGCTTCCTGGGAGATTCCTTCTTCCTTCAGTACCTGTATTACCTGACTGGCAAATCCATCATAGGCTGTACAGATGATATCCGGGGTTCCCTCTTCCTGGTAATTCTCTTTTATAATCTCTTCAAATCTGGATCTGGCGCTGTCCTCGCTCCATCTCATTATAGCAGAATCATCAAACGAAGATTTCTGGGAACTGCATACCAGTGTACCGTCATCCAGATACTCCTGCAGGCTTTCCATCAGACCATTATAGAAAAACAGTGCTCCTCCATCATCTGGAGAGCCCATAAGAAATTCGATGGTTTTTGATTCCTTATTTTCTCTTGCCTTTTCCAGCTCTGCATTTTTTATAATGGTATCCCCAGCTTCATTCCCTGCTTTTCTTGTATTAAAGGTAACATAATAATTGACTGCATCAGTATCACGGATCAGCTTATCATAGGCAAATACTGGTATCGGATCTGAATCCTGCTTTATCTCTTCCAACACCTCTGTAAGAGAATATTCGTCTACAGGGGAAATCACCAAAGCGGCTGCTTCTTCTTTTGCCTGGCGGATCTGGTTGATCTGAGTATCCGTATCATTCTCTGCATAATAAGCTTTTGGCTCATACCCTGCATTTTCAAGCTGCTGAAGAAGCTCTTCTTCTTCTAATGTATGCCTTTCATCCTGCCGGTCTGTAGAAAAAAGAACCCCTACTATCGTTGCCGGCTCTTCTTCCTCTGGCTCTTTTGCATCCGCTTCCTCTTTCTTAGGTACTTCAGTAACCGCCGCCTCGCTGTCACCTTTTCCTTCCTTTTCAGTTTCCACACTTTCATTGGCAGCCTCTGTGGCCTTATTAGAACCGCATCCTGTCATCATAACCGAAAATGCTGCCACACTTAATAACAATGCTTTTCCTGCAGTTTTATTAATCATAACACATTCCTCTTTCTTATATGCCTTTATACTCTCTTGCCAGACTTTTCAAATAGTCCCTGTATGCCTGCCCTGCCTTTTTAGGCTTTGCGATATGTACGCTTTTCCCCATACGGGTCAGCCATCCGTAAAATTCCGGATCCTCTGCAGTCTGTACCACTGCAGTAAAATAACCGAACTCTTTTTCTTTATACTGAACCTGA
>OLOL01003232.1_pt1 | contig 10365 bp, 5 predicted proteins | sample 1673081 | NCBI WGS metagenome assembly OLOL01 (sample SAMEA3136753, study PRJEB25190) | human gut metagenome
CCTGCTCAAAAGCAGGCCGTTCCTCTTTTGCTGTTATACTTTGCGCGAATGCTTTTTCAGCAGACGGGTCAATTCAGCCACGTCGATGGGCTTTGCGATATGCGCGTTCATGCCGCATTCCAGACAACGCTGAATGTCCTCGGCAAAGGCGTCCGCCGTCATGGCGATGATGGGGACCGACGCCGAATCCGCGCGGTTCAGCCCGCGAATCGCCTGTGCAGCCTCATAGCCTGTCATGTGCGGCATCCGGAGATCCATCAGGATAAAATCATAATAACCCTCCGGCGATTCCCGGAATTTGTCCAGACAGATCTGTCCGTCTTCCGCCCATTCCAGCTCCACACCCAGATCGGACAGCAGTTCACTTGCAATCTCCCAATTCAGCTCATTGTCCTCTGCGAGCAGGACACGGCTGCCGGAGAGGCCGGCGCCGTGGCTGGATGCAGGCTGATGCGTGGCTTCAAGGCCCATATACTGGCGCAGGCCATAAAACAAAGTGGATTTGAACAGCGGCTTGGAAATAAAACCGCTGATGCCGGCCTCACGCGCCTCTTCCTCAAATTCGGTCCAATCGTAGGCGGAGATCAACAGAATCGGGATTTCGCTCCCAAAGCTGCGCCGTATCTCCCTGGCGATCTGGAGGCCGTCCATATCCGGAAGCTTCCAGTCCAAAAGAATGATCTGATAGTCATTGTGCTGCCGGTGGCGCTGAACGATCCGTTTCATCGCGCTTTCTCCGCTCAGCGTTGATTCGGCATTTACTCCGATCGACTTTAATGCGCTGACGGCGGTCTGGCATAATACCGCGTCGTCGTCGACTACCAGCATGTTCCAGGGAGGAAGCACCATGTCGGCTTCCGGAAGGGCGGCCTTTTCAAGGTCGATTGTGATGTGGAATTCAGTGCCCTTATTCAGTTCACTCCGAATGTCGATGGTCCCGCCCATCGCATCCACGATGTATTTTGTGATCGCCATTCCAAGGCCGGCGCCTTCGGTCTTGTGGATTCTGGCTTCATCCGCACGGCTGTAAGATTCGTATATCCTTTGCAAAAATTCCGGGGACATGCCGATCCCGTTGTCTTTCACTTTAAGGTGCGTCCGGACAAAATTTTCGCCGCGCGGGGACGCCTCTTCAAAGAGAGAAAGCTGAATGGAGCCACCCTCGGGCGTATATTTGGTGGCATTGGACAAAAGGTTCAGCAAAACCTGGTTCAGGCGGACGCTGTCGCAATATACGTTTTCCACCGTGATATTTTCTATATGGACGTCAAAGCTTTGCTTTTTGGTTTTGATCTGCGGCTGTATGATGCCGACAACGCCTTCAACAACTTCTTTCAACGAGATTGCTTCCAGCGTCAGGGTCAGCTTTCCGCTCTCGATTTTGGACATGTCCAGCACATCGTTGATGAGCCCAAGCAAATGCCGGCTCGACAGCGAGATTTTGCGCAAACAGTTCTGCACCTGCTTACGGTCGTCTATATGCGCCGTTGCGATGGCAGTCATGCCCACGATCGCGTTCATCGGCGTGCGGATATCATGGCTCATATTGGCCAGAAATTCGCTTTTGGCCTTGCTTGCCTCAAGCGCCGCCTGGCGGGCCTTTCCCAGCTCCTGCAGCTGCTGGCGGGTCAGGAAAAAGTACCGCAGAAAGATCAGCGTCAGGAAAAGCAGGATGGAGCCGCAGGCAAGCAAAGTGATGAAGGTGCGCTGCGCGCTCAGGTCGTTGATGCTTTCGTCCAACATGCCGTAAGGCATCACCGAGATGAGGTACCACTCGGAGTGCGGCAAAGGCTTGCCGTAGATCTGCAGGCTGTTTCCGCCCGTGTCGAGCGTTACGGTGTAATCTTTCTGTTCTTCCAGCGCCGCGTCAAGCCCCTCAAGCGGACCGCCTGCCGCGGAAGAGGCAGGCAGCGCGCTGAAATATCCAACCAGCTCCGTATTGGAGTTGGCGATCACAAGGCTGCCGTCCGGGCGGATGATATGGCAATAGATCAGAGCATCCTGATTTTCTGAAAAAAGAAAATCGCTGATATATTCCAGGGGCACCGCCGCGACCAAACCGGTGCAGGCTTCGCCGTCCTGCATCGGATAATCCGCGTCGATCCCGAACAGCACAACTTCGTTGCCGGCGGCGTCCACGCCAACGGCGACCCGTTGCTCGCTCCGCCTTAATGCGTCCACGAAGGGCGGCGGGTTGACCGGCTGGAATGCTTCCCCGCAGAGCGTTTCAAATCTGCCGTTTGGGGAACAGAGCGCCAGATATTCGAAACCGCGCACCTGCGCCCTGTATACGAGATCTGCATACATGGCTTCCTTGTCGGCGCTCTTCGACGGGACCACGGACACGATGCCTTCGACCTGCTCAAACCGCAGTTCGATGATGTTCTCAAAGTGCCGGGCCATCTGTTCGCTCATCCCGGACATATAGATCTCGCCGACTTCATGGATGGTCTTTGTGCTTTTCCGGCTCATATAGACACCCAGCATGGCAAAAACACCCATGCTGAAGACAAGAAGGCCGACGAAGCTGTATATCAGAAACCGCGTAGTATTCTTTTTTGCCAAGCTGCTGCCCATCTGCGGCTATCCCTCCCTGCACGTCTTGTAGGCTTCAACTGCACGGATGATCTGATGATAGTCGTCGGAGAGCTGCGGCATTCCGGCGGCTGCATTTTCAAAATCTCCGGCCTTAAACGCTTCTGTCATTCGGCTGCTGCTTTCGTACAGTCTGGTGAAAGAAAGGTTCCGGCAGATCCCTTTGAGCGTATGGACAAAGCGCAATGCTTCTTCGTAATTCCGGTTTTGCAGGGCCGTTTCCAGAGAGCTGAAGCTTTTGTCGTCTAAAAATTTGAGAACGAATTTCTGGACGGTCTGCTCACGCTGCAGCCTGCCCAGCACTTCCTTGTAATCTCCGCCGAATTCCGCATAGCAATCTCTTAACTCCATATCTCGACATCCCTGCCTTTGCCGGTATTTTCCGTTTGCGTGCTTACAAAGCCGGCGATGGCTTTGTTCTTACTCTTTTTTGCCTGATACATAAGCCTGTCGGCTGTTTCGAACAGCTCTGTTGTTTTTCCCACGCCGTATGCCCCGCCGAGGCTTACGGAAACGTGAAGCCCGGGGTGCTCGGCTATCGTCAGCCTGTCAACGGCGGCCCGAATCTCTTCCAGCTTTTTCCGGAAAACATCCCCGGGGAGCCGGTGGAAAATGATTACGAATTCATCGCCGCCATAGCGGATCACGGCGTCCGTTTTCCGCACGCACGATGAGACCGTTTTGGCAATGCGGCGCAGGACGATATCTCCCGCGTGATGCCCGTAACGGTCGTTGATGTGTTTGAAAGAATCAACGTCGATGACGACAACGGCCTCGATGTCGTCAGAATCCCGAAACTGTTCGTCATAATAGCGGCGGTTGTAAACTTCGGTCAGCGAATCGGTATATAACAGCTGAAGCGTCTCCGATGACGGCGGCACCAGAGAGACGCTGTGCTCCCGTGCGAGTAAATTGTCATAGTCTATCCGGCCTTTCGTGTCCCGCCTGTGCCTGGCATTCCGCTCAAGCGCCGCTTGTCCCAATTCGCTTTCAAGCGTGTCGGAAATTTCCAGCAGGCACTGCAAAAGGGTGGGGTTAAACGCTCCGCAGCGGCCCTCGAAAATCATCTCCAGCGCTTTGCTGTGGGAGTACGCTTTTTTATAACAGCGTTCACTGGTCAGAGCGTCATAGACGTCTGCCAGGGCAACCACCTGGGCGGCAATGGGGATTTCATCTCCCTTCAGGCCGTCCGGGTAACCGTTGCCGTCGTATCGTTCGTGGTGCCAGCGGCAGATATCGGAAGCTACTTTGACAAGCGGCGCCTCCTGCTGGTCAAGCGGCAGTTCCGACAGCATTTTTGCGCCGATCAGCGAATGCCCCTTTATGATTTCGAACTCCTCGGCAGTAAGGCGTCCGGGCTTGTTCAATATGTCTCCTGAAATAGAGATTTTTCCGATGTCATGAAGCGATGACGCGGTACTGATCAAATTGATATCGGTTTGAGAGAGAGGATACCGGTCCGTATGCCGAAGAAGCTCCTTCAATAAAAGCTCTGTGATGGTTTTGATGTGCAAAACATGCAGGCCGCTTTCGCCATTGCGGAATTCTACGATGTGAGAGAGGATCGAGATCATGAGGTCGTTGTTTTTCTCCTGCTCGTAAAATTGTTCGGCGATGATATTTTCAAGGTGGCGCTGCCTGGCATACAAAAGCATCGTGTTCGAGATGCGGCGGCGCACGATCGCCGCGTCAAAAGGGCGGCTGATATAGTCAAACGCGCCCAGGTCGTAAGCGCGCTTTATGTTGGCGGGGGAGTCGTCGGCAGAGATCATGATGACGGCGAGCGTATCGTTCAGGTGATATCTGTTTATATACGCCAAAACCTCAAACCCGTCCATTTCGGGCATCATGATATCCAGAAGCAGAAGCGAAAAATTTCCGCCGCACTGTGTAAGAAGATCAATTGCCGCCGCGCCGTTATCGGCTTCGACGATATCGTATTGATCCTCCAGAATATCCACCAAAAGCGCCCGGTTCATTTCGGAATCGTCTGCAATCAGGATTTTTTGCTTTTCCATTGGGAACCAATCTCTTTCACAAATGAATTTCTATTTTTTTAGTATAAAGGAACAGTTTAGGGCATAGCAACAATAATATTGGTAAGGGAAGCGAATAGCTTTGGCTTTTTGGCCTGACAAGCAGGGATATACGGGTTATAATATCCTTAAAATAGCTTCGGCGAAAGGGAATGGTTAAAACAGATGCGGGAAGGGGAGACGGAGCGTGGAACATCAGGAGACTAAATTTTCATTTGTATACAATGAGGTCAAACAGCGTATTCTAAACGGCCAGGTCCTTCCGGGAAACAGCCTTCCGTCTTCCAGGATGCTTTGTGATCAATATCATGTAAGCCGGTATACGGTCAACCGGGTTTTTGACGCGTTGAAAAAAGATGGACTGATTGAGATACAGCCGCGCTTGGCGCCGGTCGTCCTCGACGGGGAGAAAATGCCAGGGTCGGAGCATATACTGCGGGATATTTTGAAAAAAAGAGAAGGGCTTGTACAGATATACCGGACATGGACCTTGATCCTTCCGCCGCTTCTGGTGTTTGCAACGCAAAACTGCAGCCTGGAAATGATGCCCCATTATAAACAGGCGATGCGCGTATCGCGCATTGGTGTCGCAGCCGGCGGCTGGCGTGCGTTTTCTGCTTTCGACAGGGACGTATTGAAAATAGGCGGAAGCCCTTTGCTCTGCGACCTCTATTCAACATTTGAACTGTACCACGATTTAACGTTCTTTACAGAACAATGCTCCTGCTTTTATGATTTTTTCCCCCGGGGCTCCGTGCCGTTTGCAGGTGTTATCATGGATATCATGAAAGATACGGACCCCGTCGTCAAGCACGGCCGGCTGACGGCCCTGTATCAAAGGCTCACAAGTTCAATCGAATGTACGCTGAAGCATCTGGCGGAGACTGCTCCAGATTGTCCGCCGCCGTCTGAAGCCGCATTTTCATGGCGGCCGCTGCGCGGTAAAGATTACTTTTATATGAGGATAATCAGCGACCTGAACCAGAAGATCGGCAGCGGGGAGTATCCGCGCAGGACGTATCTTCCTCATGAAAAAGCCCTGGCGGGCCAGTATGGCGTTTCGGTATCAACGGTCCGCAAGGCATTGGCGGAGCTGGAGCAAAGGGGCTTTGTGAAAACGCTGAACGGGAAGGGAACTGTAGTAATAGAGCCGGATTCTTCCCGGGTAAGCCAGGTGATCTTCAGCTCACGGCGCACAGAAGAAGCCATGCGGTATCTTCAGGCACTGCAATTACTGGTGCTGATCATCCACCCCGCGGCGCTTTCTGCAGCGCCGCTGTTTGCCGCAAAAGAACTCGATGAGCTGGATGGAAAATTTGCGATGCCCGATTCCATTTGTATCGTTGAGATCGTTGAGGCGATTTTAAAGCATGTCGAATTGGAACCCCTGCGTATCGTGTTGGCCGAAACCTTTCGCCTTACGGAATGGGGGTATTATATTGCTTACTATACGGACAGGAGGCAGGCGCTGGAAGATCTCAACGGGCGGGTTGCCGCTTCGGTCCAATATCTGCGCGCAGGCGACGCCGCTTCCTTTGCGGACAGCATTGCAGATTGTTATCGCCATGTTTTAAAGCGAGCCAAGGTATACATGCTGGAGAATTATAATTTTTATAAGGCGGCGAGCGTCCGCATCCCGGAAAAATACTGAACGCTTCGCTGCGCCCGGACAGCGCAGGCGCCGCGGAGACAAACAAGAAACCGCCCCTTATATGGCTGTCAAGCCATATAAGGGGCGGTTTGCTGAATCAAAATACGATGGAAAAGCGGGGTGTATACTCCCTTTTAACCTTTAATAGCAGCCTGTGCGGCGGCAAGGCGCGCGATGGGCACGCGGAAGGGGGAGCAGCTCACATAATCCAGGCCCACGCGGTGGCAGAACTCGACGCTCGTCGGGTCGCCGCCGTGCTCGCCGCAGATGCCGAGGCCCAGCTCCGGACGGGTCTGGCGGCCCAGCTTCGCAGCCATCTCCACCAGTTTGCCTACGCCGTTTTGGTCCAGGTGCGCGAACGGGTCGCTCTCGTAGACCTTGTTGTCGTAGTAATAGCTGAGGAACTTGCCCGCGTCGTCGCGGCTGAAGCCGAAAGTCATCTGCGTCAGGTCATTGGTGCCGAAGGAGAAGAATTCGGCTTCCTTGGCGATCTCGTCGGCCGTCAGGGCGGCGCGCGGGATCTCGATCATGGTGCCGACCTCATATTTCATGTCCACACCGGCCTCAGCAATCAGCTTGTCCGCGGTTGCAACAACAACGTCTTTCACGAACTTCAGCTCTTTCACTTCGCCAACCAGAGGGATCATGATGTGGGGCACGATGTTGTAGCCGCACTCCTTGATGACGTTGATGGCCGCATTGATGACGGCGGTCGTCTGCATCTCGGCAATTTCCGGATAAGAAACGGCCAGGCGGCAGCCGCGGTGACCCATCATCGGGTTGAACTCATGCAGGCTGTCGATGACATTGCGCAGATGCTCCACGGTGATGCCCAGATCCTTTGCCAGCTCAACGATGTCCTCTTCCTTGGTGGGCAGGAACTCGTGGAGGGGCGGGTCCAGGTAGCGGATGGTCATCGGGCGCTCACCCATGACCTTGTACATGGCCTCGAAATCGCTCTGCTGATACGGCAGAACCTTGGCCAAAGCGGCCTTGCGGGCCTCTACGTCGCGGGCTACGATCATCTCGCGCACAGCCTTGATGCGGTCGGCTTCAAAGAACATATGCTCGGTGCGGCACAGGCCGATGCCTTCCGCGCCGAACTCGACGGCCTGCTTGGCATCGCGGGGGTTGTCCGCGTTGGCAAACACTTCCAGCTTGCGCGCGGCGTCGGCCCAGCCCATGAAGCGGCCAAAATCGCCGGAGATGGAGGCTTCCACCGTGGGCACGGCCTCGCCGTAGATGTTGCCCGTGGAGCCGTCGATGGAGATCCAGTCGCCCTCGCTGTAGGTCTTGCCGGAAAGCGTGAAGCATTTTTTGTCGTAATCTACGACGATGTCGCCGCAGCCGGACACGCAGCAGGTACCCATACCGCGGGCCACAACGGCCGCGTGGCTGGTCATGCCGCCGCGCACCGTCAGGATGCCCTGCGCCACGGCCATGCCTTCGATGTCCTCGGGGCTGGTCTCCAGACGGACCAGAACGACCTTCTTCATCTTGCCGCTTTCAACAGCCTCTTTGGCTTCGTCGGCGGTGAACACCACCTGGCCGCAGGCGGCGCCCGGAGAGGCGGCCAGGCCCTTGCCGATGACGGCGGCGGCCTTCAGCGCGGCCGGGTCAAACTGCGGATGCAGCAGGCTGTCCAGCTGCTTGGGCTCCACGCGCAGCACGGCTTCCTTTTCGGTAATCATGCCCTCGTCCACCAGGTCCACGGCGATCTTCAGCGCGGCGGCGGCGGTGCGCTTGCCGTTGCGCGTCTGCAGCATATACAGCTTGCCGTCCTCGATGGTGAACTCCATGTCCTGCATGTCGCGATAGTGGTTCTCAAGCTTGGTGGCGATGGTCACGAACTGGTCGTAGACCTCAGGCATCTGGTCTTTCAGGTGGCTGATGGGGGACGGCGTACGGATGCCGGCCACCACGTCCTCGCCCTGGGCGTTGATCAGGTACTCGCCGAACAGAGCCTTTTCACCGGTGGCGGGGTCGCGGGTAAAGGCAACGCCGGTACCGGAGTTCTCGTTCAGGTTGCCGAACACCATGGGCTGTACGTTAACAGCGGTGCCCCAGCTGTAGGGGATTTCGTTCATGCGGCGGTATACGTTGGCGCGGGGGTTGTCCCAGGAACGGAATACAGCCTTGACGGATTCCATCAGCTGAGTCTTAGGATCGGACGGGAAATCCTCGCCCATTTCCTTCTTATAGTGGGCCTTGAAGAGCCTGACCAGCTCTTTCATGTCGTCGGCGTCCAGATCAATGTCGTTCTTAACGCCCTTCTTCTCCTTGACCTCGTCGATGATGACCTCGAAGGTGGACTTGGCTAAGCCCATTACAACATCAGAGAACATCTGGATAAAGCGGCGGTAGGAGTCGTACACGAAGCGGACGAACTTGATGTCGGAATTCTTGGCGATCATGCCGGCGACAACGTCGTCGTTCAAGCCCAGGTTCAGGATGGTGTCCATCATGCCGGGCATGGAAGCTCTCGCGCCGGAACGCACGGAAACCAGCAGCGGGTTTTCCTTATCGCCGAACTTCTTGCCGTTGATCTCTTCCATCTTGGCAAGGTTCGCATAGATTTCCTCCTCGATCTCGGGAGCGATTTTCTTTCCGTCCTCATAGTAACGGGTGCAGGCCTCCGTGGAAACAGTGAAGCCCTGGGGTACAGGCATACCCAAAACGGTCATCTCGGCCAGGTTGGCACCTTTGCCTCCGAGCAGTTCTCTCATGGAACCGTTACCCTCAGAGAAAAGGTATACATACTTGTGGCTCATTGGTATCTACCTCCTATAATATTAAGCGCAGGGCGCTTGAGCAGATTGAGCTTTTCTCAGAGATCCTAACTTCTTCAAAGCTCTCAAAGCCATTATAACAAAACGTCCGCGGATTTTCCACATCTTTTTGCCAACAAATAGGGATTTTTTTCAAATTTCCGGAAAGAAAAATGGCGGCTGGGAAATTTCGTCAAATCCCGACGGAAAAAGCTTGAAAAATCCGAAGGTTATGAGATAATAGGATTAGCTTTTGATTAAGATTTTGTTGGGCCGCAGCCGCGCCTGACAGAGGAGGCTTATATGTCGGAGGTTTGTGGAATTATCCTGGCCGCGGGCGAGGGCAAGAGAATGAAATCCAATCTGCCTAAGGTGCTGAGCCGGGTGCTGGATAAGCCCATGCTGAAATGGGTTATTGACGCCGCCAGGGGAGCGGGAATCGAGGCGCTCTGCGTGGTGGACGGCTTTAAGCGGGAGGAAGTGGAGCGCTATCTCGCCACCCTTCCGGAAGCCTATGAAACCGCTTTTCAGGCGGAGCGGAAGGGCACCGCCCACGCGGTGATGCAGGCCCGGGGCTTTCTGGAGCGCCACCGGGATGGGGATGTGCTGATTTTAAACGGGGACGCCCCGTTTTTGGATGAGGAGACGATCCGGAAAGCGTACCGGCGCCATCGGGAGGGCAATCACGCGGTGACGCTGATCTCCGCGTATCTGGACGACCCCTTCGGCTACGGACGGGTGCTGCGGGATGAAGGCACGGGCCGAATGGCCGCCGTGGTGGAGGAAAAGGACGCGGACGCGGCCCAGAAGAGAATCAGGGAGGTCAGCTCCGGCGCTTACTGGTTCCAAGTGGAAAAGCTTCTGGGGGTGCTTTCCTCCATCGGGAACCACAACGCCCAGGGGGAATATTATCTGCCGGACGCGGTGAAGCTGCTGCTGGAAAGAGGGGAAGCGGCGGACGCCTGCCCTGCGGAAAGCGCCGACGCGGTGCTGGGGGCCAACGACGCCGCCCAGCTGGAGGCCCTGAACCAAATCGCTAGGCAAAAGGGGTATCAATAAGGCTGATACCGTCACAGACGGGTATGGATACGAACGTGGAAAACGAGGGGGAATTTATCATGAATTTTCATGGGAAAGACATCAAAATCTTCACTGCCAATTCCAACCCAATGGTAGCCAAGCGGATCGCCGAGTGCCTGGGCCTTCCCTTGGGGAAATCAGAGGTGGGCACCTTCAGCGACGGGGAAATCGCGGTTTCCCTGTTCGAGTCGGTCCGGGGCTCGGACTGCTTTATCGTCCAGTCCACCTGCTCGCC
>OLOL01003234.1_pt1 | contig 10361 bp, 9 predicted proteins | sample 1673081 | NCBI WGS metagenome assembly OLOL01 (sample SAMEA3136753, study PRJEB25190) | human gut metagenome
CTTAAGCCGTAAGGCGGGAATTATGCGGTGTTGTCCTAAATGTTCGAAAAGGAGCGCACCCATGGGAACCGTTTTCAATAAAAAGGAGCTTTTGGTCCTCTTGCAGGATTTTCACTGCCTTACGGGGCTGCGCTCCGCCGTTTTTGATTCGTATGGAATCGAAGTGCTTGCCTATCCGCCGGAACTGCCAGCTTATTGCCGCTTGATCCGCAGTGTGCCTGATGGCAAGACCGGCTGTTACCTGTGTGACCAGGCGGCTTGCCGCAAGGCAACGCGGCAAAAGCAGACGATCATCTACCCCTGCCATGCGGGGTTGATCGAAGTGATCACGCCGGTCCAGATCGATGGTGCTGTTGTGGGCTTTTTGCTGTTGAGCCACATTGTACAGGGGGCCGATGAGCAGAGCGAGTGGAGCTATGCGCAAAAATGCTGCTTGGCTTACGCAATTGATAAAAAGGCACTGCAAAAAGCCTATAATGCCTTGCCGCGCACGCCCTATCCGGTGCTGAAATCAGCGGCGGATCTGCTGGCTTTGGCGGCGGCTGCATTGTACCAAAAGGGGCTGACGAGGCTGGCAGCGGGCAGTGCGCAGGAAAAACTGAGCCGTTACCTGGCGGAACATCTGGATGAGACATTGACAAACGAAACGATCTGCCGTGATCTTTCGTTAAGCCGTACCGGGCTGTACTATCTTTCCCGGCAACTCTATGGCTGCGGCATCAACGAGCAGGTCACGCACCTGCGCATCCAAAAAGCGATGAAGCTTCTTTGCGATACGAATCTGTCCAATGCACAGATCTGCCAGCAGATCGGATTCCTGGATGACAATTACTTTTATCGTGTTTTCCGTAAACAAACCGGTCTGACACCACGCCAGTACCGTGATTCTATCTTAGCAGATACAGCAAAGACTGAGTAGAGACGATTGTTTTCAATACTGGATTATTGTTCAAACAATTCTGAGGGAAGTGGCAATATTGAATTGTGGCTGGTGACGTGCTATAATAAACCCACATACGGTAAGCCGGCACGGCGCAATTTTGACCGCTGCCTTACGGAAAATTCGCAGCTGCGGAGTATAACTGTTATGAAAAAATATAAGATCGCGGTGGCCGGGACCGGCTATGTGGGGCTTTCGATTGCCACGCTGCTTTCCCAGCACCATCATGTGACGGCGGTGGATGTCCTGCCGGAAAAGGTCGCATTGATCAACGCGCGCAAATCGCCGATCCGGGATGATTACATCGAGAAATATCTGGCTGAGAAGGAACTGGATCTGACCGCTACGCTGGACGCAAAGGCAGCCTACGCCGATGCGGACTTTGTGGTCATTGCTGCACCCACCAACTACGACAGCCAGACCCAGCACTTTGACACCTCTGCAGTGGAGGCAGTCATCCGCCTTGTCACGGAGGTTAATCCAAATGCTGTCATGGTCATCAAATCGACGATTCCCGTGGGCTACACGGTGTCTGTGCGGGAAAGGCTCGGCAGCCGGAACATCCTGTTCAGCCCGGAATTTCTGCGGGAGTCCAAGGCCCTGTATGACAACCTCTACCCGTCCCGCATCATCGTCGGCACCGACCCGGAGGATGCGCACCTTGTCGCAGCCGCCCACGAATTTGCGGCACTGCTGCAGGAGGGGGCCATCAAGGAGAACATTGATACGCTCTTCATGGGCTTTACCGAGGCCGAGGCCGTCAAGCTGTTCGCCAACACCTATCTGGCGCTGCGCGTGGCGTACTTCAATGAGCTGGACACCTACGCCGAGAGCAAGGGCCTGAATACCCAGCAGATCATCGACGGTGTCTGCCTTGACCCGCGTATCGGCAGCCACTACAATAATCCCAGCTTCGGCTACGGCGGCTACTGCCTGCCCAAGGACACCAAGCAGCTGCTGGCCAACTATGCCGATGTGCCCGAAAAGCTGATCGAGGCCATTGTTGACAGCAACCGCACCCGCAAGGACTTTATCGCGGATCGTGTGCTGAAGCTGGCCGGGTACTACGGCTACGCCGACGAGAATGAGTATGACGCCGGCAGGGAAAAGCCCGTGACCATCGGCGTCTACCGCCTGACGATGAAGAGCAACAGCGATAACTTCCGCCAGAGCTCGATTCAGGGTGTCATGAAGCGCATCAAGGCCAAGGGGGCGACGGTCATCATCTATGAACCGACGCTGAAGGATGGCGAGACCTTCTTTGGCAGTGTTGTTGTCAACGATTTGGACAGGTTCAAGGCACAGTCGCAGGCCATTCTGGCAAACCGCTATGACAAATGCCTGGACGACGTAAAGGAAAAGGTCTACACGCGCGACATCTTCCGCCGCGATTGACCGCGTTTGCCATGCTGTTTATGCAGCTGCGCCGCGCCCCGATGACCCGGGGCACGGCAGCAGCTGCTTTATTTTTTTGAAATTCAGGCAAAATCCGGCAGAAAATTGTAAAAACGCGCTTGACAGATGTCCCTCCTTCGTGTATAATCATACCTGTTGTTTGCCTCTGTAGCTCAGTCGGTAGAGCAGGGGACTGAAAATCCCCGTGTCATTGGTTCGATTCCGATCGGAGGCACCACCTGTTTTGCAGTTTCAGGGTAAAGAAACTGCAGTATGCGGCCGTAGCTCATCTGGTAGAGCGCCACCTTGCCAAGGTGGAGGTAGCGAGTTCGAGCCTCGTAATCCGCTCCATGAAAATTTGGCGCTGTAGCTTCAACTGCGGCGCCAAAGTTTTATGGTGCCGTAGCCAAGCGGTAAGGCAGAGGTCTGCAAAACCTCTATGCACCAGTTCAAATCTGGTCGGCACCTCCAATGCAAAAGCGCCGGACGAAATTGTCCGGCGCTTTTCGTATTTTTTTGAGCGTACAGGAGAATATAAAGCGGGAGAGTGATGGACATGAAGCGTGTTCTTATGATTGGTACCGGCGGCACCATCGCGTCCGAAATGACCGGCGCAGGGCTTGTGCCGGAGCTTACCACGGACCAGTTCCTGAAATATGTCCCGGCGGTGCGCGAGCTTTGCGATGTGACCTGCCGCCAGGTATGCAACATTGACAGCACGAACATGTCTCCTGCTTACTGGCTGGAGATCGCTCGTGCCATTCGCGAAGCGTATTCTTCCTTTGACGGTTTTGTGGTGTGCCATGGCACGGATACGATGGCGTATACCGCCGCTGCACTCAGCTACCTTGTTCAGCAGGGCCCCAAGCCCATTGTGCTCACCGGCAGCCAGAAGCCCATCAATATGGATATTACGGACTCCAAGACCAATCTGCTGGACAGCTTTGTCTGCGCTTGTGACGGACGCATCCCGGGCGTGCAGATTGTGTTCGGCGGTGCGGTGATCCTGGTACCCTATATCCGCCCGCAGGCTCAGGCGGAACCCGTGTTTTATGATGCTTTGAATAGCCGTGTGGCACTGCTCAAGCTGATTCCGGGGGCTTCGGCGGGGCAGCTCCGCTTCCTTCTGGATGAAAACGATGCGGTCATTCTGGAGAGCTTTGGCGTCGGCGGCGTGCCGTCGGGTGAGACCGGGGAGTTTTACGAGGTTATCCGCAAGGCTTCAGCAAAAGGGAAGACCGTTGTTGTTACGACACAGGTGCAGAACGAAGGCAGCGATCTGAGCATATATAATGTGGGGCACAGCCTGAAAAACAGCCTGGGCGTGCTGGAAGCCTTTGATATGACGACTGAGGCCGTGGTGGCAAAGCTGATGTGGCTGCTTGCGTTGACGGATGACCCCAACGAGGTGCAGAAGCTCTTTTATACGCCTGTTGCAAATGATATCCTGCGCGGCGCAGGTATTTGAAACGGCTCGTGTGCGCCGCTGCGTACGAAGGCGGGCGGGAAGCGCAAATCAAAAAGAGCGGCGGGAAGCCGCTCTTTTTTGCTTTATCACAGCTTGGAGTATCCAAAACTGTTTACCAGGGCGTCGATGCGCCGTCCCTCTTTGCACAGCGGACAGTCGTGCATGGCGCAGCTCTGATAATCGGGAATATCATCCTTGTGGAACACTGCGTTGACGGGCTGGCCTTCCACCTCGTCTACTGCGCTGAAAATCGCGGATATTCCCACGAGCATGCCGCCATAATAGGAGATGCATTCCATGCTTTTGCGGATGGTGATGCCTGTGGTGACGGAGGCCATCAGGACAATGACATGCTTACCCTGGATCATTGGCTGGATATTGTCGCGGAAAATCATTTGGCTATTGGAGTTGTATTCCGGCGTGACCACGTAGATAGTGCCGTGAGCGTTCATGGAGAGATATCCGGCGCGTGTAAGTTCCTGGGCGAGCAAAGTACCGATGACCTGAGTGCCGTCCAGACAGACGATGGTGTCCACGATAGTGTTCGTCATATAAAGGCCTGCCAGCGAAGCGGCTACAGACCCGGCTTCTGACAGGCGCGTTTTGAGCGTTGTCATGTCGATATAGTAATTTACATGAGAATGGTTGGTGGCAAAATGGCCCGGAACGACCTTCAGGGGAACGGTGTTGTTCTTTGCGTACAATTTAACGATGCGCTTTTCCATAATAGCCTCCCATTTTCAAAAGCGTCCCCCTTTCCACGCAGAAAGTTGAACGCTTTTTTTAAGTATACCATATATAATGAGTCAAATCAACAAAATAATATTTAAATGATGAAAAATATTGTGCGAAAATGTTTTGCGCTTGCACAAATACGGTGGGCGTCGTATACTGGAAACAATAAAAGGAAAGGGTGGAACGCTGATTTGCCGGATTCCAATATCACGAAACACGCCATTGCCGCAGCCTTGAAAGAACTATGCCGCGAGAAAAGCTTTGACAAGATCAGCATTGCGGATATCACCTCCACCTGCGGCCTCAACCGTCAGACATTTTATTATCATTTTGAAGACAAGTATGAGCTGCTGAATTGGATTTATTATACGGAGGGGTTTGCGCGGCTGGTCGACGGAATTACGCTGGAAAACTGGGACAGCCATATCGCAGTGCTGTTCGAGACCATGCGTGCGGATAAAAAGTTCTACGAAAATACGGTGCGCTGTACGCCGGACACCTTTGGAAACTATTTGTTCAAAGTGGTGCGCGCACTTTTCCTGGAGGCCGTCGAAGCTCTGGACAATGGCACGGTACCGGATGCCGACAAGGCGTTTTTTGCAGACTTTTATGCCTACGGAAGCTGCGGAACAGTCAGAGCTTGGGTGGCTGCCGGTATGAAAACGCCGCCAGAGGAGCTGGCCCGCAGCCTAAAACGGCTTGCACAGGACAGTGAGAAGCTGGCATACCGGCGTTATGTTGAAGAGCGGGGCGAAAAGCCTGCTTTGTAGAAATATGTACAACAAAAAGGACGCCGCAGATCTTGCGGCGTCCTTCTTGTCATTCGCAAAGTCCGGCGGCGTGTTCCAGCAGAGCGAAAAGGTGTTCCCGGTCCGCTTCCTGCAGCATGGGATAGACTGCATCATACAGCTTGGCTTTTTGTGCATCGTCAAATAAGCCGCCGGCGACGCCTGCGGTAAATTCAACGAGGTTGCGTGCCGTTCGCGCCGGGTTTTTGGCTGCGTGCCGCAGTGCGGGATGCAGGGCGGCTTCCAGCGCTGCAGCCTTCAGCTTTTGTTCAAAGGTCATCTCATCACCTTACTTCGCTTCTATCCTACGCCATGGAAGTACACTTGCCCATAGACAAAATGTGCGGTTTGTCTAAAAACGTACAACCGATGGTTATTGTCTGCTTTTTTTACAGGGGCGTACAACTGTATAATGACATGCGCCCGGACGGGCGGTATACTGATGCCACCGAAAGGAAAACGGGGCATATGTCCCGAAGAGAAAGGGCGCATGAGCATTATGAATAAAAAGGTTTTGGGCATCGCAGCGGCAGCCGCAGCAGCGGGCGGCGCGGTTTACGCGGCAAGCAAAGTAAAAAAACAGGCGCAGGCACAGGGAATGCGCAGGGAAAAGGAAAGCCTCCAGCCCCGTAATTACGGCGATAAGCAGGTTTATCTTGTGGGCGGCGGCCTGGCATCTATGGCTGCGGCTGCATACCTTGTACGGGATGCGAATTTTGACGGTCACAACATTCACATACTGGAAAGCATGGATGTCTTGGGCGGCTCAAACGACGGTGCGGGCAGTGTACAGCAGGGCTTTGTCTGCCGCGGTGGCCGTATGCTCAACGAAGAGACCTATGAAAATTTCTGGGAGTTGTTCCGCAGCATTCCGTCGTTGGAGCAGCCGCAGCGCAGCGTCACAGAGGAAATTTTGAACTTTGACCATGCGCATCCCACATGTGCGCATGCACGTCTGATCGACAAGGACGCCAAAATTCTCGATGTCCGCAGCATGGGCTTTGACAATGCGGACCGCTTGGCAATGACAAAGCTGCTGCTTACACCGGAGGAACGGCTCGACAATATGACCATCGAGGATTGGTTCGGCCCGCATTTCTTTGAAACGAATTTCTGGTATATGTGGCAGACGACCTTTGCTTTCCAAAAATGGAGCAGTCTGTTCGAGTTCCGGCGTTATATGAACCGCATGATTTTTGAGTTTCCGCGTATTGAAACGCTGGAGGGCGTCACACGAACGCCGTATAATCAATATGAGAGCGTGATCCTGCCGCTGAAGGCCTATTTGGAGACGAACGGCGTTCGGTTTGAAACAGGGCGTACCGTGACGGATATCGATTTTGCACCCGGGGAGGCGCTGACGGCGACAGCGCTGCATTTTTCGGACGGTTGCGCGGTCGATTTGCGCGAGGGCGACGTATGTATCATGACAAATGCCTGTATGACGGATTCCGCCACGTTGGGCAGCTTGCATGCACCGGCTCCGGCACCGGAACGAAAGCCGGTTTCCGCTGAGCTGTGGGCGAAGGTGGCGGCGAAGCGGCCGGGGTTGGGCAATCCGGAACCGTTCTTCGGCAACGTGAATGAAAGCAACTGGGAAAGCTTTACGGTGACCTGCAAAGGAAACCGGCTGCTGAAGATGATCGAAAACTATTCGGGCAACATCCCCGGCTCCGGAGCGCTGATGACCTTTAAGGATTCTTCGTGGCGTATGAGCATTGTGGTGGCGGCACAACCGCACTTCAAAGCCCAGGACCCGGATACCACGATTTTCTGGGGCTACGGCCTTTATACGGATCATGTGGGAGATTATGTGAAAAAGCCCATGAGAGATTGTACCGGCGCAGAGATCCTGAAAGAGCTGCTGCATCAACTGCACTGGGAAGAACATCAGGAAGAGATCATGGCGGATGTCGTTAATGTCATTCCGTGTATGATGCCGTATGTGGATGCACAATTCCAGCCGCGGGCAATGGCCGACCGGCCGCCGGTGGTGCCGCAGGGCAGCACAAACTTTGCGATGGTGAGCCAGTTTGTAGAGATACCGGAGGATATGGTGTTCACCGAGGAATATTCTGTCCGTGCGGCCCGTATCGCCGTGTACACATTGTTCGATATCCCCAAAAAGATATGTCCTGTCACACCCTACAACAAGGCCCCCAAAGTCCTGCTGAATGCAGCCCGGACAATGTATCGCTAAAGAAGCCGGGGCTTGTTTCATCGGAACGAGCCCCGGTTTTTCTGCGTGTTCAATTAACAAATCTTTCATGCATCCTGTTCGTGAGTATGATATAATGAATCAGGGCTGATCCTCAGTAATTTAGGAGAGGAAAAGGATAATCGCATGAATCTTTTGTTTTTTTTAACGCCGAAGGCCGAGGTGGCGTATCTGTATGATGACTTCACCCTGCGCCAGGCGATTGAGAAAATGGAGTACCACCGTTATTCCTCCATACCTATTTTAAATAGGAAAGGAGAGTATGTTGGCACCATTACAGAGGGTGATATCCTGTGGGCGGTGAAGCGGAATTATAACTTGAATCTGCAGGACGCCGAGGATATGCCGATCATGAGCATCCCGCGCAAGCGGGATAACAAATGCGTCTCAGTGGATACGGACATGGAAGAACTGATCGCGGCGGCAATGCGGCAAAACTTTGTGCCTGTTATTGATGGAAAAAACAGTTTTATCGGCCTGATCAAGCGTAACAGCATCATCCAGTTCTGTTACGACCAATACAAAAACAGTCTGAGACAGGAAACGCAGGTCTGCATGAAAATATCATGCCGTGAAAATGAAAAAAAGACGTTGACAAAAGTGCAAGGATGACGTATAATAATTTTTGCCGCCGGAACGGGCGGCAATGTCCGGGTGTAGCGCAGTTTGGTAGCGCGCTTGAATGGGGTTCAAGAGGCCGTGAGTTCGACTCTCGCCACTCGGACCATGCGGAGTATCATTAAAGGATCTGAAAAGGTCTGCTGATGATACTCCGCATTTTTTATTTCCAAGTTTATATAGCGATCTGTGCGGAGGCGTAGCTTAGTGCTACGCCTTTTCTCGTTTCCAAAAGAATGTCCCGCTCAGGAATCTTCCGGCGATCCGGCACCTCAAAGGCACCAATGCAGTTGTAGTGGATCGTCACCCGCTGATTGGTAATGCCGTCCTCCTTGACCGCCGGATAAACCTCGATGTACTGAATAAGCTCGGCAACCATGCGCTTGGTGATGGTGGTGGCGTCGGTGTAGCGGCGCACCGTTTCCAAGAAAGCATCCACATCCATCTGCTTATCTTCCAGCTTTTTCAGCTCCAGCCGCAGGGCCTTGATCCGTCCGGCGTTCTCGCCCTGCTCCTGCTCATACCGCTTGGACATTTTGGCAAACCGGGTATCGTCGATCTTGCCGGACACATTGTCCTCATAGAGCCGCTCAAAGAGCATATCCAGCTCCCTGTCCCGGGCCAGCAGCCCATCCAGCTCCCGCTTCTTGCGTACCCGGTCATTTTCCGCTACCTTGGCAGAGCGACCCACCATCGCCTTGATGAAGTCATTTTCGTATTCGTTAGCGAAGCAGGCAAGCCGGTGTATCTCGTAGAGCACCACCTGCTCCAAAAAGTCCAGCCGGATATAGTGGGTAGACGAGCATTTGCGGAGGCCGGAATTGTGGTTGTTGCAGCTAAAGAACTTGATGTCGTGGTTATTCTGATTAAAGTGGAAGTTCAAATTGCCGCCGCACTCGGGACACTTCAGATAGCCGCAAAAGGCGCTAGACTCCTTCGTTACGGTAGGCCGCCTGCGCCGAGTGGTTTGCAGGCTTTGCACCTTTTCCCAAGTCACACGGTCAATGATGGGCTCATGGACATTGAGGAAGATTGCACGGTTTTCTTCCGGGTTTTCAATCCGGCGCTTCATCTTGTAGGACTTGGAATAGGTCTTGAAGTTAATTACATCGCCACAGTATTCCTGCAAGGTGAGAATTTTCTTGACGGTGGTATGGTTCCACTTGGTAGGCTCCAGCGTGCTTTTAGAGCCGCCCTTGCTGATCCCCTTGCTGGTTCGATAGGCCGAGGGGTTCAGCGCCCCCATCGTCCCCAGCGCCGTGGCAATCTGCAAGGGGCCGTTGCCCTCCAAGGCCAGACGGTAGATGCAGCGTACCACCTCGGCGGCTTCCGGGTCAATCACCCAAAACCGGGGATCGTCCGGGTTCTTTATGTAGCCGTAGGGCGGCGGAGAAAGCGGAATCCCAGCATTGCCTTTCATCTTGTTGACGATCCGGCGTTTCTTGGAGATGTCCTTGGCGTAGTACTCATTCATAATGTTCTTGAACGGGGTGAAATCGTCCTCGCCTTCGTCGCTGTCCACACCATCGGAAACGGCCACCAGCCGCACATCATGGAGCGGGAAAAATTCCTCGGTGAGCTTGCCAACCTCAATGTAGTTCCGGCCCAGCCGGGAGAGGTCTTTCACAAACACCGCCGAGATGTACCCAGCCTCGATTGCGGCGATCATTTTCTGAAAGCCGGGGCGCTTCATGGTAGTGCCGGTGATACCGTCATCCACGAAAAAGATGGTATCCGTATAGCCCTTGTCCTTGGCGGCCTTTTGAAGAATTTTCTTTTGGTTCTGGATACTGTTGGACTCACTGTCCATATTATCGTCACGGCTCAGTCGGCAGTAGAGGGCGGCTGTGCCGGTAGAGATTTTCTTGCTTGACTGCTTCATAATGTCCTCCTTTCCAAGCAGCCGAGCAAGGCTTCATCCTATGTATATTATACCTCTGCCGACCGCCCGAGTTAAGGATGTCGATGGAACAGTTAGGCTGGCTCCAAATCGGCCAGCATCAGCTTCAACAGGATGTCACGCATGGACTCGCCTTTGTCCTTGTAGACGGGCGTGACAATGAATTGAATTTTGCCGACTTGATAGGTGTATTCCTCCTTGACGGGTACGGGATCTTCCATGTGGGCCTCCTTCCAGAGCGATACGAAAACAGTGACCGACAGTCCCCCTTGTCCCGTGGGGAAACGCAAGAGGGCGGC
>OLOL01003238.1_pt1 | contig 10350 bp, 6 predicted proteins | sample 1673081 | NCBI WGS metagenome assembly OLOL01 (sample SAMEA3136753, study PRJEB25190) | human gut metagenome
CAATACACATGGCATACTTGAAAAGCATACCAGTTTTGCGGTGCAGAATCAAGCGAAAAAAAGACACATTCGCATGGATTGTACGATGTTATATTTATTTTATCTTTCACTTTATTATTTCTGCTCTTATTGGCTGCAAAACCGCAAAAAGGGCCGCAGCCCTTACGGACTGCGGCCCTACATATTACTTTATGCGGTGCGGCTATTAAATCAGTACATGCCGCCCTTCCAAACCACACTTTTGGAGCCGAGTCACGAATATCGGGAAACGTAGACTTTTGTAGAATTATCAAGGCCACGAGCCGATTTTTCCAGATTCTCCGTTTTTGCACGATCCACGCTTTTCTACGCAAATCTACGCCACTTACCGGGTGATTGGCGTAAGTTTTGGCGTAAGTTTCGGCGTAAGCAATTCCGCTTCATGCGTCGAAAATCACAGGTTGCCGGCGATCTGTTCAAAGGCCTTCTCAACCGATTCAAAGCTGCTGTGCGTGTAGACATCCAGCGTCACACTGGCATTGGAGTGTCCCATCAGGTATTGCAAGCTTTTTACATCCAGCCCGGCCTGCTGAACATTGGTGCAGAAGGTGTGTCGCAGCACATGAGGTGTAATGCGCGGAACAGGTTTGCTGTACGCCTTCTCAAACTTTCCCTGCACGCCACGCATATAGTTTTCCAAGTGCATTGCCACCTTCGGCATCCCGGACTTGTCCAGAAAGAGAAATCCGCTGCAACCATCCACCAGTGCTTCCACTTTCGTGGACGCTCTGGCTTTTACTACACGCCGAAACGCCGCACAAACGGTATCTGTCATGGGAACATTGCGGATGCCGCTTTTGGTCTTTGGCGGCGTGACGAAGTAGGGCTTTTCAGCCGTCCGGCAAAGCTGCCGCCGCACATGGATGCAGTGCCGTTCAAAGTTGATATCTGCTCGTGTCAGGCCGTACAACTCGCTCACGCGCAAGCCGGTTCCCATAAGAATGACGATATCATCATAATAGTTGCCGCCATAGTCTTGAACGAATTGCAGATATTTCTCCTGCTGTTCTCTGGTCAGGGCATTGCGCACATAAGCGTCCTTCGGCACAACGTCCGACAGCTTGAACTTAAATGGATTCTTGCGGATGATGTCATCCTCTACCGCCATCTCAAACGCCGGTCTGACAACGCTTTGCAGGATTCCTATGGTGTTTTGCTTGAAACCGCTGTCATGCAGAAACACGAACCAGCCTTTCGCATCGGACAATTTTACCGTTTTGATGGCTTTTTGCCCGAAAGGGTCAGCATGAATCCGCTTGACCGCTGTGTTGTACGACCGAAGTGAATTGGGTTTCAACCCACGTTTCAGGTTCATATAGCGGTCAACCAGATCAGCCACCGTCATCTCTCCGGCGGCGTAGTCGATGCCGTCTGCCAGATCGCGCCACAGTTCTTCCTCTTTTTTCCGCAGCTCTGTCAGGGATTTAGCGTAAATACAACGCCGTTTCTTGTGGATATCGGTATAACGATAGTCGTAGGTGCCGTTTGCTCTCTGGCTTTCGCCATCTTTCAAAACACGGCCCTTGCTATCCTTGCGCTTTTCAGGCATTTAGAAGCTCCTTTCTGTGAAAAGCGCATCTATAAGGTCAGTGTCAGTATAACACATCAACCATGCGATTTCCACCGATATCGAATAGAAAAGACGTTGCATCATTCTCAAATAGAATACGCCTGCTCGATAAAGCAATCAAACAGACGGCGCTTGATCAAACGCTTGTTGCCCACCCAAAGGACAAATTTGCACTTATCCTCGTTGGTAATCTCGCGCAGTTTATTGATGCCAATGCCGGAGTATGCTGCAGCTTCCTCCAGCGTTAAATTGCTCTTTTCCCAAATCGGAACTTGTCGGGACTTGGTCCCTCCATCTTGCTGATGCAAGACCGTTCCGTCGCTTGAAGTCTCCACCGGGGACTTCATTGCTTCGCAAACGCGAACTTCCTTCATAGGCAGACCTCCAATTCCTTGTAACCGAACGCCTGTAACCGGGCAGGAAAATTCTCTTTTTCTGCACACAGGGCATCCGGTGGACTTTATACTTTTTCTTATCTTTTTAAGGTTACATGGTTACAGAAAGCGGAAAACGCAGCAATCATGCGGTTTTTGCGCTGTAACTGCAGCGTAACCAAACCTGTAACTGACCGTGTAACCGTTGTCCATCAGAAGGGAAATCCCAGTTGCTGGGCTTCCGCATCCGTCATTTCGGAGAAATCTTCAGCCCCGGTTTCGGGGCTGGTTACGCGCTCCCAGCCTTTCTGAACACCGTACTTCGGGTAACGCTTGGCGGTTTTGTGAGCCTGCCAGCCTTGAATGTCGCCGCGCGAAATTCCTGTGTTCATGATCTCGCAGATAGCACGGGTCTCCCACTCTGCCGGGATATTGGTGTTGCCCAGTGCTTCCGCATAGAGCTGCTTGGAACACACCCGGTCACCTGCGTAGTCCTCCAGAAAGGCGTAAATCATGCCAGCCTGCGCATCCTCCTGCATGAAGTCCTGCTGGTGGGCTTGCAGCGTTTCCTGCATGGCAGGGCTGAATGCCAACTTGTAGTTGCCGCTGTTGTAGATGGTCATGGCTTCTGCCCAAAGCTGGTCGATATAGGCACGGGATTCGGCTTCATCGTCTAGAATGTGGACTTCGGCCAGTTCCGCATCCACCGGAACGGGGATAAAGCGGCGATTACCCGTGCGGTCACGGGGCAAAAAATCCTGCCGGTTGGTCGTGCCAGCAAAGACACACTGGCGCAGACGGTCGGCAGGATGGGTCTCGTAGGGGACTTTATAGGTCTCCTTCTGTTTGCTGAGAAAACTCTTGATCTCCTCGATGCTCTTGGCATTGGCGGTGGCGATCATCTCCGACATTTCGATGATCCAGTGACCTTGCAGCTTGCGGTACACGTTGTCATCGTCCAGCCGCCGCAGGTCATCCGAGAACCACTCATCCTTGACCGCCAGCAGTCGAAAAAAGGTGGACTTCCCCGCACCTTGCCTGCCCACCAGACAGAGCATGGTTTCAAATTTACATCCCGGCTGGAACACCCGCTTGATGGCTCCCAGCAGGAAGATCTTCATGGCTTCGCAAGTGTATTCGTCCTCCGCAGCACCGAGAAAGTGGTGCAGGACGTGAGCTATCCGCTCTGTTCCATCCCATTCCAGGCCGTTCAGGTAGTCCCGGATGGGATGATAGCGGTTCTCGTTGGCAACGATGCGGATGGCGGATTCGATTTTCTTTTCACTGGAGATGCCGTACTTCTCCATTCTCCGCAGGATATACTTCATGTCAGTGTCGTTCAGGGTCTTGCCGGAGCGGGGCCAGCCCACAGGCTTTACGATGTCGATGCGCTCGCTCAACAGGTTCAGCCGGATGGCATCGGCAAGCACATGGTCGTTCTGCAAAATCGTGATACAGTTCTGGATCGTCCGCTGAATTTCGCCATTGGAGTGCTTGGTCAGCATTTCTTTCACATCGGTAACGGTTCGGGGAGTACGTTCTTCGTTGACTTCTTTGCTCAATAAACATCACCTCGTGTTTCTGACTTTTCGGCGGTAGGCGGGACAGATGGCTTCCTCTGTGCCTGTTCTGCCTGCAAGCGATTCAGCAGTTGCAGAACGGAATCCCGTGCTTTCTCCTTGACCTGTTCTTTGCCTTTCTGCCGAACTTCCGGCTTCAGCAGCTTCTCTTGCAGACGTGTAGCGGTGGTCTGCATAGTCTTGAGGAACTTATCCAGCACGGTGTCCAACCGATGGGCGGCATACTCTCTCGTGGACTGCGGAGCCTTGCGTTCCGGGGACAGCACCCACTTCTTCGTGTCTTCGATCATCCGCATATCCTCTTTCCGAGTTTCGGTGCGCACCACGTCGGTCACGACCTCCACCGCCTTGTCATAGGCCGCAGCCGAAACTTCATCGATCAGAGTTTCCATGTCGTTGACCTTGAGGGTCAATTCATTCAGCTTGCTCTGCTGGGCGGCAAGCTGCCCCTTTTGCTTGGCAAGGATGAAGTCCTGCTTTTCCAGATACTTGCGGTTGCCGTATTCTGCTTCTTCCTCCAGTTCCAGCCCGTGCCGCTTGGCGATCTCAAACAGCATCTTCCGACAGGCGGCATCAAAGGTGATCTTGCGGTTGTTCCTGCGGCTGAGGGGCTTGTCCGGGTCGGGCAAGTCGAAGCCCAATGCCTCCAGTGCCTTTTCCTGCTGGGGTGCTACCTCGCCGTACTTGTTCTCGCAGTCGAACACATGACGTTCGTGGATGTGGGGTGTGCTTTCGTCCAGATGCAGCGCCCAGTCCAGCACATGAACGTGGGCGCCATACTTGGCCTTGAACTCCTCAATGAACTCTGTGACGATGTTCAGCAAGTCCTCTGCGGAGGCGTGTTCGTCCAGCGTTCCCAGCTGGTAGATGGTTTCTTCCGGGCAGGTCTTACGGCTGGACAGCAGGTCGGGAATGGAGCGGTTGCGCTCCGTGTGCCGGATCTTGGCATTGCGCTCGTTCTGGCTTTCGATGAAGGCCGTGTACCGGCTCTCGTAGAATTGCCGTTCCACATCCGAGAAGGTTGCCGCCAGATCGTCCGGGTCGGGTGGAGCGAGAGCCAAACGGAAACCGTGAAAGCAGTCCCAGTAGATGTTGCCCTTGGCTCGTTCCGGGTCGATGTGCTCACTGTTGGAAAGGTTGAAACTCCGGTCATTGTGTTTTGGGTTATAGGTGCCGTGGGCTCCGGCTCGTCCGTTGTGTCGTGTCAGTTTCAGATAGACATCCCTCTTTTCCTGTATTTTTTGTACGGTCACTCGTGCGATCAAATCACAGGAGTGATACAATTCTTCCAAGCAAAGGGTCTCGCATTTCAAGACCGTGTCTTGAAATCTTCTCTCGGAATCGAGAGGTAATCCTTTCAGAAAAGGATTTATGTGGTTGTCATACTGCAAAGAAAGTGACCTATCGCTCCTTCCCTCAGTGGGAGATCATGGCGTTTGTCGCTTTCTGCTTAGAAGAGTTTGCTTCTGCTCTGCAAGAAAAGTATAACAGAGAAACTCATAGTCGAACAGGAACTATGAGTTCCTAATTTTCAGTGAAAGTAGGAAGAATCGTTCCCATTTCTTGTTGCATCGCTATTCTTTCTTTGCAGGAAATCACTAAGATGCTGCATCTCTGCAATTATCATAGCACCTGAAATTGCAAAAGTCGTGGACTTCGTAGGCCTATTATTGGCCCCCTAAGTGAACCTGTTTTGATTACTTTTTCCTGATTTTGGTATAAGGTTTAGCGGGGGGCTTCTTTCATTTCAACAGCTTGCCGGGAGAGAACGCAGCAGCGGAGCTGCTGGATCTGCCGCCGTTTTGCGCCAGATAATATACCCAGTAGGATATGACGCACAGCGTCATATCACTGGGCAAGGCGTTCCCCCTTGACTCCCTTCAAAGGGCTGCGGTCTCGCCTGTCGGCTCGGTCGGTGCTTCAAAATACCTGCGGCCTTTTGAGGTCGTCACTGGCGACCCGCACCTCTGCACTCTTGCTCCGGGCAAACTGTCCTGAACGGACAGCTCGTCCGGCTTTTTCAGTTGGCCAAAATGACCAACTGATTCTGTTACGGGTAAAATCAAGTGCCGGGTGGCGGCACCTGATTTTCAACAGACCTTGAGACGGTACGAAAAACGATGTGCTCATTTTGAGTACTTGCAGCATCTGTAACACGTTTTCGATAGACTTTTTGTCGGCAGGAGTTGCTGCAATAGCGGGCATCTGCACGTTTTGGCGTGAATTTTTCACCTCAGCACTGGCAGACCAAATCCTGACGGCGCATTTGGCGGTATTCCCGCTGCCGCAGATTGTTGGCCTGATTGCCGCACCAGTAGCTGTGACAGTATTTCTTGGTGTAGATGGTGGTGTAGAACACCCGACCGCAGCCGCCGCAGATAAGTTTGTGGACGGCGTATCCTCCGGCGGTAAAGCCCGTTTCCTCATACGATTCTTTCAAATAATCCTGATTGTTCTGCTCCCATTCTTCGTTTGTCATATACATGGAGATGACCCTCCTTTCACTGGCGTTACAGAAAAACAATGTGGTCAATTTAACCACATTGTTTTCTGGTAACTGAGGAATCAACGTTTAGCCGTTCTCCCTGCATGGATTTCCTGCCCCCTTCCGGCGGCGTTTTCCGGCTCTCCCTTGCGGGGTCATCGCCGGGTATCCCATGCAGACGGTCATGCGGTTTTCAAGGTGCGGTGCTGGATTTGGCAATAAAAAAATCGCCACACAATAACCTGAACCTGACCATCCCTTCCGGGATGGCCTTGGTTCGGGTTCGTTATGTAGCGATAGAAAGTTAAAAACTTGCTCCGGCTCCTTCGGGAGCCGAGCTGAAACTCTAAGTAAATATGTTATATTAAATTGTTGGGATAGATTACCACCAAAATCGAGTTGTGTCAACAAAAAGTTTTGAAAACACGCTGATTTCGGCGGTTTGTAAGAAAATGCAAGGGAAACTTTGGTAAAAAGAGCGAACAGGACAACTCGTTCTGTTTGTAATGGAATGCCAACTCGGAACTTTTTGAGCAAAAAAACAACCGTCCACTTCAAGTTGAGCTTGAAAACGGACGATCATTCTTGCAAAGTGATTTTCAAATTTGGGAGGCGTTTTGAGAGGCCTCATAGCGCTAGCAAGAGGTTATACAAAGACCATTTTTGCGTTGCCAAACACTTGTTGGGAAAGTCAAACCCTTGAACTGCATCCGGTGGATGCAGGCTGTGCGATTGCATCGCTGATTCGTTCAAACTCATCGCAGCCCTATATTATCGCTCACACTCTCGATCAGGATGTCAAATGCAGAAGCGGCCATCTGCATCTACGCAAACAGCCGCTTCATGATTCATTTTGTACTGGTCACTGCAGTACCTTATTCATCAGCTCTTGATAGCTGTCTACATGGTCGTATGTCACAAGACCATCTGACAATTTTGCGAAGAGCTTCTTGGCGCAGTCGATCTTGGACTTCTCGATTGGGCGCAAGTTCAGGCTTTCCATCGTGCCTTTGGTTTCTGCTACAAAATAGATGTGTTTCACCTTGCCCTCATGGAACACGATTGCCCAGTCCGGGGAGTAGTGTCCAACCGGGGTCGGAATATAGAAGCCTTTCGGCAGTTTTGCATAGATAAAGACTTCCTCTGCACCATCCAGATTTTCCGCAAACTTCCGTTCCACGCTCTTTTCCGCTGTGCCATCGGTGAAAACGTAATCCTGAATCGCCTTTTGTGCCTTGTAAGCCTTATCCATCGTCAAAGCGTGTTTCTCTGCCGTAAAGATGCTGCTGTCGTAGCTGCCCTCAATGGTATCATAGGTGATATGCTCCACGATCATGGTAGCTTTCTGCTCCTTGACCAGCCGGATCACCTTTGCGATAAATTCTTCCGGGTTGTTCTGGTACATCGCAAAGGTTGTCGGCTTGATGCCCTGCAAAATCCGTGCAACGGTATGCCGGGTCAGCGTTGTGCCCTCTGCAATTTTGCCGATCAGGTCATACGCAACCTGACCTGCGTAGTCATGTTCTAATTTTTTTGTTCTGCTCTTGGCATCGCTGAAGCTGCTGCCTTCTCGCACCATATCGGCACTCAGAACATCTTTCTGCCCGGCATAGGTGACGGTATATTTCAACCGACTGACGTACAACTCGCTGTCGATGTGTACGATTGCTTTCTGAATCAATTCCTCAGAATCAAAATCCACCGTATAGGCGTATTTGTGGTTGATCGTCTGCCAGAGCTTCTGGAACTCTGCCTTTTCAAACCGGTCGTTCAGCGGATTTTCCAGCACTTTCGGCTTGTTGCCATCCTCAAACATAGACTTGAGCATACTGTCATCATAAATTGCCTGCACAAGCGTGTGCACGCCCTCTTCAATGGGCTTCAGCGTTTCCGGCACCGGTGCAAGTGTTCCGGTCTGCACATCGTCCCGGTAGTCCTGCGTGACGTTATCCTGCTCATCCACATAGTTATTGCGGACAAGATACTGATAAATTGCCCGTGCCTGACGGTCATCCACCTTGACGATTTTGCCATCCAGCCTGATGGTCTTGCCGGTAAAATATGCAATGTCTGCCTTGCGTGGGCGGTCATACAGCACTGCTTCGGTCTGCTTTTGCAGTCCGTCTACAAATCCTGCATAGCTCTCGCTGGCAATAACGGTCAGGACGTTGATATCCTGCACCTTATCTCCCAGCACTTCCGCATCCATGCGGTTTCCGTCCTTATTCACGCACAGACGCAGACCACGGCCTACTTCCTGCCGCTTCTGCGTGGTGCTGTCGCTGTGCTTCAGGGTGCAGATTTGAAACACATTCGGGTTATCCCAGCCTTCCCGCAGGGCAGAGTGGGAGAAGATGAACCGGGTCGGCTCTTCAAAGGACAGCAGACGTTCCTTATTTTTCAGGATCAGGTCATAGGCAGAAATGTCATCCGACATATCTGAGCCACGCTTGACCGAACTGTTGACGCTGTGACCTTTCTTGTCGATGCTAAAATAGCCCTTGTGGACATCATGCACATCGGTTGAATCCAGATAGGCTGTATAAGCAGGGTCGAACAGGGTGCGATGCTCATTCAGAACCGAAAGATACTCCTGTTCAAAAATCTTGCCGTACTCGCCCAGCAGCTCGTTTCCGTCTTCATCGTACTGGCGGTATTTTGCCACTTCGTCGATGAAGAACAGCGAAAGTGTCTTGATGCCCAGTTTGAAAAGTTCCTGCTCTTTTTCAAAGTGCGAAAGGATCGTTTCATGAATCTGTACCCGGCGCATATCGTTTTCGGAAACGTCGCCGGTAACATCACCTTTGCGGATGGTGTCTCCGTTCGTAAAGGTCACAACGCCCGTGATCGGGTCGATTTCCGACACCACGAAGCCCTTGTACTGCTCCATTTTCTCGGAGATGTAATAAAGATTATCGCCCACATCCAACGTATGGAACTCTCGCTTCGTACCGTTCTGGTGGCTGACTTCCAGCTCCACTTTTGCCCGCGGCGGATTTTTCGGGGAGATGATGATGCTTTCCAGATACAGATACTTGTCCGTACCACGCAGATTTTTGACCTCAAAGCCTTTGACTTCGATTTTCTTGACCAGTCGCTTATTGTAAGCGTCCAGCGCATCCAGAACGTAAATCAGATTATGCTGCTTGGCGTGGGTAGCAGAGTAATTCAGTGTGAAAAGTGGATTGAACTTTTTCAGGGCTTTCTGAGTGGCAGAGTCCTCTTTGCCCATCTTCTGCGGTTCGTCCAGAATCAGGATCGGGCGGTTGGCGGCAATCACATCAATCGGGCGGCGGGAGCCGAACTCATCCCGCTTGGTGTAGATAATTCTCGCAGCGGCATCACCCTTGCGGCCTTCCACGTTCTTGTCCTCGTTCATGGAGGCGGCAAACGCCTGCGTGTTGATGATCATGACATTGATGCCGGAATTGCTGGAAAAGGAATCCAACTGATTCAGGTTGCTGCTGTTGTAGATAAAGAACCGTGCCTTTTTGCCGTAGCACTCCATAAAGTGATCGGCAGTGATCTCAAAGGACTTCTTTACGCCTTCACGGATGGCGATACTCGGCACAACAACGATAAATTTGCTCCAACCATACCGCTTGTTCAGCTCGAACATGGTCTTGATGTAAACATAGGTCTTGCCTGTGCCGGTTTCCATCTCAATATCCAGAGAACACCTGCCCAGCGGTGCCACCAACTTGTCCGACTGATGGATGTTTGCTTCTGCTTGCAACGCGCGGATGTTCTGAAGCAGCTCCTGGTCGGTTAGTTGGAGTGCTTCGTTCTTAAAACCGGAATCGTTGATCAACCTGAGCGAATTGAGCAAAGGTTACCATCTGGTACAGATCGTACTTGAAAGCGGTGAAGCGAAAACAGTACGTATTATGAAAAAGTAAATAATCCGATTATTCTGTAATTAAGGAATATATTTAGAGGTTAATTAATGGAAGAGATGTTCTGTGGAGATAGCGATCTTTTGTAGAACATCTCTTTTGAAAAATAGAGTCTATAATAAAATATACGGAAAATATGGTAAAGAGAGAGTTTGTTAAAGAAATATCCGAACGTATGTCTATAACCCAGGTAGAGGCAAAACAATTTGTAAAAGTATTTCAAGATATTTTGACGGAAGAGTTACAACAGAATAGACCGTTGGAGTTACAGGGATTTGGAACATTTAGTTCTTGGAAACAAATCGGGCGTGCTGCCCGCAATCCGAAAACGGGTGTACCTTGTTGGATAGAGCCTCGTGTGAGTGCAAAATTCAGGCCTGGAAAATTTTTACTGGAAGCTTTGAAT
>OLOL01003250.1_pt1 | contig 10323 bp, 8 predicted proteins | sample 1673081 | NCBI WGS metagenome assembly OLOL01 (sample SAMEA3136753, study PRJEB25190) | human gut metagenome
GCTTAAGGTAATGGATACCCTCTACTTCTCATTTTCAATCTTATCTCCTCTGGCTTCCCTGCGATTTTTTCTTGAATTTACGTTCTACGATGTTTCTTGCAAAAAGAATGACTAACGCAATCACAACCAGCAGGGATGACACCGCAAAAGCCGCAGTAATCGATGTGTCTGTTCCCGACATATAAAGCGCATCTATCTCAAGCGGCAGTGTGAAAGTTTCACCTCTTGCTTTTGACAGGGCATTGACTGCACCAAACTCTCCTAACGCTCTCGCCGTACAAAGAATAATTCCATAGACCAATCCCCATTTCATCTGCGGAAGCGTAATCTTTCGAAAAATGGTAAATCCGGATGCTCCCATCAGCGCTGCAGCCTCTTCTTCGTCTTTTCCCTGGGCATTTAAGACCGGGATAATCTCTCTTGAAACAAATGGAAACGTTACAAATATTGTGGCAAGCACCACACCTGGAATTGCAAATGTGATTCGAACGTTTGTTTCAAAGAATTCATTGAATGCCCGGATTGCCGGATACATCCAGCCCAGGCGGCCAAACGTCATCAAATACGCAAGTCCGACAATTACCGGCGAGATGGAAAACGGGATATCGATGATGGTTGCGAGAATCTGTTTTCCTTTAAACGAAAATCTTGTGAGAAGCCAGGCTGCCCAGATTCCAAAAAAGGTGTTTACCACAACCGCAATGACAGTTGCAATCAGCGTGACTTTAAACGCAGATAACACGTATTCTGTTGTGATTGCCTTGATGTAAAAGGAAAAACCTTCTTTTAACGCACTCGCAAGAACCGAGACTAAAGGCACTACAAGCATGACGGTCAAAAACAAAACCGTTACCGTAACCAGGCATATTTTTGTGATTTTTTTGCTGTTTTCAAGTTTCTTTTGTTCGCTCATGTCTGGATGTCCTTTCCTTATTTTATAAAAGATTGGTCCGCCTCGATTGTCTGACCTGCACCACATTTACAAATAGCAATAATAAAAATGAAATGATTAGCATCACCAGTGCGATTGCCGTTGCACCCGCATAATCGATATAGCTTAATTTTTGCATGATGACGTAAGATACGACCTGCGTTTTGTTTTTCGCACTGTTTCCGGAAATGTAAATGACACTTCCATATTCCCCGATTCCTCTCGCAAATGCCAGACCAAACCCGGTCAGTAACGCCGGTTTTAATTCTGGAAGAATCACGCGGAAAAAAGTCATTCTTGGACTGGCGCCTAACATAAATGCCGCCTCCTCATATTGACCATCCATTTTTTCCAAAATAGGCTGCACGGCTCTTATCACAAACGGAAGTCCCACAAACACAAGCGCCACCACGATTCCGGTCTGCGTGTACGCTACATGGATTCCGATTTTCGAAAGTCCTTTTCCAAAAAATCCTGTGGTGGAATAAAGCTTCGAGAGCGTGATTCCGGCTACTGCCGTCGGAAGGGCGAACGGCAGTTCGATTAATGCATCCAAAAGCCATTTCCCCGGAAATTCATATTTGACCAGACTCCATGCCACGATAAGACCAAACATCACATTGATGACCGCCGCGAGAAAAGAGCTTGTGATACTGGTAAAAAAGGCGTTCCTGACATTTTCTTTTAAAATCAGTCCTAGAAACTCCACCGGTGAAATCCGAAGAGAATAAACAAGCACCGACGCTAACGGAATCAGCACAATGACAGAAAGCATGGTAATCACAATTCCAAGGGAAAGATGATAACCGGGTATCACTGCATTCTTTTTACTCTTTGTTTTTGTTGTCTTCTTTTCGCTGTTAGTCTCCGTATATTTCATCGAACATTGCTCCATCATCAAAAAATGTCTTATAGGCTTCATCCCAGCCACCGTAATCCTCAATTGTAAAAAGTTTCATCTGCAAATCAAATTTGCTGGAAAACTCTTGTAAAATTTCTTCCTTTACGGGTCTGTAACCATTTTCACCGATTAGTTTCTGCGCTTCGTCACTATATAAGTAATCTAAATATTCCTTACATACATCTTCTGTATGATTGCTCTTTGCATTGTCATCCACGATTGCCACACTTGGCTGCGCTAAGATGCTGACAGAAGGCGTAATCATCTCATACTCATCCGGATAAGAGTACAGTGTTGTAAATGCTTCGTTCTCCCATGCAAGCAGGACTTCTCCCTGACCATTTTCTACAAATGTAGTTGTGGAGCCTCTCGCCCCGGAATCCATAACCAAAACATTTTCATATAACTGCTTCATAAACGCTTTCTGTTCTTTTTCGCTGCCATAATTGGTCTTTGCATAGCTAAGTGCCGCAAGGAAATTCCAGCATGCACCACCACTGCTTTTTGGATCTGGCGTGATGACATTGATGTCTTTTTTTATCAAATCATCCCAGTCTTTGATGTTCTTTGGATTCCCTTTTCGAACAAGAAAAACGATTGTAGATGTGTACGGTGCCGAATTCTGTGGAAATTCATCAATCCAGCCATCCTCAATCAGCCCGGTGTGTTCAATCAGATCGATATCATGCTCTAATGCAAGTGTCACAACATCTGCATTACATCCTTCCACCACCGATCTTGCCTGTGAGCCGGAACCGCCGTGCGATTGCACTATCCTTACCTTTTCGCCGTACTTTTCTTCGTAATACGTTTCAAATATGTTGTTGTACTGCTCGTAAAATTCTCTTGTCGGGTCATACGACACATTGGTGATGGTAATCGTTCCATCCTTACTGTCTTTTGCGCAACCTGTGAGAAAACACAGCACAAACAAGAAAACCGCAATGATTGCTCTTTTTTTCATGGTTATTTTACCTCAAACAACGGTGTGGATAGGTATCGTTCTCCAGTATCCGGAAGTAACACTACTATATTCTTTCCTTTATTTTCAGGTCTCTTTGCAAGCTCCGTTGCTGCATAAATAGCCGCTCCCGATGAGATTCCCACCAGTAACCCGTCTGTTTTTGCAACTTTTCTTGCTTTATCGAAGGCATCTTCGTTCTCTACCGCAATGACTTCATCCACAATGTCCATTCGCATGACCTTTGGGATAAATCCTGCACCAATCCCCTGAATCTTATGAGGTCCTGGCTTTCCACCTGACAGTACCGGCGAACTTTTTGGCTCCACAGCCACAATCGTAACATCCGGATTCTTGGCTCTCAGTCCAAAACCCGTTCCGGTAATCGTTCCGCCTGTTCCAACGGACGATACAAAAATATCCACTTTTCCATCGGTATCTTCCCAGATTTCTTCGGCTGTTGTCTCCTCATGAATCTTTGGATTTGTCTCATTTTCAAACTGCTGTGGAATAAATGCATTGCCGTATTCTTCTGCAAGTCTTCTTGCCTCGTTGATTGCGCCGCTCATTCCCTCTCTTCCCGGTGTAAGACGTATCTCGGCGCCAAGTGCTGTCACAATTTTTCTTCTCTCCACGCTCATCGTGTCTGGCATAATCAGAATTAAGTGAAGCCCCTTGGATGCCGCCACAAACGCAAGGCCAATTCCGGTATTTCCACTTGTCGGCTCGATAATAATCGTATCCTGGTTAATCTTTCCTTCCTTGATTCCCTGGTCTATCATGGCTGCTGCCACCCTGTCTTTTACACTTCCAAGCGGATTAAAATATTCTAACTTTGCAATAACTTTCGCCTCAAGCCCAAATTCTTTCTCATAATTGGAAAGTTCAAGCAGTGGTGTGTGTCCGATTAACTCGGTAAGCTGTTTTGCAATCTTTGCCATATTCTTTCCCCTTTCTTTTCGTTCTCTATTTTTATTTCCTACTATTCTTATATGAATTAATGGTATATGAGAAATATTACCATATTCACCTGCTTTTGTAAATGTAACTGGTCTTACGAAAAAGTGGTAACTGGTTATAAATTTTACCTATAATGCAAAGTTTTTGTGATTTTACCTGCATTTTGTGTGGCAACGGAATCAAATTTTATATGTATTCCTGTAAAATTGCTAGATTCCGGTCATGACAGTAAATCCATGAGTTCATCCCTGGTTAACTTTCCAATTTGTCCCATTTCACCACTTAGAATCTGTTCTGCAAGATTCTTCTTGTTTTCTTGCACTTTTTGTATTTTTTCTTCAATAGTGTTCTTTGCCAGAAGCTTATATACTGTCACCTTTTTCTTCTGTCCGATACGGTGTGCCCGGTCTGTTGCCTGATTCTGTACCGCCAAATTCCACCACGGATCATAATGAATTACAACATCCGCTCCCGTCAGATTCAATCCGGTTCCACCCGCCTTAAGAGAAATAAGGAAAACATTTGTATCATCTGCATTGAACTTTTTTACCATTTCAAGTCTTTTTTCTTTTAGTGTTGCTCCTGTAATCACATAATAAGAAATCTTCTGTTTCTGAAACTCCTTTTCAATCAAATCCAACATTGATGTAAACTGAGAGAACAAAAGAATCTTATGCCCACCCTCTATTGCACGGTTTACAAGCTCCATACATGCCTCCATCTTGGCAGAGGTTCCTTTGTAATTTTCAAAGCAAAGAGCAGGGTCGCAGCAAATTTGTCTTAATTTTGTAATCTCTGCTAAAATCTTCAGCTTATTTTTCTGAAAATCGGATTCATCCTGCTCTGCAAGAACCTGCTGCATATGGACTACCTGTGCATCATATAGCTTCCGCTGTTCCTTCTCAAATTTTGCATACTGAACCTCTTCTAGCTTATCCGGCAAATCCTTTAAGACATTCTCCTTCAATCTGCGCAGTATAAAAGGATGTACCATTTTCTGAAGCCGGTTCATTGCCTCTTCATCATCATTCTTTACAATTGGCGTCTCAAACTCCCTCTTAAATGTATCATAACTGTAAAGAAAGCCTGGCATAAGGTAATCGAAGATACTCCACAATTCGCTTAATCTGTTCTCAATTGGTGTTCCGGTCAATGCATACTTATGCTTTGCTGCTATAATCTTAACCGCCTTTGCAGCTTCTGTTGTATGATTTTTTATATATTGAGCCTCATCAATCACTTCATATTGAAATTTAATCCCCTCATAATTAGAAATGTCTCTTTTTAACAAATCATATGATGTCACAAGCACATCATATTTTTCAGCTTCACTGATGAGCCTGTTCCGGTTCTCCTGATTTCCAGATATCAACACAACTTTCAATTTTGGAGCAAACTGTGCAAACTCTTCTCCCCAATTTAACACCAGAGACGCTGGACAAACAATCATGGAAACCCCTTTTTTCTTCTCTTCTTTTGCAGCAAGAAGCATTGTAATGACCTGAAGTGTTTTTCCTAATCCCATATCATCTGCAAGTATGCCGCCAAAACAGTTTTCCTCCAGTACACGAAGCCATCGATACCCTTCCTTCTGATAATTACGCAAAACCCTTGAAAGCGATTTAGGTTCCTCAAAATCAGCTTCCGAGACCGTCTTGAATTCCTTAACCAATGATCTGAACCTGCTATCCCTGCTTGCCAAAAGCGTTTCATGCTCCTCTAACATTTTTTCCAGATACAATGCACGGTAAGCCGGTATCTGCATCTTTCCCTTCACAAACTCTTTTGGTGTCAGGTGCAATGATTCCATCATTTCCACCAGTGCTAATACACTCTCATCATCCAGACTGACAAAATCTCCATTTTTCAAACGGTAAAATTTCTTTTTTGTCTTATAACTTTTAAGCAAATCTAGAAGTTCTGCCTGTGGAATGTCGTCTGTTATAATTTCAAGATTCAACAAACCATTAGAAAGTGAAACTCCGACATTTACTCTCGGTTTTTGAATAATATTCATTCGCCGAAAACGATCTGTACTAGAAACCTCGCCTAATTCCAACAATGCTTCTACACCCTCTGATAAAATCCGATAAATATTATCTTCATCACGATTACAAAAATAACAGTCCCGTTCCAAGTCAACCTGTTGGAACCATTGTTCCATAATAAATGCCGTCTCTGCTTCTCTTCCCGTCTCGCGCGTATCATCCATTTGAAATTCCTGCAAATATTTTTCTCTCTTTAAATCCAAAACCGAATATTCTTTCTCTCCATAGCACGCAAATGCCTTGCAGGTAATATCTCCATCCTCCACATCAAGGAAAAAACGGAATAATACTTCAGGCGGAAGATACTTTTCGATTTCTTCCTTGTTTCGTTCTACAACTGTAAAATATTTTTCCAGTTCCGGTAAAACCGTATAATAAAAATCTGATAAATGATTTCTTCCGATTACAAGCTGTATCTCTCCCCCATTTTCCATATATAAAAATGTTTCCAACTGTTCCATAAATGTTTCATCTATCCGGTTAAATATTGTATTATCAATATAGTAACCATTTTTTACACCTCGATAAACGGCGGGAATCTTTCCTTTTACGGTAATCCCGTGAAATTCATTTTGTTTATCAAGCTTATACTTGTCAACTGTAAGCTGAATATCAGGATTCTTCTCTCCGCGGACAAGAATACGTTTTTCTTTTTTTGAACCATCTCTGTTTTCATATTCAATGCCACTTTTGGGAATCATATCAAACAGACTGTCAAGTCTCCATCCATACATTTCAATAGAAGATGAAACCTCATGATTTCTTGTATAATAGGCACTCTCTATTCTTCTTGCAAGCTCATTTTCTTCCATTACGATCTGATGAATAAAATTGAGATATTCTAACGAATTTTTAGAAAAATTTTCCTGTTTTACACTCAGCTGTGTGTTGTTGCCAAATGTCATCATCTCACCATTTTTCACATGTCCGCAAAATTCTGTAAGATTTTTAATTACGAACATCCTGCTGCTTCCCACTTTGAATGAAAGTTTGAGTTCTCCACACTTTTTCACAAGTCTTGGTTGCAATACAAGAACCTGATTGTTTCCAACCACATCTGCCACATGATTTTTTGCCCGCTTACTGACAAATGAACTTAAGAAAAATGCACTTTTCCGGTCTGTTGCGTCACCCACTGTGTGTTTTTGCAGATACTGCTCGAACTGTAACAATAATGCAGCCTGGTATGGACAGTTGTAACTTTTATTCATCCAATAATAGTTACTGCTACTACATTTTTTACAGCCACAATTACCTGCTTGAATACCAGCCCTTGTAACGAGCAATGATACGCAAAACGGATTTCTATGTTCCTCTTTCCCCATCCCCTCAATCTGTGCCACAAAATCTTCCTCATAGTTATCCAGATAACCTGTTGTGACCATAGAGAACTCTATTTTTTTCTTTTCAATCAGACGCAGTCCCTCCTTGATACTTAATGCATCTAATTGCATATCTTCACTTATCGCAGACAAATCAAAATATTGATACCTTTCCGGACGACTGACACGTTGTTCTCCTAATATTTTTTTTACTTCTTCTGCGGCTTTCTTCTCTTCCTCTTCTTTCTTCAAATCATCTATCGCAAAAAGAACCGCTGCCATATGCTTGCACTTGTTGCCGCCACCTGCATATGGACAATTACATGACATTCTCGTTATTTTTTCATCACGAATCCCAATATATACACTATAACCTCGTTCCCCTACGACATAGGCTGTATAGCTTCCATTTTTCTCCGTAAGATTTTTTACCCGTTTTTGTAGAAAATAAGTTTCTCCGCGGTTTAAAATGATTTTACTAAACTGCTCTTTCCATTCCAACATTTCTATTCTCCTTAATGTATTTTACCCGTTTTTAACATATCACGTTGTTATCTTTCATGTATATTACACTTTTTCATTCTAGCTTCTTCCCTGTGAATTATCAAGAACAGATTCAGGCAGTTTTTTTCGCCTAAACGCTATTCTCAAATGTTATTTCTTTACTTACCAAATATACTAACGCAGCAAGAAAAGTGGTTGCGTTTCCTTACATTCAGGAGTATCATTGCGTTGACACAACATCTAGGAGGATTCAATTATAAAATCAAAAACCAGACAAATTACAGTCACTGCAATTCTACTGGCAATCTGTATTGGAAGCCAGTTCTTTAAAAATTTAAGCGTATACCTTACCGGGCCAATCATCAATGCAGCTCTCATATTAGCTGTCATCTATGCCGGACCTGCGTGTGGTATCATCTTAGGTATTATTACACCAATTACTTCCTTTTTTATCACGGGAAGTCCGATTATGGCAGCTATTCCAGCCATGTTCCCATGCATTATGATTGGAAACATTATTCTGGTTGGCGCTGTCGCACTTCTTCGTGAAAAATGCGGAAAAACTGAGGGTCTTCCGATTTCCATTGTAATCGGTGGTGTCTATGCACTTATCATTTATGCTGTTCTTCGCAAAACATCAATTGGAGAGTAGCATTCATCCTTGCTTTTTTTGCGCACAAAAGACTATTAGACAATTTTTTAACAGAGGAGAACGCTTGCTATGAACAAAGACAAAGATTTTCTTGGAACGGAACCGGTCGGAAAACTGATGTTTCGTCTGGCTATTCCGACCATTACTGCCCAGCTGATTAATATATTATATAACATCATTGACCGCATTTACATTGGCCACATCCCAGGCAGTGGTGCACTTGCTCTGACCGGAGTTGGCGTATGTATGCCCCTTATCATGATTGTTTCAGCCTTTGCAGCACTTGTTGGCAGCGGTGGCGCCCCTCGTGCATCCATTGCATTGGGAAAAGGGGATACCGACACAGCGGAACAGATTCTTGGAAATTGCTTTTTCCTGCAGGTTCTGGTTTCCATCTTTTTAACTGTTATTCTATTGCTCTGTAATCGATATCTCCTGCTTGCCTTTGGTGCGAGCAGCAACACCATTGAATATGCTGTAAATTACATGAATATATATGCAATTGGTACAATTTTCGTACAAATGACGCTGGGAATGAATATGTTTATCACAACGCAGGGATTTACAAAAACGGGAATGCTTTCTGTTCTAATCGGAGCTGGTCTCAATATCGCACTTGATCCATTGTTTATCTTTGCGTTCCGTCTTGGCGTCAGGGGAGCAGCTCTCGCAACGGTTCTCTCACAGGCTGTTTCCTGCATCTGGGTTCTTGCTTTTTTAACCGGTAAAAATACAATCCTTCATATCCGAAGAAAGAATCTTATGCTTTGTCCAAAGATTATTCTTCCTTGCGTTGCCCTTGGACTTGCTACCTTTATCATGCAGGCAAGCGAAAGCATTATCTCCGTATGTTTTAACTCTTCACTTTTAAAATATGGTGGAGATATTGCAGTTGGAGCCATGACAATTTTAACCAGTGTCATGCAGTTTGCCATGCTGCCACTGCAAGGCTTAGGTCAGGGTGCCCAGCCTATTTTAAGTTTTAACTACGGTGCGAAGAACGCAGAGCGCATAAAAAAGGCTTTTAAACTTCTTTTAACTTCAAGTCTTTGTTACTCTACCATTTTATGGGCATTTATCATGATTTCCCCGCAGATATTTGCTGGAATATTTACGACGGATTCTGCACTTTTACGTTTCACACAATCGGCACTTCGCATTTACTGTGCATGCCTGTTGCTGTTTGGAATTCAGATTGCATGTCAGATGGCATTTACATCTTTCGGAAAGGCAAAAGCATCGATTGCCGTTGCTGTTACACGAAAATTCATCCCCCGCGGACACGGGCAAGAGCAAGCGCAAGAAGGCCGAGGACGAGGCCCCCGAGAAGAAAGCCCCGCCGCTGGACGAAAAGGTCCTCGCCGGACTGCCCGCCGCCGAGCAGCTGCAAAAGAGCGAAAAGCTCCGCGACCTCTTTGCCAAGGGCAAGCAGAAGGGCAAGCTCGACTCCGATGAGATCACCGAGGTCCTCGACGAGCTCGACCTCGACGACGACGGACGCGAGCGCGTCTACAACTCGCTCGACGCTCTCGGCGTCGACTACATCAGCGGCGTCATCGAGCCCGACGATCTGGACGAGCCGCCACTGGAGGCCATCGCCGAGATCGAGGAGGAGGAGCTGGTCGACCCCAATGATCTGGTGGACAGCTTCTCCATCGACGATCCGGTGCGTATGTACCTCAAGGAGATCGGCAAGGTGCCCCTGCTCTCCGCCGACGAGGAGATCGCGCTCGCGACCAGGATGAACGCAAAGAACGACGCCGAGGCGCGCATCAAGGCCGCCGAGGAGTCCGGCGAGACCATTCCCGAGGAGGAAATGGCCTCGCTCAAAAAGACAATCAAGGACGGTGAAAAGGCCAAGCAGAAGCTCGCCGAGGCGAACCTGCGTCTGGTCGTCTCCATCGCCAAGCGCTACGTCGGGCGCGGAATGCTCTTCCTTGACCTCATTCAGGAGGGCAATTTGGGTCTTATCAAGGCGGTCGAGAAGTTCGACTACACCAAGGGCTACAAGTTCTCTACCTACGCGACGTGGTGGATCCGTCAG
>OLOL01003253.1_pt1 | contig 10309 bp, 10 predicted proteins | sample 1673081 | NCBI WGS metagenome assembly OLOL01 (sample SAMEA3136753, study PRJEB25190) | human gut metagenome
TGTGATAGAATAAGAAAGTTAATCTTGGCATGCTTTGTAAATGCCATGGAAACTGATAGAGAAAGATGCTAGAAAGAAGGATATAAATGAAGCGCGAAGATGTGAGAAATATTGCAATCATTGCCCATGTCGACCATGGAAAAACGACTTTAGTAGACGAGATGTTAAAACAGAGCGGAATCTTCCGTGATAATCAGGAAGTCGCAGAAAGAGTCATGGACTCAAACGACATCGAGAAAGAAAGAGGAATCACGATCCTGTCTAAGAATACAGGAGTTATGTATAATGGAATCAAGATCAATATCATCGATACACCGGGCCATGCGGATTTTGGTGGAGAAGTAGAACGTGTACTTAAGATGGTAAATGGTGTTGTATTAGTAGTTGATGCATTCGAAGGTCCAATGCCACAGACAAAGTTCGTATTAAAGAAAGCCTTAGAGCTTGATCTGTCTGTGATCGTATGTATCAATAAAGTAGACCGTCCAGAAGCAAGACCAGATGAAGTTGTCGATGAGACATTAGAATTATTAATGGAATTAGATGCAGGAGACAAACAGCTTGACTGTCCATTCGTATTTGCATCAGCCAAAGAAGGATTTGCAACATTAGACCTTGATGGTGAAAAGAAAGATATGAAACCATTATTCGAGACAATTATCGACCATATCGAAGCACCAGAAGGAGATCCAGAGAAACCATTGCAGGTACTGATCAGTACAATTGATTACAATGAATATGTTGGACGTATCGGAATCGGTAAAGTGGATAATGGTGAGATCGCAGTCAATAAAGAATGTATCGTAGTGAATGCTCATGACCCAGAACGTAAAGAAAAAGTCCGTATTACCAAATTATATGAATTTGAAGGACTTGATAAAGTAGATGTGAAGAGTGCACAGGTAGGATCTATCGTAGCAATCTCAGGAATTTCAGATCTGTCTATCGGAGATACGATCTGTGATGTGGATGGAGCAGAGGCAATTCCATTCCAGAAGATTTCAGAGCCAACAATTTCCATGCAGTTTATGGTAAATGACAGCCCTCTTGCCGGACAGGAAGGTAAATATGTTACATCAAGACACATTAGAGATAGATTATTCAGAGAATTAAATACGGATGTCAGCCTTCGTGTAGAGGAAAGTGAGAATCAGGACAGCTACAAAGTATCCGGACGTGGAGAATTACATTTATCCGTACTGATCGAGAACATGCGCCGTGAAGGATATGAATTTGCAGTCAGCAAGGCAGAAGTATTATACCATTACGATGAGAATGGAAAAAAATTAGAACCAATGGAGATCGCAGTCATTGATGTTCCAGAAGAATTTACAGGAGCAGTTATTGAGAAGTTAAGCCAGAGAAAAGGTGAACTTCAGAATATGACAGCCGCCAATGGAGGATATTCAAGACTTGAATTCTCTATCCCATCCAGAGGACTGATCGGATATCGTGGAGAATTCATGACAGATACAAAAGGAAATGGTATCTTAAATACACTGTTTGATGGATATGGACCATACAAAGGAGATATACAGTATCGTAAACAGGGATCATTGATCGCATACGAAGCAGGAGAAACGATCACATATGGTCTGTTTAATGCACAGGAGAGAGGTACATTATTCGTAGGACCTGGTGAGAAAGTATACGGAGGAATGGTCATTGGACAGACAGGAAAGACAGAAGATATTGAGATTAACGTATGCCGAAGCAAAAAGCTTACAAATACACGAGCTTCAGGATCAGATGATGCATTAAAATTATCTCCTCCAAAGATCTTAAGCTTAGAGCAAGCATTAGAATTTATTGATACCGATGAATTACTGGAAATTACACCAGAAAACATCCGTATCCGTAAGAAGATCTTAGATCCAACAATGAGAAAACGTGCAAAATTCTCATAAAATAACAAAATAATTTACGGTTAGTTATAAAATGTCGAAAAAGTGGGGCTAACTTTGTCGAATGGTTTTTCTTCTAATTGTGGCCAAATTGGAATAGGATTTAAAGTATACTAATAGGACACAAGAAGGGAGAAAGAGTATGACAGAGCAGGGAATCAATCATAATCAAGTGGAGGTTTGCGGACGTATCAATTCAGCATTTGAATATAGCCATGAGATTTTCGGAGAAGGATTTTATACAGTCAAACTTTTAGTAAACAGATTAAGTGAAGCAACAGACGAGATACCATTACTTGTATCAGACAGACTGATAGATGTCAGTAAAGATTACACAGGGATGCTTGTAAGGGCATGCGGACAGTTTCGTTCCTTTAATAAGCATGAGGAGAACCGTAATCATCTGATCTTATCCGTATTTGTCAGAGATCTGGAATTCATTGACAACATGGAAGGATACAGACCAAATCAGATCATTTTAGATGGATTTATCTGTAAACAGCCAGTGTATAGGATGACACCGCTTGGAAGAGAGATTTGTGACATCTTGCTTGCGGTGAATCGTTCTTATGGCAAATCTGATTACATACCATGCATTTGCTGGGGAAGGAATGCAAGATTTGCAGGAAATCTTGAAATTGGTTCAAGAATTCAGTTGATCGGAAGAATCCAGAGCAGGGAATACCAGAAAAGGATTTCAGAAAATCAGCTGATCAAACGGGTAGCATATGAAGTGTCTGTAAATAAACTGGAGTTTCATGAAAAGGATAAAGAATAAGTTGTATTTATAGTATCAGAAATGATATAATATCCTAAACCAAATATATTACTACAAAAGGAAGATTCTTTGAGGTGAAAAGATGGAAGGACGAGTGGAAGTATACTGTGGCCAGGGCAGAGGAAAGACATCCTGTGCGATTGGTCAGTGTGTGAAAGCAGCCGGGCAGGAAAAGCAGATCATCATGGTTCAGTTCCTTAAAGGGAAAGAAACAGAAGAATTAAGCTTTTTCAAACGTTTAGAACCAGAAGTACAGTTGTTTCGTTTTGAAAAATATGAAAGATCATACGAAGAGCTAAGCGATGAAGAGAAGAAAGAACAGGATCATTTTATTTATAACGGTTTAAAATACGCACATAAAGTCATAGACACAAGACAGTGTGACGTTGTCGTTTTAGATGAGGTGCTGGGACTTTTGGATCTTGGACTTTTAAAGACCGAAGAACTAGTGGAGATGTTAGAAAACCGAAGTGACGATCAGCTGATCATCATGACGGGAAGACAGATTCCAGATGAATTGATACCATATACAGATGCGGTATACTGCATCAGTACGGTCAAAGAATCTCAATGTTGATGCTACACAGGATGATAGGAGGAAAGAAAAATGTCAATTTTTACAGGTGCAGGTGTTGCATTAGTAACACCATTTAAAGAAGATTTATCGGTGGATTATGATCAGTTAGAGAAATTTATTGATTTTCAGATCGATAATGGAACAGACAGTATCATTATCTGTGGAACTTCAGGAGAAGCTTCTACAATGTCTCATGATGAGCAGATCGAGGTAGTCAGCGCATGCGTTTCTCATGTCAATGGAAGAATCCCAGTTATCGCAGGAGCAGGAGCTAACTGTACAGATGAAGCACTGAATCTTGCCAAGAGATCAGAGAAAGCAGGAGCGGACGGACTGTTAGTTGTAACACCATATTATAACAAAGCAACACAGAAAGGTCTGGAAGAATATTATACAACAGTTGGTAATTCTGTAGACATTCCAATCATCATGTACAATGTACCAGGAAGAACAGGAACAAACATCCAGCCAGCAACAGCAGTGAAGATTGCCAAGAGTGTTGATAACATCGTAGCGATCAAAGAAGCAAGCGGAGATATCGGACAGGTGGCAACACTTGCAGCATTAGCAGATGGATGTTTAGATATCTATTCAGGAAATGACGATCAGGTAGTACCTCTTCTTGCATTAGGTGGAAAGGGTGTTATCTCTGTATTATCTAACGTAGCACCAAGGGAAACTCATGACATGGTTATGAAGTTTTTAGATGGGGATGTTAAAGGAAGTTTAGACATCCAGTTAAAATACATGGATGTGATCCATAACTTATTTAGTGAAGTAAATCCAATCCCTGCAAAACGTGCAGTTTCAGAGATGGGATATTGCAGAAATATCGTAAGACGTCCATTGACAGAGATGGAAGAAGATCACGCACAGGTATTAATTAACGCAATGAAAGAAGCAGGAATTCTTTAAGGAGTTACAAAAGATGGTTAAGATTATGATGCATGGCTGCAATGGAGTCATGGGACAGGTGATCAGTAAGATCATAGAAGAGACAGAAGGAGCCGTTATGGCATGTGGTGTAGATCGTGTGGATGACGGACACAATGATTATCCAGTATTTACAGATATTAACGCATGTGATGTGGAAGTTGATGCGATCATTGATTTTTCAGCCGCACCAGCAGTTGATGGATTATTAGATTTTGCAGTTGAGCGACAGATTCCAGTTGTATTATGTACAACAGGATTAAGTGATGAACAGTTAGAGAAAGTTCATGAAGCAAGCAAAAAGACAGCAGTTCTTCGTTCAGCAAATATGTCATTAGGAGTGAATACATTATTTAAAGTATTAAAATCCATGACAAAATTATTAGCAGATGCAGGATTTGATATTGATATCGTAGAGAAGCATCACAGAAGAAAATTAGACGCACCATCTGGAACAGCAATCGCACTTGCAGAAGCTGTGAATGAGCCATTAAACAACGAATATGAGTTTGTTTATGACAGAAGTCAGAGACGAGAACAGCGTCCAAAGAAAGAGATCGGAATCTCAGCAGTCAGAGGTGGAACAATTGTTGGAGAACATGAGATCATCTTTGCAGGACAGGATGAAGTCATCGAATTAAAACATACAGCATATTCAAGAGCTATCTTTGGAAAGGGAGCAGTCAGTGCAGCCCTTTACTTAGCAGGAAAAGAAGCTGGTATGTATGATATGAGTGATGTCATTGGATAAGAGATAAGAGTTTAAAGACAATAGATACATTTGCCATTAAGACAGTGTGTTTATTGTCTTTCTTTATGGCAGGAGAGATAACATGAGTAAGATAAAGATTGCATTTTTTGATATTGACGGGACATTGATCGATCCAGAGAAGAAAAGAATAACAGACAATACCAAAAAAGCATTATTAAAGCTTAAGGAAAATGGAGTTAAGATCTGTATTGCAACAGGAAGACCGCCAGAAAAAGTTCCAGATTTCAAAAGTGAAGGAATAGATTTTGATGCATTTTTGACGTTTAATGGTTCTTATAGTTTTAATGAAGCCGAAACGATCTTTGAAAATCCGCTGGATAAAGAAGATGTAAAACAGATCATCCAAAATGGAGAAGAAATGGGACATCCTGTGGTATTAGCGACAAAGGACAGGACAGAAGCAAATGGATTAGAAGAAGACCTTGTTGAATATTTTTCCATTGCAAATCAGAGGATCAAGCTTGCAACAGATTTTGAGGAGCTTTCAAAAGATGAAGTATTTCAGATCATGATGGCAGGCGGTAAGGATGAATATAAAGCGATGCTTAAAGATACAAAAAGAGCAGCAGTGGCAGTATGGTGGCCGAAAGCTGTCGATATCATTCCGTCAGATGGAGGAAAAGGCGTTGCAGTTGAAAAGGTTTTAGAGTACTACCATTTGAGCAAAGAGGAGGCAATGGCATTTGGAGATGGTAACAATGATCTTGAAATGCTAAAGACCGTTGGACTTGCAGTGGCAATGGAAAATGCATCCAAAGAGTTAAAAGAAGCAGCTGATGTAATCTGCGGGCATGTATCAGAGGATGGAATTTATACATATTGTAAAGAAAATAATTATTTTGAATAAAAAAAGAATGGTTTCAGATACCTTGTGTAAGAAACCATTCTTTTTTATAGGAAAATTTGATGTTAAACAATATTAGGAATGAACTTTTTCCGCTTTTGGATATATTTTTTTCATTTTCTGGTCATTATAATGAGTATCAAGAAATCTTTCGAAACCATTGGAAGCAGGAACCTGTTTGTCTCTCTGATCATAACGGATCAAGGCAGATAAAGACATCAGCATATTAAGTGTCATAAAAACAACGACAAACCATGTAAAAACAGTTCCAAAAGCGATTGGAAGTTTTTCAATCAGTCCGGATAGTAATGGATAGATCTTTTTAAACCAGGCAACCGTTGCAATTCCCCAGAAGAAACAATAAAGAAGATTGATTCTTCCATTCAGATTAAAAGGCATCTTACTGTAATCCCAGAACACCTTTCCGAAGACAATTTCACTTAGAACACTGCACAAATATTCATAAGCACCTCCAAGAAATGTTCCCATCAAAAATAAAAAGCTCTCAGAACAATCTTTATAACGATATAAAAGTAAAGTAACTCCAGCAAAAGCAAATCCCCAGACAATACTGAACGGACCCCATACAAGGCTACTGCGGCTCATCCAGACACCCATCTTTAAACGGCAAAAGATCGTTTCAATGATATCACCAAGCAAGGAACCTATAAAAAACAATAAAAAGACTTTATAAAAACCACAGCCCTGAGCAAAGACGCCCGTTTTTGGAATTGTTGGAAGTTTTAATTTGCGCTGTGGATAAGCACGTTCGACACGGTGTTCCACGTAAGAAGTTATCAACTTATTTAACTTCATGCTGATCTTTGTAAGATATGCATCTGCAGATTCCCAACGCCGTTTATCGATATTTTTCCCAAAAACAACGATTGCCGTGGCTAGTATATCAATGATCAATATTGTAAGCAGAGTAAAGATAATAACGTGGCGTATCAAGGCAGGAATCATTTTGTATATAGTAAAAATGAAAGGATTTGCAAATCTGACACCAAGATATCCAAGAATTCCCCAGAAGATTGAATGAGAAACACAAATATAACCATCCAGATTCCATTTATTTTCAGAATAATCCCACCAACGTTCATGATAAAAATGTTCAATGAAATGTCCTCCAAACCACTCAATGACAGTGGCATCGATCATGGCAACAAGAAAAATCCAAAGGCCAGTCATCTCATGGGTATTGATCGTGATGATCACAGCACCGATACCGTAAGAAATACAAAGTGGGGAATTAATAAATCCACGGTTTACAAAACGCTTCTGATTAAATGCTGCCTGTATCACTTCCAGAATCCATCCAGTAAAAGAATAGAGGAAGAAAAGAAAGCATAATTCAAATAATGTTTTTATCATATGTAAAGCTCCTTTTTTGTTAATAATGTATTCAGTATATAAAAAATGAAAAAAAAATACAAGAAAGAAAAGCATTGTTTCACAAACTGCACAAAAGCATCTGATAAATTCTTCACAAAATTTCTGAACAAATGTAAAAATATATATGAAAAAATAATTCACTTTGACATAATTTCAGAGAATATGTATTGAAAAGCAAACAAAGATTGACTAGAATAAAGGCATAAAGATTGATACAACTTAGAAAGCAGCAAATGAGAAAGGAGTATCGTCCAATGAAGAAGATTGTAGATGATTGGAGACTGATCTATAAGGTTTGCAGCCTGTATTATGAAGATGATATGAGGCAACAGGAAATCAGCTACTATCTTGGAATATTCAGAGCGACAATCTCAAGAATGCTTCAGAAGGAAAAAGAAAGCGGAATTGTACGCGTGGAAGTGGTCAATCCGATTCAGTTCACTTATGGAAAACTTGAAAAAACACTGGAAAGAAAATATGGTCTGAAAGATGTGATCGTTGTCGAGAATAGTTCTCTTGATACCAGACAGGAATCTCTGAATAAGATGTATGAAAAGGCAGCACTTTATTTGTCACAGTTTTTCCGTGATGGAGATTATATTGGAGTATCTATGGGATTTACTTTACATAATGTAGCGAGAACTCGAAGATCATTTGCGAAAGATAATCAGTATATGTTTGTACCAATCGTAGGAGGCATCAGTCCAAACAGTATTAATGGAGTAGATGTCCAGAGTAACCAGATTGCAAGAGAATTTGCAGATAAATTTGGTGGAAACTATACACAGTTTCTTGCTCCAGCACAGTTCTCAGATAAGAAGATCAAAGATTATTTCTTAGAGGAAAAGTCAGTGAATTTTATCTTCGATGACTTTGAAAAACTGGATACAGTTGTTATGGGAATTGGAGCAAATGATACAGGAACAGATTCCACACTGATTCATGCCGGATATATTACGGATGAAGAACTTCAAAGTTTCGCAGACAATGGTGTTGTTGGAAATGTGGCTTTGCAATTCTTTGATTCCGAAGGAAAAAGAGATAAATTTCAAGGATTCAACGAAAGAATAGCAGGAATGCCCGCAGAGCAGATTAAGAAGATCAGAAACCGAATTGGTATTGCAGGTGGAGTAGAAAGAGTGAAAGCAGTTAAAGGTGCAATTGCTGGAGGATATATCAATATATTGATCACCAACAATGAATGCGCTGAAAAGTTATTGTAGAACCGCAGAAAAAGAAACTAATCAAGATAAAAAAGATATATTTTTATTAGTTTTCTTTTTTTGAACAAAATATTTGTAAAAATAACACAAAAATGAGAAAAAAAGTAAAAATAAGAACAAAAAAACAGCGGAAAAACCGCTGCATGGAATCAGTCAAGCAGAGCAAGTGCTGTTTCCTTGGTAGTGAAAAATGAAGCAAATGGGATTTACCACCTGTCAGATCAGCTAACTGGATGACGTTATAGTTTGGCAATGTATCAAATGAGGCACCGAAACTTCCAGCGAGGGGAACGATCTGAATGTCAGTAAATTTCAAAGGATGGATATGGCGGATAAATCTTGAAATAGCATTTCCCCAGGCTACACCAATGATATCGTTTGGTTTGATCTGTGAAATGAAATAATTCACAGCAGCTATGGAAAGGTAGTCCCTCGATGTGTCAGAGTTGTCGATAACACACGCATATTCAAGCTGGTATTTATCACAGAGTCGTTGCTCAAGCTGAGTATTTCCAAGGATTGGAGACTCAATTTCAATCTTAACGATACCGAGTTCTTCAGCACGGGTAAGAAGTTTTGATACCCATGGTCTTGAAATATTAAGTTTCTTGGCAATTTCTTGTTGAGAGAGTTTGTCTTTGTAATACAAAGTTGCGATCAAAGTGATTCGATCTAACATAGCATCATTGTTTTCTATTTTTTTCATAGGCATAATCCTTTATAAATGTAATTTTAATCATGAAAAGCACAAATGTAACATCTTTTTAACAAAATTATATTGTAAAAATCGCAGAAATTCAAGAAAAAATGAATAAGAAAAAGAAAAAAATAAGAACAAATGTAAAATAATGATATATATGGAACAAAGGATACCAAAGTCCAATGTAGATCAAAGGGCCCGATTAGAAGGATGAGGTGTTCGGAGAGACATTTATATAGAAAGAAAATGAAAAATTATCATAGGTAAACATTAAAAAGGAGGAAAATTTATTTATGACAGTTATTTCAAACATTGCAAATGGCTTTATAGGATTGTTCAATGCAGGTGGGGAGCAGTTTATGAGCTGGGTAACAGGAATCATTCCTTTGGTTATCTGTCTGATGACTGCAGTTAACGCACTGATAGGATTTATTGGAGTAGAAAGAGTAGAAAAGTTTTGCCAGAAGATTACAAAATATACAATTCTTCGTTATACATTGTTACCAATTATGGCTGTTATCTTTTTAACGAACCCAGCAATGTATACATTTGGAAGATTTTTAAAGAAAGAACATAAAGCAGCTTTTTATGATGCGACAGTTTCATTTTGTCATCCAGTCACTGGATTATTTCCACATGCAAATGCAGGAGAGTTATTCGTATACATGGGAATTGCAACAGGTATCCAGAAACTGGGACTATCAATTGGAAATCTTGCAGTAAGATATTTCATCGTAGGTGTGATCGTTATTTTGATCCGTGGTATCCTATGCGAAAAAATTTATGCAGTATTAAGTAAGAAATCTAATTAAGGAAAGGAGAAACCCAATATGTATAAAACAATTACGATTAAAGCCGGAAGTGGTGGATGGGGAGGACCATTAACCATTGTACCTACAGAAAAATGTAATAAGATTTTAAGCGTTACAGGTGGAGGAATCCATCCGGTAGCACAAAAAATTGCAGAAATGACAGGAGGAGAGGCTATTGACGGGTTTAAGGAAACTCTTCCAGATGATGAAGTTTTAGTAGCTGTTGTAGATTGTGGTGGTACAGCCCGCTGCGGAGTTTATCCTAAAAAAGGAATTTTTACAGTAAATATTGAACCAGTAGGAAAAGCTGGACCATTAGCAAAATATATCACACCAGAGATTTATGTATCAGCAGTTACAGAAAATGATAT
>OLOL01003260.1_pt1 | contig 10297 bp, 9 predicted proteins | sample 1673081 | NCBI WGS metagenome assembly OLOL01 (sample SAMEA3136753, study PRJEB25190) | human gut metagenome
CCCAGAACCGGATAACCCGGGCCGGGGATTACGGCGACGCCACCGGCGTTGCCAGCCTGGGCTATGACGTGGGCGAGGTGGAGATCACTGTGGGCACCAGCTATGAGGCTGTGGGTGAGGCCCTTTCCGCCGGCACTGCCGACGTTGGCCTGATTCCGGGCGGCACCTATGTATTGTACGACGATGGATGCGACGTACTGCTGACAGCCACCCGCGACGGCCTGTCCATTGATTCCGACAGCGCCAAGGACTGGAATGACAACGCCCCCACCGAGGCTACCGCGAACCAGGTCACCAGCTACCGCGCTCTGATGATCGCCGGCCCGTCCGAAAAGGGACAGGCGCTTGCCGCCAAGGTCAACGCCGGCGAGGATCTCACCTGGGAGGATGTGAGCGGCGTAAACTGGAGCGTTATGGGTTCCTCTTCCCCCGCGGGCTACATCTATCCCTCCCTTTGGCTGCAGGAGCAGTTCGACAAAAATATCACCGAGCTGCCCCACGCCGTACAGTCCGATTCTTACGGCAGCGCCTTCGCCCGCCTGGCATCCGGCCAGATCGACGTGCTGTGCCCCTACGCTGACGCCCGCCGCGACTATGCCGACAAATGGACCAGTGAGTATGCGATGACGAACAGCATCTGGGAGGATACTGCCGTCATCGGCGTGACCCCCGCCATTTACAACGACACCATCAGTGTCAGCAAATCATCCCCCATCATGGACGATGATTTTAAAGCCGCTCTCTCCCAGGCGTTCATCAACATCGGCGACACCGAGGAGGGCAAGGCTGTCATTTCCATTTACAGCCACCAGGGTTATCAGCCCGCGCAGGCCTCTGACTATGATTCCGAGCGCGCCGCCCAGAAAATGATCCAGGAGCTGAACAGCGCCGCCTGATTTCCCCGAAACAGACGGACAACGTGTAATGCAGAAAAGGAGGGAGAGCTATGCGCTCCCTCCTTTTTTTGAGAGTGTGAGGTTTATAAGATGATTGAATTCAAACATGTAAACAAAAAATACCCCAACGGCTTCGAGGCGCTGAAGGACATTGACCTGACCATTGGACAAGGCGAGTTCGTGGCCATCATCGGCCTTTCCGGCGCAGGCAAATCCACGCTGATCCGCACCATCAACCGCATGCATGACATCACGAACGGCACACTGACGGTGGACGGCACCGATGTGATGCAGCTGCACGGCAAAAGCCTGCGCGCGTTCCGCCGCCGCATTGGCATGATCTTTCAATCCTTCAATCTGGTCACACGCACCACAGTCATCAAAAATGTACTCACCGCCTTTGTGCCGGAGCTTCCCTGGTGGCGTGCAGCTCTCGGCATCTTTACCAAAGCGGAAAAGACAGCCGCGCTGGAAGCGCTGGACAAGGTCGGCATTCTGGACAAGGCCTTTGTCCGTGCAGACCAGCTCTCCGGCGGCCAGCAGCAGCGTGTCGCGCTGGCCCGCACACTGGCGCAGAATCCACAGATCATCCTGGCCGACGAGCCTGTGGCTTCGCTGGACCCCGTCACCGCCAAACAGGTGATGGATGATTTCCAACGCATCAACCGGGACATGAGGATCACCATTCTCATCAACATCCACCATGTGGACCTGGCGCTGCAGTATGCTACCCGCGTCATTGGCATTCGCGCAGGGCGCGTGGTATATGACGGCCCGGCCGGTGAGGTGGACGGCGCCGTCCTGGACGCCATTTATCAGGATCGGAAGGAGGCCACGGCATGGACCTTTACGACAAGGTGTTCCCGCCCAAAGTCATTGTACTGCCCAACGGAAAAAACGTGACGAAGCCCCGCTCCCGCGCCCCACTGGCCGCCGCTGTGCTTTTGGCGCTCACGGTGCTCTCTGTTAAGGTGACAGGCTTTGACATGTCTCTGCTGGCCCGGCGCATCAAGGAATTCTTCGTCATTCTGGGACAGATGATACCGCCGCAATGGAGTTATATGCCTCAGATCTGGCAGCCGCTGTTCGACACCATCAAGATGTCTCTGCTTGGCTCTGTTATCGGCTCGCTGCTGGTGGTTCCGTTCGCCATGCTGGCTTCCTCCAATATTATCCACAACCGTGCGGTCGTCAGCGTCATGCGTTTGATCCTCAGTATCATCCGCACCCTGCCCACGCTCGTTACGGCGCTTATTGCCACCTATGTGTTCGGCCTGGGCACGCTGGCCGGCACCACGGCCATTGCCGTGTTTACCTTCGCCTACATCGGCAAGATCTTGTATGAGGAGATCGAGACCGTAGACATGGGCGCGTTTGAAGCCATGGAGGCCATGGGTTCTACCAAAGTGCGCGCATTCATCAGTTCTATCGTGCCGCAGGTGCTTCCCTCCTACCTTTCCAACTGCCTGTTCTGCTTTGAGGGCAATGTGCGCTACGCCTCCATCCTGGGCTATGTGGGGGCGGGCGGCCTTGGACTGATTTTGAATGAAAAGATTGGCTGGCGCGAATATTCCAGTGTGGGTATGATCCTGCTGGCGCTGTTCGTGACAGTATTCATCATCGAAAGCATCAGCCGCGCCGCGCGCAAACGGCTGGTTTAAGGAGGCGCAGGACATGAACGAACGCATTGAAAAGGCCTATGCCCAGCGCCCGAAGCGCTGGGTCTTTGAGCTTTCCGTCGCGGTTATCGTTACGGCTCTGATTGTGTGGAGCGCAACAGCTGTGGAAACCAGCGGTACAACGCAGAACGGCGGCAAAATCGCTCTGAACATCCTTTCCGGCATCTTTCATCCGGACACGGGCCTGCTGTTCAATCTGACGGTGCAGGGTGTTCCCTATCTGCTTCTTGAGACCGTATGCATTGCATTTCTCGGCACTGTTGTGGGCGCCGTCATCTCCATTCCGCTGGCGTTTCTCTCCGCGTCCAACCTGACGCCGAAGCCCATTGCTTTTATCGGCCGCATCATCATTATGGCCGTGCGCACGGTGCCCGCGTTCATCTATGGGCTGATGTTCATCCGTGTCACGGGACCGGGCGCTTTCGCGGGCCTGCTGACGATGTCGCTGTGCTCTGTGGGCATGGTGAGCAAAATGTATATTGAAGCCATAGAAGACCTGGATGTACGCGTGCTGGAATCTCTGGACGCCGCCGGATGCACCACTTGGCAGAAGATCCGCTATGGCATCCTGCCTCAGCTGATGCCCAACTTCGCTTCCACCGCCATCTACCGTTTTGACATCAACCTGCGCGACGCTACTGTTCTGGGCCTTGTGGGAGCTGGCGGCATCGGCGCGCCGCTTATCTTTGCAATGAACAGCTACCGTTGGAGCGAAGCCGGCGCCATTCTTGCCGGGCTGATCGTTTTGGTGCTGGCCGTGGAGTGGCTCTCAACAAAAATCCGCATAAAATTGGCGAGAGGCTGAACATGGAACGTACTTTTAAAATTATTTATACGTCCGATACGCACGGACATATCTTCCCCGTCAACTACGCCGCCGGATGCGGCGAAAGCTCCGGCCTGCTGAACCTGGCCGCACAAATCGACAAGAACGGAAACACGCTGGTGCTGGACGGCGGAGACTCTTTGCAGGGCACGCCGCTGGTGCAGTATTATCTGGCGCACGCGGACGAATTTCCCCATCATCCTGTGGCCGAAGCCTTCAATGCCATGGGCTGTGATTATTTCACACTTGGCAACCACGATTTCAACTTCGGCTATGACGCGCTGCGCGCATATCTGTGCGCCATGGACGGCGTGTGCCTGTGCGCCAATGTACAAGATCTGGGCGGCGCGCTGCCTTTGCTTCCGGAGACTGTCCACACGCTGAAAAACGGCCTGCGCATCGGCATCACAGGCATTGTCACCGATTATGTAAACGTCTGGGAGCAGCCCCAGAATCTGAAAAAGCTGCGCATCACCGAGGCTTTTGACGCCGCGCGTGCTGCCTGTGCCCGTTTGCGCCCGATATGTGACATATGCGTGTGTATCTATCACGGCGGCTTTGAAGAGGATCTGCACACGGGCGCGGTGCTGTCCGGCAGCGGAGAAAACCTTGCGTGCAGGATCGCGCGCGAGCTTGACTTTGACCTGCTTCTTACGGGCCACCAGCACATGCCCGTAGAAAGCGTGCGCATCGGCGGAACCTTCGCCGTGCAGCCCCCCGCCAATGCCGGGCGCTATCTGCAGGTGGAAGCCGCGGTACGGGACGGCGGTGCAGAATTTTCCGCACGCCTGCTGCCTGTGGGCGGCATACACCGGGAACAGCCTTACCGCCGCCTCCTGCCTCTGGAGCAGGCCGCACAGCGCTGGCTGGACGAACCTGTGGGGCATCTGGAGCAGGCCATCCCCCCTGAGGAAAAGCTGCGCGCAGCGCTGCACGGCAGCGCTGTGGCGGCATTGTTCAACCAAGTCCAGCTTTCACACACCGGTGCCGACATCTCCTGCACCAGCCTCGGCAATGAACCCGCAGGCCTTGCCGCGTCCGTAACCATGCGTGCCATTACGGCGGCATACTTGTTCTCCAACACACTGGTGGTGCTGGAGATTACGGAAGAGATCCTGCGCGCGCTTCTGGAACGCTGCGCCTCCTATTTCACGCTGGAAAACGGAACGCCCCGGGTGTCCGATGCTTTTCTCGCCCCCAAGGTGGAGCATTACAACTACGATTTCTTCGCTGGAATCTCTTATCAGTTTGATCTGCGGCAGCCTGTGGGCCGCCGACTGACCCGGCTCTCCCGGCTTGACGGCACCCCCTTGGGGCCTGGGCCTCTGCGGCTTTGTACCAGCAATTACCGTGCCACGGGCACCGGTGGCTACGACGCACTGCGCACATGCCCCGTATTGTGGCGCGGCAGCGTGGAAATGCCTGAGCTTGTGGCAGAGTATGTGCGCGCCAACAGTCCCGTTTCCCTGCCGTGTAACGGCCGGATGGAGGCTATATGGTAACACACTTGACACAATATGCCGGTTATGCTTTGATAAAAGCAGGATGTTGCGGAAAGGAGGAGGAACATGGACCGCTTTGATACAGCCCGCGCGCTGGTGCTGGCGGCGGGCGCGCGCCTGCGTCTGGCCCGCCCGGAGGCCGGCGCGGTTTGGGAGAAAACCGGGCATCAGGATCTTGTAACACGTTGTGACCGCGAGACGGAACAGTTCCTGCGCAGCGGCATCCTGTCCGCCTTTCCGGGCGACGCCATCGTAGGCGAGGAATATCCCGCCACGCCCCCGGGCGGTACAGGCTGCGTGTGGTATCTGGACCCCATCGACGGTACAACAAATTTTGTCAGCCAGCACCGCAACTATGCGGTGTCTGTGGGCTGCTACCAGGACGATGTGCCTGCCTTCGGCCTTGTGCTGGACGTTGAACGCGGCGCACTGTACTCCGCCCGGCACGGCGGCGGCGCACTGCGCGATGAAACGCCCATTCATGTTTCGCACTGCGGCGTGCTGCGGGACGCATTGCTCACGACACCGGGCGTTCTGCACACTTTTTTGCGGGAGCACCCCCGGCGCGCTGGGCTTGTAGAGCTTGCCGGAGCTGTCCGCGGGGTGCGCAGCATGGGGTGTGTGGCACTGGAGCTGTGCGCCGTGGCCGCGGGTGAAGCAGAGCTGTTTGTGGCGCTGCGTTCGTGTCCATGGGACCACAACGCGGCGCGCATCATTCTGGCTGAGGCCGGAGGCTGTATCTGTGCGCTGGACGGAGCCCCTCTGCCGCAGGACACGGGCAGCGCAGTGCTTGCGGCCTGTTCCCGCCCGCTTCTGGAACAGGTGCTCGCCGGCATTTCCGCAAATACGTCAAGCCGGGAGAACGGTTGACGCACCGTTTGCCCGGCCGAGGCCGCGCCACTGCACCGACGTATTCTGGACCGTGCACTCCCCCTAAACAGCCGCCGGGCCTTCTGTGAAGCCCGGCGGCTGTTCTGCTGCACACCGGGCGGTGTATTTCGCGGAAAAGCGCCCTCAATTCCCACAAAAGCTTCTTTTGCGGATTGACCTCGCCTGTTCATTCATATTATAATATAAACAATTACAGTTGTTATGTTTTTAACGGCGCAAACTTGTTAAGGATGGATGTACTTATGAAAATCTGCGTATGTGTCGGTTCTTCCTGTCACCTCAAAGGCTCCTACGACATCATCAACCTGATGAAGGCGGCGCTTGAAAAGTACGGGCTCACGGATACGGTGGATCTCTCGGCCGCATTCTGCCTGGGCAAATGCACCCACGGCGTCTCCATCAAGGTGGATGACGAGATCGTTACCGGGCTGAACCGTGATAACTTCGATGATATTTTTGCCGGCTCGGTGCTGGCGAAGCTGGGGAGGAAGCCGGAATGAACAAATTCCTGCAGCTCAAAAAATCGAACTGCAAAAACTGCTACAAATGCATCCGCAACTGCCCGGTGAAAAGCATCAAATTTGCCGACGGGCAGGCGAATATCATCCCGGATGAATGCATCCTGTGCGGCCGCTGCTTCGTAAACTGTCCCCAGGACGCAAAACAGATCCGCGACGACGTGCCCCGCGTAAAAGAGATGATCGCCTCCGGCAAAAAGGTCATCGCCAGTGTGGCGCCCTCGTTTATCGCGGAATTTCCGCTGATGGACTTCGCCGCGATGAAGAGCGCTCTACTGAAGCTGGGCTTTGCCGACGCACAGGAGACCGCCATCGGCGCAACCATCGTCAAAACCGAATACGAAAAGATGATCGCCTCCGGCAAGCACGACGTGATCATTTCTTCGTGCTGCCACAGCGTCAACGCGCTCATTCAGAAATACTATCCCAGCGTGCTGCCGTATCTGGCGGACGTGCTCTCCCCCATGCTGGCGCATTGCCGCGTCATCAAGGAGGAAAATCCCGGCGCATGCGCCGTATTCATCGGCCCGTGCATTTCCAAGAAGGAAGAGGCTGAGCTGTACGGCGAGTGCGACGTTGCCCTCACCTACGAGGAGCTGGAGGCATGGATGAACGAGGCCGGCGTGGTGCCCGCGGGCGATTCCACCGAGCCGGATGAGGGAAAGCGCGGCCGCTTCTTCCCCATCAAGGGCGGCATCATCAAAAGCATGCACACCGAAAACACTGGTTTCACTTATCTGGCCGTGGACGGCGTACAGAACTGCATCGCCGCCATCAAGGAGATCGAATCCGGTGCGCTGAAGAACTGCTTTATCGAAATGAACGCCTGCGAGGGCGCATGCATCAACGGCCCGGCCATCAGCCATCATCACAAGCCTCTGCTCAGCGGCGAGGTAAAGGTGGTCGCCTTTGCCGGGGACGATGAGTTCCGTGTGGCGATGCCCATCGATACATTCAAGAACATCCCCTACATCGGCACCCACGAAAAGATACCCGGAGAAGCAGCCATCAAAGAGATCCTGGCCAAGATGGGCAAAACCAGCCCCGAGCAGGAGCTCAACTGCGGCAGCTGCGGTTATCCTACCTGCCGTGAAAAGGCCATTGCCGTATATCAAGGCAAGGCCGATCTTTCCATGTGCCTGCCTTTCCTGAAAGAAAAGGCCGAAACATTCTCCGGCTATGTCATCAACAATACGCCCAATGCCATTTTTGTGCTGGATGAAAATCTGTGCGTACAGCAGATCAACAAAGCAGGCTGCGCGCTGTTCAACCTCAAAACGCCTTCCGATATCCTGGGTTCCCCCATCGTGCGGCTGCTGAACCCGGCCGATTACCTGGGCGTGATGACCAGCGGAGTGCCCATCAAGGAGAAAAAGCACTATCTGGCCGAATACAAAAAATATGTGGCTGAAACCATCGTTTACGACCACGAGTACCACATCGTGTTCAGCATTATGCGCGATATCACCAGCGAGGAGGAACGCCAGAGCGAACGCTCCGAGCTGTGCAATAAGACGGTGGCCATCACCAATGAAGTGATTGAAAAGCAGATGCGCGTGGTGCAGGAGATCGCTTCCCTGCTGGGCGAGACCACCGCCGAGACGAAGATCGCGCTGACGCAGCTCAAGGACGCCCTGCAAAAATAAAGGAGGGCCATAGGCACCCATGAACAACCTTTGGACAGACACCGGCTACATCAGCCTGAACCATGTGAATGAGCAGCTTTGCGGAGACCGTGTGGAAATCATCGGCAACAATGAAAAATCTCTGACAATGGTGCTGGCGGACGGTCTGGGCAGCGGCGTAAAGGCCAACATCCTTTCTACGCTCACCAGCAAGATCATCTGCACGATGATGGCAAACGGCATGCCCATTGAGGAATGCGTGGACACCATTGCAAAAACTTTGCCCGTGTGCAGTGTTCGGCAGGTGGCCTATTCCACATTCACCATCATCCGCATTACCGACAACACCACGGCCGAGATCATTCAGTTCGATAACCCCAACGTCATCCTGCTGCGGAACGGCAAAAGCGTGGATTACCCCATCGTCAGCCGCGTCATCGAGGGCAAAACCATACTGGAAAGCCGCATTCCCCTGCAGCTGCATGATGTGTTCATCGCCATGAGCGACGGCGCCATCTATGCAGGCGTAGGCAAGACGATGAATTTCGGCTGGCAGCGCGAGAATATCATCGAATACGCCGAGCGTCTGTACGACGACACGCTCTCGGCCAAGATGATCGCGTCCATGATCGTGGACGAGTGCAACCGCCTGTATGAAGGCGAGCCCGGCGACGATACCACCGTGGCCGCCGTGCGCATCCGGGAACGCACGCCTGTCAATCTGCTGATGGGCCCGCCCGCAGACCCGCGCGACGCAACGAAAATGATGACGCTTTTCTTCTCGAAGGAAGGCAAAAAAATCGTCTGCGGCGGCACCACCTCCCAGATTGCGGCAGACTATCTGCACGAAACCATCGTCCCCTCTCTGGATTACGGCACCGACCCCGCCATTCCTCCCGTGGGCCATATGAAAGGCGTGGATCTTGTGACAGAGGGCGTCATCACCATGAGCCGAGTGGTGGAATACGCCAAGGCCTTTGTGGAAGGCACCGACCTTACCAACCTGTGGAGCGTGCAGACGGACGGAGCCTCGCAAATCGCCCAGCTTTTGTTCGAGTATGCCACGGACATCAATTTTTTTATCGGCAAGGCCATCAATCCGGCGCACCAGAACCCGGATCTGCCCATTACCTTCGGCATCAAAATACGCCTGGTACAGGAGCTTTCCGAATATCTGGAAAAGATGGGCAAACAAATCAAAGTGAGCTACTTCTAAGCAGAAAACCCCGCCGCAAGGCGGGGTTTTCACAGTTTTTGCGGTTTCTCATATACTGATAATAACCATACGGCAGATATGGAAATCAACCGCAGATAAGGGAGGAAACCGCAATGTCAATGCCCACTATCACAACGTCCCCGAACCCCATCTCCATGAGCCAGGCCATTACCGATCTCATCGAGTCCATTGCGCTGGAGGAAACGGCTTTGAGCCATATTCTGAACGCAGAGGGCGAAAAGCTGCAAAAGGTGCTCGCCATGGAAGACGTTTCGCTGAATCAGATCCTGGATGTGAACGAGACCGTCATGAACATGGTCACCACCGTCAACGAGCTGGAGCACACGCTCCGCGACAAGCTGGAGTTCATCTCCAACAACCTTTATTACCCTTCCCGGGAAAGCTGCTGAGGCATGCCGCACAGGCTTACTGCCTCCCCTGGCGGCGTGCAAAAAAGAAAAGGGCGTGTCCCCGACAGGGACGCGCTCCTTTCTGTTTTGCTGTTTCAACCGCCCAGATACGCTTTGCGCACCTGGTCGTTATTGGCCAGTTCATGCGCGTCGCCGGTCATGACGATGGAACCTGTTTCCAGGACGTAGGCCCGGTTCGCGATCTCCAGCGCCATCTTGGCGTTCTGCTCCACCAGCAGAATGGTCACGCCGGATTGATTCACATCGTGGATGATGCTGAATATCTCCTGCACCAACAACGGAGACAGGCCCATGGAGGGCTCGTCCAGCAGCAGCATCTTGGGTTTGCACATCAGCGCGCGGCCAATGGCCAGCATCTGCTGCTCACCGCCGGAAAGCGTTCCGGCAATCTGCCTGCGGCGCTCCTTCAGACGCGGCAGGCGCTGAAACACCATCTCATAATCCGCCGCAACGGCATCCGCGCCGTCCTTTCGGGTGTACGCCCCCAGCGCCAGATTCTGCTGCACCGTCAGCTGCGAAAACACGCGCCGCCCCTCCGGCACCTGCGTCAGGCCCAACTGGATGATTTTATGCGCTTCCATGCTGCTGATGGGCTGGCCGCAAAAGGATATCTCCCCCTGTTTGGGCTTGAGCAGCCGGGAAACAGCATGGAGCGTGGTCGTTTTGCCCGCACCGTTTGCGCCGATCAGCGTGACGATCTCGCCCTCGTTCAC
>OLOL01003261.1_pt1 | contig 10291 bp, 7 predicted proteins | sample 1673081 | NCBI WGS metagenome assembly OLOL01 (sample SAMEA3136753, study PRJEB25190) | human gut metagenome
CGCTTTTTGCCGGTATATGCCGCCGCTCACTCGCCGTGGGGGCGGATGGTATAGCCTTCCCGCGCGTTCCGCAGCTCCACCGAGGGGTCGAAGCCCTTGGCGAGGCCCATCAGCACCGCGTCCTTCACCTTGGACAGGTGGTTGCGGACGTGGGCCTGGGCCAACTGGCTGTCGCGGCGCTCGATGGCGCCCAGGATGTCCCTGTGTTCCTGAGCGATGCGGGCGGACCAGTTCATGTGCATGGAGTAGAAGATGTAGCGCAGGCACAGGTCGTAGATCCACACCGTCTCCCGCTCCAGCAGGCGGTTGCCGGACAGGTGGGCCAGGGCGCGGTGGAACTCGCGGTCCACCGCCTGCACAGCCTGGGAATCCACCGGCGTCTGGGTCGCCAGCTCAAACTGGCGGTCCACCAGATCACGGGCGGCGTCGATCTGGCTGTGGTCCTGCCAGGCGTAGGCCGCCAGCGAGACGCACAGCATCTCCATGGCCTCACGGACCTCGTACAGCTCCACAAAGCTGTCCACCGAGACGCCGGACACCACGGTGCGCTTGCCCGCCGTCTCGTCCACGAAGCAGTCCGCCACCAGCCGCTCGATGGCGGCGCGGATGGGCGTGCGGCTCATGGAAAGCTGCTCGCTGAGCTCCAGCTCCCGCAGGGGCTGACCCGGGGCATACTCCAGTATCAGTATCTTCTGTTTGATCAGCTCGTAGGCCTGTTTCGTCTTGCTGCCGTACATGACCTCCGCGGTCATCTCTTCCCTTTCGTCCATGTCGCCTTCCTTATTTCTCCGGCGGCGGCAGGCCGCAGGGCCCGTCCGCCGATCAATGATAATCGTTGTATGGTAATGGTTAAAGTATATCATACCGCAGGGCGCGGCACAAGGGGCAGACTAAAAATCGCGCAGCAGAGTCAGAGCGGGTGAAAAAAGGACATCCGCACAGGGCGGATGTCCTTTTTTGCTCAGGTGCTCTGCTGCACGTAGTTGCCGTCCTCCAGCCGGACTTGATCCGCCAGAGGGCCGGCGATCACTGTGTCGTTGTCGGTAAAGGTGCTGTTGTGTACGTAGTAGGTCATCCACTCCCCGGGCATGCGTTGGATATCCAGCGCCGTACCGTTGCGGATAAAGTTCCCGCCGTGGAGATCACTGCCCCAGGAGGAGCTCTCCGTGGTGTCGATGCGCAGAGCCGTGGCGTTGCGGGTGAAGCTGCTTTTCTCCACCCAGATCCAGCCGCCGTCCGCCGCCAGCGCGCCTACATCCCAGTTGGTGATCCAGCAGTTGTTCAGGTAAGTAGGGGCCTTGGCGGTGACGCCGGTACCGGTCATGTCCCCCGCGCCGCAAAGGCGCAGGCCCGACAGCACTACGTGGATGTCCGTGACCTCGCTGTATGCCATATGGTTCACCGTGATGGGGGCGGTGAACTCCGTGCCGTCCGCGTGAGCCTGCAGCGTCATGGCGCGGCGGATGGTCAGCGGCTCCGTGTAGGTCACGTTGGGCAGTTCCACCACCAGTTCCGTCTCCGCGCTCAGATTCAGCGTCAGATCGTCCAGCAGCGCCTGCAGATCCGCCGTGGTGTCCATGGGGGTATCCTCCCAGCTGACGGTACGGCGCTGCTTCTCGCTGCACTCTTCCACCTGGCGGAGGGTGATCTTATCGCCGGTCTTCATGTGCAGCGTCCAGATGATGTCATTATAGGTGCAGGCACTGGTGACCTCATGCTCGTGGGCCAGCAGGGCCCCCGCGTTGTAATAGGAATCCGTCTCCCCCATGATGGTGCAGGTATCGCTGCCCTCGGCAGCCACGGCCTCCACCGTGTGGTAGGCCAGCAGGGCGCTGAAATCCTCCCGCACGTCCAGAGAGGGATCCTCCGCGTCCTCCACGAACAGGCAGAGCGGGCTGGTACCGGACGCGTCGGCCGGAAGCAGCTCCGAGCGGTGGCTGGCAGGAAGCCCTCCGCCGTCAGACTGAGGGCTGAAGCAGACGTACAGGTGGTACATCCGCCCATCTGCGCCGTCGTACCAGGTCTGGCAGCCGCCGCTCTGGTAGTTGCCGGAAAGGCCGGTAGGCTCCGTTGGATCGGCGGGCTCCAGCGTCTGGGCACCGTCGGTCCGGGGCGGGGTCTGGGCAGCGCGGCCGCCGAGGGTCGCCCACAGTACCGCTCCCATCAGCACCACCAGCAGCACCGCGCAGGCCAGCGCCCCGCGGCGCTTTTCGCTGCGGGGCGGGGACATAGGCTCCCGTGCCAGCTGGCTGGCGGTGCAGCAGGGACAGAAAGACGCCTCCTGCGGCAGCAACGCGCCGCATCTGATACATTTCTTTCGATTCTCCACAACTACCTCACAAAGCGTCCCGCAGTTCCAGCACATCGCGGAACCGCTGATTTGGATTCATCATGGTGCAGCGGCGGACGATCCGCCCCGCATGGCCCTCCGCCAGCAGGCGGGAGGGGTGCTGTCCCGTCAGCATCACATTCAGCAGCACGCCCAGAGAGTAGATGTCCGCCCGCCCATCGGTCTGGGACAGCCCGAACTGCTCCGGCGCGGCATAGCCGGTGGTTCCCAGGATCACCGTGTCGCTGTGGAGCTCCGGCTTCATGATGCGGGAGGCGTCAAAGTCGACGAGCACCGCCTCACCGCCCCGCAGGATGACGTTGCTCTCCTTGACATCGCGGTGTACCGCGCCCATGCTGTGCAGCACCCACAGCGCCGCGCACAGGTCGCGGGCTACCTTGCGGGCCTCGGGCCAGTCCAGCAGCCCGCCCTCCAGCAGATACAGCAGGGTGTCGCCCTGAACATACTCCTCCAGCGCGGCCACGCGGCCGTGGGACTCGGCCACCTCCTCCACCCGCGGCAGGTAAGGGCTGGACACGGTCAGCAGCCGCCGGTAGACATCAGCGGCGCCGTCGAAGCGGCGGAACACGTAACGCTGCCCCGTCTGCCGGTGGCGCACCAGCGTCACCGTGCCGCGGGCGCCCCGCTTCAGCACCTTCACCTCGTCAAAATACTGCTCCATGGCGCGCAGCAGCTCGTCGTACATGTCCGTCCCCCCTTCTTTGCGGTTTTTACCAGTATAGCCGAAATCTCGCCATCTGTAAAGCTGCGGGCAGAAAAATGAGGAAATTTGCCAACTATGCAGCGTGCATATTGTCTTTTCGGCAAATTTTGACTATAATGATAAGCAGCATAGAGATAAGGATGGTATGTGTGATGAAACGCAAGAATACGGATCAGCTTTTGAAGGAGCTGATGGACTCCAACGATCTGAGCCGCGTACTCTCCGATAATTCCGCCTGCTTCCGCAAGAGCGACCTGCCCCACGGACTGCAGGCGCTGTTCGACCAGCAGGACATGAGCAAATCCGCGCTGGCCAAGGCCTCCGGCATCAGCGAGGTCTATCTCCACCAGGTGTTCTCCGGGCGGCGCACCCCCTCCCGCGACCGGCTGCTGTGTCTGTGCATCGGGCTGGGCGCCTCGACAGAGGAAACCCAGAGTCTCTTGCAGCAGGCACACCACGCGCCGCTGTACGCTCGGGACAAGAGGGACGCGGTGCTGCTGTTCGGCCTGAGCCACAGCCTGACGCTGCCGGAGATCAACGACGCGCTGTTCACCGCCGGCGCAGAGACACTGCTTTAACGCAATACAGCAAACCAGAGCGCCCAGCCTTTCGGCTGGGCGCTTCGGCGTTCTCTATCGCCTGGCATAGGCCAAGGGATCTCAGAAGATGGAGTAGTTCACGATCAGGCCGGCGAACACAATGGACACCATGCTCAGCAGCTTGATGAGAATGTTGATGGCGGGGCCGGAGGGGTCCTTGAAGGGGTCGCCCACGGTGTCGCCCACCACGCCGGCCTTGTGGCAGTCGCCGCCCTTGCCGCCGAAGTTGCCCGCCTCGATGTACTTCTTGGCATTGTCCCACGCGCCGCCGGCGTTGGCCATGTAGATGGCCATCAGAAAACCGGTAACGGTGGCGCCGGCCAGCAGGCCCACGACGCCCTTATAGCCCAGCACCATGCCCACGACGATGGGCGTTACCACCGCGATGACTGTGGGCAGCACCATCTCCTTCAGGCTGGCCTTGGTACACAGGTCCACGCAGCGAGCGTAGTCGGGGTCAGCCTTGCCCTCCATGAGGCCGGCGATCTCGCGGAACTGACGGCGCACCTCCAGCACCACGCTCTGGGCCGCGCGTCCCACGGAATTCATGGTCAGAGCGGCAAACACAAAGGGCAGGCAGGCGCCAATGAACAAGCCTGTCAGCACCAGCGGGTTCATCAGGGAGAAGTCGTTGAATGTGACATCCGCCGCGCCCACCTCCTTGACCTTCTCAATATAGGAGGCCATGAGGGCCAGGGCCGTCAGGGCGGCGGAGCCGATGGCGAAGCCCTTGCCGGTGGCGGCGGTGGTGTTGCCCAGAGAGTCCAGTGCATCGGTACGCTTGCGGACCTCAGGGTCCAGACCGGCCATCTCGGCGATGCCGCCGGCGTTGTCGGCCACAGGGCCGTAGGCATCGGTGGCCAGGGTGATGCCCAGAGTACTCAGCATGCCTACGGCGGCCAGCGCGATGCCGTACAGGCCCATGCTGGCGTTGGTACCGCCGCCGGACAGGAAGAATGCCAGCAGGATACACACCGCCACGATGACGATGGGCAGCGCGGTGGACAGCATGCCCAGGCCCAGACCGCCGATGATGATGGTAGCGGAGCCGGTCTGGCTCTTGCCGCTCAGCTCCTGAGTGGGCTTATAGGTGTCGGAGGTGTAGTACTCGGTGGCCTTGCCGATGAGCACACCGGCCGCCAGACCGGACAGGATGGCCACGTACAGTCCCCAGTGCTCCAGCCCCAGCAGAGCCCACACCAGGAAGAAGGAAATGACGGCGATGAGGACGGCGGACAGATTGGTGCCGCGGGACAGCGCCTTCAGCAGGGTGCGCTGGTCGGCATTCTCTTCCGTCTTAACGAAGAAAGAGCCGATGATGGAGCACAGGATGCCCACGGCCGCCATGACCATGGGGATAGCCATGGCCTTGAACGCCTGATTGGAGAAGGCCGCCACGCCCAGCGCGGAGGCGGAGATGATGGAGCCCACGTAGGACTCGTACAGATCCGCGCCCATACCGGCCACGTCACCCACGTTGTCGCCCACGTTGTCGGCAATGACGGCAGGGTTGCGGGGATCGTCCTCGGGGATGCCGGCCTCCACCTTGCCCACCAGATCCGCGCCCACGTCGGCGGCCTTGGTGAAGATACCGCCGCCCACACGGGCAAACAGAGCCATGGAGCTGGCGCCCATGCCGAAGGTCAGCATGGCGCTGGTGATGTCGGCGGCCTCCAGCTTGAACACAAAGCGCAGCAGGGCAAACCAGACGGAGATGTCAAACAGGCCCAAGCCCACCACGGTGAAGCCCATGACGGAACCGGCGGAGAAGGCCACCCGCAGGCCCTTGTTCAGCCCCTCGCGGCAGGCGTTGGCGGTGCGGCAGTTGGACTTGGTCGCGATGCGCATGCCCACGAAGCCGCTGAGGCCGGAGAAAAAGCCGCCGGTCAGAAATGCGAAGGGCACGAACCAGGTCAGCAGATGGCAGGCAGCCATGATGCACAGCACCACGATCATGCAGGCGAAGAAAATACCGACGACGGTGTACTGCCGCCGCAGGTAGGCGTTGGCGCCTTCGCGGATCGAACGAGAGATCTTGCTCATCAGAGGGGTTCCCTCCTCAAAGCGCAGTACCCGTTTTCCCGTGAAAAGCGCAAACAAAAGCGCGATGACGGAGCCAACGAATGTGGCAAGGACCAGATACTTTTCCATGTGTGTTTTCCTCTTTCCTCCCCCTCGTTACAGGGGATATTCACTTTTTTGTTCCGTTTATCATTATAAAAAATTTTGATTTTCTCGTCAAATTTTCATACGAATTTTCAGGTAGTCTTAAAAAGTATGGATAACCATCCGTGATTTTGCCTACAACTTTTTTCGTATAAATAGACCGTTATTTCCCCTGTTTTTTCCGCCATAAAACGTTTCTATACGTAAGATTGACATATTTCTATCATTTTCTCCTGCGTATTTGTTCCCATTTGTATTTTTGAAAAATTTTTTATGCAACTATTTTTGTATAAAAAGAAAAAAATCTCCCGAAAATGGGAGAAAATTCTTTTTGGCATATTCTTTAGGATCTTCACGCAGGCGCGCATGTCTTCCTGCAAAGTTGTTGACGTTTTGCACAAAGCATTTTTGCAACATTTTACGCCGTGGGAAACAGTGGCAGAGAAAGCGTCCGGCATAGCCGAACGCTTTCTCTGCTTTCGGAGAGGACTATTACGCTGCCGCAGAAGCGCTGGCGCGCTTGTTGGACAGGTATTGGTACGCGACGATGGCGCCCACCAGCAGCAGACCCGCCAGGTCGGTGACGGTGCCGGGGATCATCATGCCCAGGCCGCCCACCACCAGCAGGATCCGCAGAGGCCAGCCGATCTTTTTGAACAGGTGGCCGTTGAGGGCCGCGGCGATGCCGAAGATGCCCAGCAGGGCGCTGACGCAGATCTGCACCACCTCCCACCAGCCGGAGATGTTCTCAAACAGCAGTGCCGGACTGTATGCGAAGATGTACGGCACGATGAAGGCCGCGATGGCCAGCTTCGTGGCGTTGAGGCCCGTCTTCATGGGGTTGGACTTGGCGATGGCCGAACCGGCGTAAGCCGCCAGCGCCACAGGAGGCGTGATGTCGGCCACGATGCCGAAGTAGAACACGAAGAAGTGGGCAGCCACCACAGGGAACCCCAGCTGGATCAGAATGGGGGCACAGGTGGAGGCCATGATGCAGTAGTTGGCCGTGGTGGGCACGCCCATGCCCAGCACGATGCAGCACAGCATGGTCAGCACCAGGCCGATGATGGTGGCGTCGCCGGCCAGCTGAACGATGGCGTTGATGAGGATGGAGGCAAGACCGGTGACGGTGATGCAGCCGGCGATGATGCCCGCCATGGCGCAGGCCACGGCCACGGTAATGGCGCCGCGGGAACCGGCCTCCAGGGATTCCACCGCAGAGAAGAAGGAGCGCTTACCGGCGGAGGCCAGCGCCTTGCCGGCAGACTGGGCCTCATGCTCCTCATCGCCGCGCTTTCCCTGCAGGAAGAAGTTGACGAAGCCCACAACGATGGCCGCCAGAATGGAGTAGGCGGCAGAGTGGGACATGGTCTTGCTGCCGGAGGAAACCAGCCACACCAGCAGGATCAGGGGGATGATGAGGTAGCAGTCCCGGGCCAGCAGCTTCCACTTAGGCAGCTGGTCGCGGGAGATACCCTCCAGACCCAGCTTCTTGGCCTCCAGATGGACGGCAATGAAGATGCCGGTGAAGTACAGGATGGCAGGCAGGATGGCCTTCACGGCCACCTGGGCGTAGGGCAGCTTCATGTACTCCGCCATCAGGAAGGCAGCAGCGCCCATGATGGGCGGCATGATCTGGCCGCCGGTAGAGGCGGCGGCCTCCACGGCGCCCGCGAACTCCGGCTTGTAGCCGGTCTTCTTCATCATAGGGATGGTGAAGGAACCGGTGGTGACGGTATTACCCACAGAGGAGCCGGACACCATGCCGCACAGAGCGGAGCTGATAACAGCCACCTTGGCGGGACCGCCGCTGGACCAGCCGGCGATGCGGTTGGCGAAGCTGATGAAGAAATTGGCGATACCGGTGCGCTCCAGGAACGCGCCGAAGATGATGAACAGCACGATGTACGTGTAGCACACGCTGATGGGCGTGCCGATAACGCCGGAGGTGGTGTAGAACAGCTTGTAGATGATGGTCTTGAGGGCGTCATACAGCGTAGCGCCATTGACGGCACCGGCGTAGCTCAGCTGGTTGATGAACGCATAGACGATCAGCACACCGGCCACGCACAGGATGGGCACGCCCACGCAGCGGCGGCACAGCTCCATCAGGATCAGGATGCCCACCACGCCGATGACGACGTGGACAGTCTCGATACGGGTGGACAGGCGCACCAGCGTCATAGCGTTCAGCGCGAAATAGAAGAAGCAGAACGCGCCCACCACCATCAGCACGATGTCGTACCAGGGCAGGTAGTTCACCCGCACATGATGCTTGTTAGCAGGGTAGGTCAGGAAGCCGATGATGACGATGCAGCCCACGAACAGGGTGAGCCGGATCTCCGGCATATCCTTGGAAAACAGGGTCATACCGATGCAGAACACGCCGAAGACCGCCATCAGGATGCGGATCAGCAGCTGGGGCGTGCCTTCCCACATGCGGGTGGCAGATTCGCGGTCATACTTCCGCATCACCGCATCCAGATCCGCAGCCTCCTCGGCAGAGGTCTCCGCCCCTGCCGCCGGGCGGGTATCCGGTTTTTTCTTGTCTTTGCTCATAGTGGCGATCCTCTCGATCTTTTCAGAATAATGCGAGGGCTACGGCGGGATGCCCCGCCGCAGCCTCGTAAAGTGTCAAATCCGCGTTAAGGATCAGTCGCCGAAGTACACATCCTTGGCGATAACAGTCTTGGTGTAGTAGTCAGAGGTCTCCAGCAGCTTGGCCACATGCTCATCATCCAGGCTCACCAGATAGGTATCCTTGGTGGTGGCCAGGTCGGTGACGGCGGTGGTGGGCGCACCGGCCACGATGAAGGCAGCGTCGATCTGGCCGTTCTTCAGGGCGTCAGCGCTGTCGCCGAAGGACTGGTAGGTGGGCTTGATGTCGTTCTCGGTCAGGCCGTAGGCACCCAGCACGTCGATAGCGTTGAAGTACACGCCGGAGCCGGGAGCACCGATGGACACGGACTTACCGGCCAGGTCAGCCACGGTCTTGATGTCGGGGTTGGTGGTGACGATCTGCACCTGTTCCATGTACAGGGCGGCCACCGTGGAGAAGCCCTCCACCTTGGTGTCGAACAGGTTGGTGCCGTTGTAGGCGTAGGCCATGACGTCAGACTGGCAGAACGCAAAGTCGGCGGTACCGTCCACCAGCTCCTGCACGTTGGCCTGGGAGCCGTTGCCGGACAGGCCCACCACGTTCACGCCGGCGTTGTTGGTGGCGTGCTGGGCGATGACGGAGCCGAAGGCGTAGTAGGTGCCGGACTCGCCGCCGGTGACGAACCGCAGGTTGCGGGAAGCGCCGGTGCCAGCGCCATCCTTGACGGCGGCCACATCGATGCCCTTCTCAGCGAAGTACTTGGCAGCGCCGGGGTGATAGGGTACGGAGGTGATGGACGCGCCGTACTCCAGGCTCAGCTCGCCGTACTTGGCGTGGCTGGTCACCAGGTCTGCGGCGTTGTCGAAGATATCGGCCACGAACTTGTACACATCGTCCTCAGCCACATCGTCGCGGGCCAGGATCACCGCGCCCACCGCCACCGTAGTGGTGTCGGTATGCTCGGGCTTGCTGGCGCTGTCGCCGTTGTCGCCGTTGTCGCCGCTGCCGCCCTTATCGCCGCAGGCCACCAGGCTCAGCGCCATCATCAGGGCAAGGATCATGCTCATCAGTTTCTTCATAACAGTCTTCTCCTTCATATACCCCTCCACTTGAGGGGCTTGCTCTTACAGCGCCCATTATAACGCGGCTTTTCCTGTTTTGCAACATCCAAATACATAAAAATTCATTTTTTTGAAAAAGTTTTTTCACAAGCGTTGTCCGATTTGTCTGATTTCGCCGCCGTTTTTTATGCACTATTCCGATTCTGTCGAAGTTTTGGCACGATCGACGTTTTCACTGAACAACATGGTAAATCGTGATTTTGATGGGCAATCCTGCAAAATTGCAGGAATTTTCCACTTTTCCTGCAAATCAACCGGTCAAAATGCAGGGGCAGGGGCGCAAAAAAGAGGAGCATCCAAGATGCTCCTCTTTTTTTAACGGTATGCGTTCCGCTTACTTGCGGGCCTTGCTGTCCACCACGTCGCGCAGCAGAGCGCTGAAGTCCGCCAGAGACATAGCGCCCAGATCCTCGCCGGTACGGGTACGGACGGAGACGGTGCCCGCCTCCATGTCGCGGTCGCCCACCACCAGCATATAGGGGATCTTCTCCAGTGTGGCCTCGCGGATCTTCTTGCCCACCTTCTCGTTGCGGCTGTCCACCTCCACGCGGAAGCCCTGCTTACGCAGCTCCGCGGCCTGCTGGGCGCAGTAGTCGGCGGCGCGGTCGGTAATGGGCAGGAAGCGCACCTGCTCCGGCATCATCCACGTGGGCAGCGCGCCGGCGTACTCCTCGATGAGGTAAGCCAGCGTCCGCTCGTAGCAGCCCAGAGACGTGCGGTGGATGATATAGGGCAGGGCCTTGTTGCCGTTCT
>OLOL01003262.1_pt1 | contig 10291 bp, 5 predicted proteins | sample 1673081 | NCBI WGS metagenome assembly OLOL01 (sample SAMEA3136753, study PRJEB25190) | human gut metagenome
AAGTTTCCAAATATTGAATACCGTTGTAACTGTCTAATTCATCCACAAATTTTTTAGGTGTTTCATATGAATCATAATTTTTCTTCTTAATAAAGATTTTCTGATTCCTTTTGTTGTCCTTGAAACCATTGGGTATATAGCACACAATACAATTTGATGGCTTTATGTGGTATTCATCAATATCGGACTCAATATACCAGTCAAGGACAAGTTTGTTATCAATCATCATTCTAACAAGATTAAAAGGATTTTCGGGTTCATCCTTAATTTCCACAGTTAGAAATTCTGGATAGTAATACTTTATATTAATGTCTTTACAGAACTGACAGCGATGTTCCGGATTTGGGCGTTTCTTTGTACGACTTTCTTTGTAATCTCGTATTTCTTTCATGTATTCATCTTGATTGAAATACTCCATAAATTCTTCCCGACTTTTATCGGTTGTGCCAATCCAAATCATATATTCTAATCCAGCATTAGACCCTTGTACACCTTCAGGCGACAGTTCAAACTCAAACGTACCAAGATAAGTCATGGTTGTGGCATTCTCTGCCTTCTTAGGAGATATACCCTCACGACAATTATAGCAGATAACAGCATTTGCCATTGTAATATTTTTATCAGCCATCGACAGACTTATCTTTTGGGTATCAGCAGGAATAAGGTTAAGTAATCCTGCCAAGCCGTCAGATGTGAATTTCATAATAAGAAAATCCTCATCATAGTTCATTACACCAAGCTCCTTACAGAACTGGCAACGAAGTTCCTTATTGTCTTCATCATAATCTTTCCACCATTGACGGAAAGCCGATTGATCCATATATTTCTCAACGTCAGCTTCGGAATCGAATTGACCGACCCATATCATTATCTTACTCATTTTCTTTTTTTATTTTTCAAGCGACTAACGTTATACTATCAGCCGATTTGGCTGTTATTTTCTTTAAGTATCAGACCTCGTCTTCCTCCATCAACAGATCGTCCAACGGGCTTTTGATATTGCTTTTGAAAGTGTCGGCTATGTGGACATACCTTTCTGTCGTCTTGATATTGTTATGTCCCATAAGCTCTTTCACTATCTTGATGTCGGTTCCCTGCTCCAGCAGGTGAGTGGCGAACGAATGGCGCAGCAGGTGCGGATAAATCCGTTTCGTGATTCCCGCTTCCCGGGCCGCTGCCTTCAGCCGTTTCGACACGATACTCTCGGTGAAAGGTTCGCCCGGTCTGTGTTCAAAAAGCCACACTTTCGGTTTGTATAGTCTGTTATATTCCGTCAGCTTTTTCATCAACGGTCTTGACAGCAGGGTGTAGCGGTCTTTTTTCCCTTTACCCTGCCGCACCCGTATCAGGGAGCGGGATTCGTTGATGTCGCCGGGTTTCAGTTCCAGCAGTTCGCTGATGCGCAACCCTGCGGAATAGAGTATGGAGAACATACAGAAGAAACGCAGGTCTGTCACCGTCACGTCGAGTATTTTCTTTATTTCCTCCTTGCTCAACACGTCGGGCAGCGTCTTCTCCCGTTTGGCACGGTTCACCTTGTAACACCGCCGTTCCTGACCGAGAACTTTCTCGTAATAGAACTTGATGGCGTTGATACGCTGGTTTTGCTGGCAGGAGGATATGTTTTTCTCGTGGATGAGATACAGCAGGTAGTCGTTTATCTCGCCGGGGGTAACCGTTTCAATCTTACGCCCCTCGAAATGCTGTTGGAAATCGCGGAAATAGGAGGTATATACCCTTACGGTATGGTCACTGTAACGCACTTGCTGAAGTTTTTCCAGATAGCCTTCCGGCAGTGGCGGCCGTTTGTCTTCCTCTTTACGGGGGGCGGTTTCCTTGATGGCAGAATAGTCTATAAACGCCATTTTCACATAGCGGTCGAAGAACTCGGCAAGCACGAAATCTTCTGCCGGCAGATAAGCCCTGCCGCCGACAAGCAGTACGTTTTCTTCCTTCGACAGCGACAAGCGGATGTCATTGTCATTACCGAAAGTCACTTCGACAAATTCTCTCCCGTTTCTTATCACCGGAGAAAGTTTGATCTTGGTTTTTGGGGTATATATTTCCATGCCTCACGTTTTGTCGGATATTGAAACCCGTTTTCGCAAATTTATAAAAAAACACGGGTTATCCATGCGCTTTATTGACATTTAACAATAGATCCCGACTACCTGACAATAAGGTGAGGAGCCACGAAAATACCCTCTGCCAAATCCGTCCTTCCCGGCACTCCGTTTCTCCGATTTCCTCTGCCCTGCGCCACAAGCGGCCACTTCTGTGCCCGATGCTTCCATAGCCTTTCCAACTCTTTTACGTTCAGCCGGTTCCCCTTACTTTCGTTCCCGCATCGCTATTGGTGCTAACTAAAAACACTCGTAATTATGGACGAAAACGTAAAGAACGACGCTAAACAAGTCATGCTCGTTCAGAATGCCGACGACGGACGACTACAAGCCGTTACCGGCGTGGATCAGGACGGCAATATCCAGACCGCCGACCCCACGGATCAGAACGTGGCGAGCCTGCTGAACGTGAACACGCAGGATTCAGCCCTCGAAGCCTTCTTCAAAAAGTTCATGGAACAGGCCCAGAACCCCGTCCACACGGGTATCTTCGTCATGACGGAGAATGCCCTGAACAAACTTATCCGCATCGACTTCGACCCGGAGATTCTGGAAAATTACCGTATCGACCCCTCCGAACGGCTCCAGACGCAGGAGCAGCGGCAGTTCGAGCCGCTGGACGTCACGAAGATAGACCTGGCGGATATGGAGAAGAAAGGTATCCGCATGGAGGACATCGAGCCGCACCTGAAAGCCATGTCTTACGGACATAAATCCAACGGGCTGGTGGAGATGAACCCCGAACTGGAGAACGGGATGCGTGTTTCCACCAAAGGGCGCGTGTCGCTCGAAGAGCAGGCGGACGGCTCGCTGCGCGTCGTGCCGCATTACTGGCAGGAACGACCCGACCTCGACGCCCCCTTCCACGGGGTGCTGCTCGATGAGGAGGCGAAAACGAACCTGATGAACACCCGTCATGCCGGGAAAGTGATCGACCTGGAGCTGGAGCCGGGCAAGCTCACGCCCTGCTACGTGTCGATAGACAAATGGACGAACACGCTGGAACCCATGCCCGTTTCGTTACTCGAAAAACGTGCCCGCATCAAGGAGGCCGACCTCTCGGAAGGCAAGCAGATGGATTTCTACGGCGGCGGCAAGGTGTTGCTCGAAGGATATACCACCCGCGCGGGTTATAAGCGGGATGCCTATATCCAAATCGACGCGGCCGAACGTAACTATTCCTTTACCTACGACGGTTTGGATCGCAACCGCTACGCCCAGGAGAACAAGGAGATTTACCGCCAGAAGGCCGCCGAGAAAAACGGACGGCAGGAAACTACGGCCTCCGAACGACAGCCCACGCTCACGATTCACCGGACAATCCTCAAAGCCTCCGTGCCCAAAGAGGCTTATGACCAGTGGACGGAAGCGGTGAATGATCCCTCCAAGCGGGCGGATGTCAAGGCTTTCTACATCAAGGGCATGGTCAAGGACGGGCAGGGTGAGCCGTTCAACGCCTGGGTCAAGCCCAACTTCGAGCGTAACAAGATGGACTTCTTCCGCTGGAATCCCGACCGTGCGAAACGGCAGGGAGCGGAGGTCAAACCCGCCGTTGAAAGCCGTACCCAGGTCGCCGTCAATTCCGAGGGCAAGACCGTCGAAGCGGTCAAAGGTGTGAAAGAGCCGCTCAAGCAGGGACAGCAGGAAGCCACCCCGACGCAGAAGAAAAATTACCGCAGCAGCAAAAAGAGCAACTCCAAAGGTGCCAAGGTATAACGTATGAAATGGTTCTACATGCAGGCCGGAGCCATGCCGCTCCTGATCGCGGCGCTGGCTGCCTTGTACCTCCGGCCGGGTAAACGCAGCCCCCCGGAGGAGGCGGACGACGGACGGCAGTATTACGACGGGAACGGCAACCATGTCTATTACGACCGCCGGCTGATCGCCCGTCCGGAAAAAGAGAAAGAAGAAGAACTACAAGAAAACAACCACTGAAAAATCCGAATCATCATGCAAGTAATTATCGCAGAAAAGCCCTCGGTGGCGCGTGAGATCGCCGCCATCGTGGGAGCCACGAACCGTAAAGACGGTTTTATCGAGGGAAACGGCTACGCCGTAACCTGGGCCTTCGGCCACCTGGTCGGGCTGGCAATGCCCCAACAGTACGGCATCGCGGGTTTCCGCCGGGAAAACCTGCCTATCCTGCCATCATCGTTCATCCTCCTGCCCCGGCAGGTTCGGGAGGGTAAAGAGTATAAGGCCGACCCGGGTGTCGTGAAGCAGCTCGGTATTCTCCGGGAATTGTTCGGCATGGCCGAGCGCATCATCGTCGCGACCGACGCGGGGCGTGAAGGGGAGCTGATCTTCCGCTACATCTACTCTTACCTGGAATGCCGCACCCCTTTCGTGCGGTTATGGATCAGCAGCCTGACCGACCGGGCCATCCGCGAGGGGTTACAACACCTCCGCCCCGGCAACGAATACGACAACCTTTACCTCTCGGCCAAAGCCCGCAGCGAAGCCGACTGGATCGTCGGTATCAACGCCTCGCAAGCGCTTGCCGTGGCTGCCGGGCGGGGTGTCTGGTCGCTCGGACGGGTGCAGACCCCCACGCTGGCGATGGTCTGCGAACGCTTCTGGGAGAACAGGCGTTTTAAGCCCGAAACCCTCTGGCAGACGCATTTCTCGACCGCCGGAGGGGAAGACGGCGAGGTCGTGAAATTCTCCTCCCGCGAGAAGTGGAAAGAGAAACGACCCGCGACGGAGGCTTACGAGGCGCTCAAAGGACAAGGTGCGGCGATAATCACGAAGGTCGAACGCAAGGAAACCGTGCAGGAGCCGCCCCTGCTGTACGACCTGACGACGCTGCAAAAGGAGGCGAACGCCAAGCATGGCTTCACGGCGGAAAAGACGCTCTCCATCGCGCAGAAGCTCTACGAGGCGAAGCTGATCACCTACCCCCGCACGGGCAGCCGCTACATCCCCGAAGATGTCTTCGACGGGATTCCGGCCTTGCTGCTCACGCTCAAAGGCAACCCGACGTGGGGCGAACGCCTCGCCCTCGTGGGAGAGCCTACGCGCCGGAGCGTGGACGCGGCGAAAGTGACCGACCACCACGCGCTGCTTACGACGGGCATGAAGCCTAAAAACCTGCTGCCCGACGAGCAGACCCTCTACGACATGATCGTCGGGCGTATGCTGGAAGCCTTCTCGGAGAAGTGCGTCAAGGACGTAACAACCGTCGTGGCGGAGTGCGGCGGTACGGAATATACCGTAAAAGGCGCAATCGTCCGTCAGGCGGGCTGGCGCGGCGTGTATAACGAGGAGACGGAGGACACCATGCTGCCCGCATGGTCGGAAGGCACGGAGCTGCCCGTCGCGGCCTGCTCGATGACCGAGGGCAAGACCAAGCCCAAGCCGCTGCACACCGAAGCGACGCTGCTGGCGGCGATGGAGACCGCAGGCAAGGAGGTCGAGGACGAGGAGGTGCGGCAGTCGCTCAAAGAGTGTGGTATCGGCACTCCGGCCACCCGTGCCGCCATCATCGAGACGCTCTTTTCACGGGAGTATATGGTGCGTCAGAAAAAGTCGCTCGTGCCGACGGAAAAGGGGCTGGCTCTCTATTCGGTGGTCAAGACGATGCGCATCGCCGACGTGCGCATGACGGGCGAATGGGAGGCCGCGCTCGCCAAAATCGAACGCGGCGAGCTGCGCGACGCGACGTTCCGCAAGGAGATCGAGACGTACACCTCCGAAATCACGACCGAGCTGCTGACCTGCGGCAAGCTGTTCGCGCCATCGGCTTCGGAGTGCCTCTGCCCCAAGTGCAAGACAGGACGGATGCAGTTCTTCGGCAAGGTCGTGCGCTGCGACAATCCCGCCTGCGGGCTTCCCGTGTTCCGCGTGAAAGCCGGAAAGACGCTCTCCGACGCGGAGATCACGGAGCTGCTGGCCAACGGCCGCACCGGAGTAGTCAAGGGCTTCAACAGCAAGCAAGGCAAGAAGTTCTCGGCTGTCGTGGCCTTCGACGGGGAGTTCAACACCGTTTTCGAGTTCCCGGAGGCCGCCCGAACGGAGAAATCCACAAAACGAAGAAAATAATGCGTACATTTGCCCCTAAATTCACGGATTTGAATTGTTCTTCCGTTTCGACGGTCGATACCGATTTATTTTCTGTGGATTTAGTGGGTGGCACTCGGCGGGGACGTCGAGTGCCTTTTTCTGCGCTTATTCTTCTACCCAGCGATAACGACGCGCGTATCCACCTTCCGTTTCAAATGTTCGATCATCATCCGCTAATACACTTTTCAATATACGTCCAGCATCTTTGGCTGCTTGTTCAAAAGCGTACTCTTCGGATTGACCTGCATCTATATAACGGAAATACAATACGCCTAACGGATAATGTTCCCAATAGAAGTTGTCTCCTCCGAGAAAATCTCTTGCGGTAAACCATTCTCCTTTGCGATTTTTACACCAGCAGTAAACCGCTCCTTGTAAAAAATCTCTTATGCGTTGCATATCACTCGGTTCTAAGCCATGAACTTCTTTTACAATAGTGTTGTCTCCAATAAGCATACTGTTATTTTTTAGTTTAACGCAAAATTAGCAATAAAAATCCACTAAATCCATAGAATTATGAATAAGACGAACAAGCCTGCGGAGTTATCCTACTACGGGCTTTACCTGTTGTCCTACCTCAAAGAGAACCATCCCGACAAGGCGGGCGACGCGACCTTCATCGAGGCACGCGCCGACCATGCCGCCGACGTGTACGAACGTGCGCGTCTGGAAGGCTACCTGCCCGAAGGGGCGCATGAGCTGGCGATGGCCGCCCTTTTGGAAGGACTGCACTTTTCCAAGTACAACACCGTCATAGAGGTACTCTGGAACGAATGCGCGGACGAAGTGCCGCAAAGCGAGGCTCCCGCCGCCGCGCTGAAACTGTTACCCTATCTGGAGGGCGTCTTCGCCCGCTACCCGCTCTCGGACGATTTCGCCTACTCGCCCGAATACGAGCAGCTCTGCACGGAGCTTACGGGGGCTATCCTAATTTCGATAGAAGAGAATGGCCTTTAACCGTAAAGCCAAGCTGCGCGACAACATCGAGGCGATACGGACGGCTTTCGAGTTGGGCAAGGCAGGACGAGCGGCCACTCCCGAAGAAAGGGAGCGGCTCGCCCGCTACTGCGGTTTCGGGGGACTGAAATGTATCCTCAATCCCGCCGCCTCGCTGACCGATGCCGTCCAGTGGGCGAAATCCGACCTCGACCTGTTCCCGCAGACGATGGAGCTGCACCGTCTGATCCGTGAGAACAGCGCCAGCGAGAACGAATACAAGCGTTATATCGACAGCCTGAAAAGCTCCGTGCTGACGGCGTTCTATACCCCGTCGGCGGTAACGGAGGCTCTGGCCGACGTGCTGCACGACTATAATGTGCGCCCGCTCCGCCTGCTGGAACCCTCCGCAGGACACGGAGCGTTCATCGGGGCCTTCGCGCGGAAGGATGCCGCCATCGATGTCATGGCCTTCGAGAAAGACCTCCTGACGGGTAAAATCCTCTCCTGCCTCTATCCCGACAAGAAGATACGGACGGAGGGGTTCGAGCGCATCGAGAAACCTTTCGACGGCTATTTCGACGCGGCGGTCTCCAATATCCCGTTCGGCGACATGGCCGTCTTCGATGCGGCCTTCTCCGCAAGCGAGGCTCCCGCACGCCGCATGGCGACGAAGGCCATACACAACTACTTTTTCCTCAAAGGGCTGGATGCCGTCCGCGACGGCGGTATCGTGGCGTTCATCACCTCGCAGGGCGTGCTGAACTCCCCGCAGAATGAGGCGATACGGCTCGCAATGATGGAAAGGGCGCATCTGGTTTCCGCTATCCGTCTGCCGAACGACCTCTTTACCGACAATGCCGGAACGGAGGTGGGCAGCGACCTTATCGTCCTGCAAAAAGACACCCGCAAAGAGGGGCTGACCGAAGATGAAAGGCTGTTTACACGAACGGGGACGCTGCGCGGCGTAAGCACCAACAGCTATTTCATCGAGCACGAGGCGCAAATCGTCTGCACGAGCGCGGAACTGGACACCGACCCCTACGGCAAGCCCGCAATGGTCTATCGGCACGAGGGCGGTGCGGAAGGCATCGCGGACAGCCTGCGCGGGCTGCTCGACCGGAACCTGCACGCAAGGCTGGCCATGCGCCTCTACTCCGGCGGCATTCGGGACACGCGGCTGAAAGAGGAGCAGGTGGCAAAGGTACGGGCGGCGGAACCGACCCTGCGAACGGAGGATGCAGGGCTGGCTGCCGCATCGGAGAATACCCCTCGGACAGAAGCGGCACGCGCGTCCGCACCGGCAAGAGAGGAGAAACCCGAAATAGAGCCTCCGGTAATGAGCCTCTACGACCTGTTCGGCTTCACGGCGGAGGAGGTGCGCATCGCCCAGACGGGCGGCAAGCCCCGCCGCCGGAGCAACCGCCCCAAGCTGGCGCAACCCCGTCAGCCGTCGCTGTTCGATGCGCCGACGCAAACGGCGACGACAGCCACCCAAGAGGAGCGGACGGCGCACGGTTCCGCTGAATCCGCACCCCGTCCTGCCTATCCCGTCGAAAACGGTTTCAAGGCGGACTTGAACCGTCGCATCACCGACATCGAGCGGCAGATGCGCGAGGAGGAGGCGAAGCTCTCGGCAGAAGAGAGGCAGCGTAGGCACGAGGAGGAGATGCAACCCCGACCGTTCGACGGATTACTGGAACCGCACCTGAAAGAAGGTTCGTTCGTCAGGGTGAACACCGCAGGCGTGCGTTATCAGGTCGGCTACCTGAAAGACGTTACCCGCTACGGAGCAACGTTCCACCCGCTCGATTTGGGAAAGGAGCAGCGGGAGAAAATTGCGGCATATATCTCGGTGCGGGACGCTTACGAGCGGCTCTATACTTACGAGGCCGAATATCACGATGAAGGGTCGGCGCAACGCGAGGCGTTGAACGCCCGCTACGACGAGTTCGTCGCGCGTTACGGCAATCTGAACGCCAAAGCGAACGTCAAGCTCCTTATGATGGACGCTTCGGGGCGCGACATCCTCGCCATAGAACGGGCGGAGGACGGGCGGTTCGTCAAGGCCGACATCTTCGATCATCCCGTTGCTTTTTCATTGAATCAGCTCACGCACGTCGATACGCCCGAAGAAGCCCTGTCCGCGTCGCTCAACCGCTACGGCGGCGTGAACCTCGACTACATGGAGGCGTTGTCGGACAGCAGCCGCGAGGAGCTGATCGACGCGCTGAAAGGGTGTATTTTCTACAATCCGCTGGCCGGAGGGTACGAGATCAAAGACCGCTTCATCGCGGGCAACGTCGTCGATAAGGCGGAACGCATCGAGGCGTGGATGGCCGAGAACCCGCACGGAGAGCGCGAAAAGGAAGCTCTTGCAGCCTTGCAAGAGGCCACGCCGCGCCCGATTTCGTTCGACGAGCTGGACTTCAATCTGGGCGAGCGGTGGATACCGACGGGGATTTACGCGGCCTATGCCTCCTACCTGTTCGATACGGACGTGAGGATCGGTTTCTCGGAGAGCATGGACGAATATTCGGTCAAGTGCGGCGTGAAGAACGCCAAGATTCTCGACCAATTCTGCGTCAAGGGCTATTACCGCAATTACGACGGTATCGCCCTGCTGAAACACGCCCTCGTGAACACCGTCCCCGACATGAGCAAGAGTATCGGCAAAGACGAGCACGGCAACGACATCAAGGTACGCGACAGCGAGGGCATACAGCTCGCCAACGCCAAAATCGACGAGATCCGCAACGGCTTCGTCGAATGGCTCGCGGAGCAGTCGCCGGAGTTTCAGAAAAGGCTCGCGGACATGTATAACCGCAAGTTCAACTGTTACGTCCGTCCGCAGTACGACGGCTCGCATCAGACCTTTCCCGACCTCGACCTGAAAGCCCTCGAACGGCGCTTCGGCATCAAGGACGTGTACCAAAGCCAAAAGGATTGTATCTGGATGCTCAAACAGAACGGCGGCGGCATCTGCGACCACGAGGTCGGCACGGGCAAGACGCTGATCATGTGTGTCGCGGCGCACGAGATGAAGCGGCTGGGGCTGGCGCACAAGCCGATGATTATCGGGCTGAAAGCCAACGTTGCGGAGATCGCCGAGTGCTACCGCACGGCCTACCCGAACGCGAAGATACTCTACGCTTCGGAAAAGGACTTTT
>OLOL01003272.1_pt1 | contig 10278 bp, 4 predicted proteins | sample 1673081 | NCBI WGS metagenome assembly OLOL01 (sample SAMEA3136753, study PRJEB25190) | human gut metagenome
AATGGCGAAGCGGTGCACTTCATCTTGAATCTGCGTCAGCAGTCGGAAGAGGGGGGTGTTCTGTTTCAATCCGATGGTCTGGGGAGGGTAGCCATACAATAGCTCGGAAGTGCGATGTTTGCCATCTTTGGCAAGTCCGGCGATGGGGATGTTCAGGCCAAGCTCGTCTATCACCTCTTTTACGGCGCTCATTTGCCCTTTTCCACCGTCGGTGATAAGAAGGTCGGGCAGGGGTGCTTTCTCTTCTATAGCGCGCTGATAGCGCCGTTTTACGACCTCTTTCATGGAGGCATAGTCATCCGGTCCCTCTACGGTCTTGATATTGTACTTGCGGTAATCCTTCTTGGAAGGTTTCCCCTTGACGAAGACCACGCACCCGGCCACGGGGTCGGAACCCTGGATGTTGGAGTTGTCGAAACATTCTATCTGCATGGGCAGGCGGTCCAGGTGCAGCTCTTGCTGTATCTCTTTCAGCAGGCGCACGGTCCGTTGCTCCGGATTCAGCTTTTCGGCTTGCTTCAGGCGGTCGGCTTTGTACTGCTTCACATTGAGGATGGAGAGTTCCAGCAGTTTCTTTTTGTCTCCCCGTTGCGGAATGGTAAAGACGACATCTTTCAGCTCCATATCCAGCTCAAAAGGCACGATGATTTCACGAGAAAGGCTCTTGTATCTTTCCCGCATTTCGATGATGCCGAGAGAGAGCAGTTCTTCTTTGCTCTCATTCAATCGTTTCTTGTATTCAAAGGTGAAAGCCTGGTTGATGGCACCGTTCGTAATGTGCAGGTAGTTGACAAAAGCGGACTTTTCATCGCTGTCTTCCTCGATGGAGAACACGTCGATATTGTGCAGCACGTTGCTTACCACTTCCGATTTCGCCCGGTAGTTTTCCAGCAGCAGGTATTTCTTCTTTATCTTCTGTGCTTCTTCAAACTTCATTTCGGCTGCCAGTTCCTGCATTTGCTGGAAAAGCATCCGTTCTATCTCCTGGGTATTCCCTTTGAGTATTTCCTTGATTTCAGCGATGTTTTTCAGATACTCTTCCTGGCTTTGCTTCCCGATGCAAGGTCCTGCACAGTTCTTGATGTGGTATTCCAGGCAAACATTGAACTTTCCGGCACGTATGTTTTCCGGAGAGAGGTTCAGGTGGCATGTACGCAAAGGGTACAGATGCTTGATGAGGTCGAGTAATGCGTACATGGAAGGTATATGGCTGTAAGGGCCATAATAGGAGGAACCGTTACGGATTATCTTCCGGGTTCTGAATACACGTGGAAAGTATTCGTTCTGCACGCAGATGCTGGGATACGTCTTGTCGTCTTTCAACAGTACGTTGTAGCGAGGCTTGTATTTCTTGATAAGATTGTTTTCCAGCAATAGCGCGTCTTCTTCCGTATTCACCACGATATATCGGATATCTGCAATCTTGCTGACCAGCACCCTCGTCTTTCCCGGTTCGTGCTCCCGGTTGAAGTAGGAAGACACTCTTCGCTTCAGATTCTTTGCCTTTCCTACATATATAATAGTCCCTTCGGTATTCAGATATTGGTAAATACCGGGACTTTCGGGAAGGTTGGATACAATCCCTTTGAGGTAGTCGTTAGTTCTGAGTTCTTCCATAATACCGACGTTTCACCACAGATTACACAGATTAGCGCAGATTTCTCTTCGATAAAACTGTGTTTTGTGGTGGATAAATAATCTGTGTTAATCTGTGTAATCTGTGGTGAAATATGAAATGGCTAAAGCGACAGCACAGCCTCCACTTCCACATCATCTCCAAACACATCCTTGCCATGAAGCTCTTTCAGCTCGATGATGAAGTTTACATACACTTTCTTGGGGTTCATCTGTTTCACCAGTTTGCAGGCGGCTTCCATTGTTCCACCGGTTGCCAGCAAGTCGTCGTGTAGCAATACTACATCGTCTTCATTGATGGCATCCTTGTGCATCTGCACGGTGTCTTTGCCATATTCTTTATCATAGCTTTCTTCAATGGTTTCTGCAGGAAGCTTTCCCGGCTTGCGGATAGGTACGAAGCCTGCCCCCAGTCTGGTGGCGAGAATGGGGCCCATAATGAATCCTCTTGATTCTATACCCACTACTTTGGTGATGCCTTTGTCTTTATACATCTCGTATAGTGTGTCCGAGAGTTCCTGCAAGGCGGTAGGCTCCTTGAACAAGGTAGTTACATCGTAGAATAGAATTCCCGGAATGGGGAAGTCGGGTATTTCTCGGATGCTTTTGGTAAGAGTTTCTTTGCTCATAATCAGTTTATTTAATACGTTTATTGAATTCTTTGTTTCACGTGGAACTTTGCGCTCTATCGTCCGCAAAGTACCAGTAGCACGTTGATGTCGCTTGGAGATACTCCCGGAATCCGACTCGCTTGGGCTATTGTTTCCGGATCTATCTTCATCAGCTTCTGTCTAGCTTCGGTAGAAAGGGATTGAATGGAATTATAGTCAAACTTACCTTTTATCTTGATGCTTTCCAATCTTGCCAATTTATCCGCAATAATCCGTTCGCGTCCGATGTATCCCTCGTACTTGATGAGTATTTCTGCAGCTTCTACAATTTCTTCCTTTCTATCGGATATTTTATCCAGTTCTCGTTTAAAGGCACTGACGTGTTCGGCAATGTTCTCAATCGTTATCTGCGGACGGTTTATCAAATCTATCAATTTGCATCCCTGGCGCAGTGGAGTTGTGCCGAGCTGCTCCAATACCGGATTGATTAATGCCGGTTTCATCGAGTAATTCCGCGCGAAGTCTATAATCCGGTTCACGGCTTCACGTTTTTCTGTCAGCAGCTTGTACCGCTCTTCCTTGGCGAGTCCCAGCTTCCAGGCTTTTTCCGTGAGTCGCATGTCCGCATCATCCATACGGAGCAGGATGCGATATTCGGCACGGGAAGTAAACATACGGTAAGGCTCGTCCACGCCTTTTGTTACCAAGTCATCGATTAAAACGCCGATATATGCTTCATCCCTTGCAAGGGTGAACGGCTCTCCGCCGTGGCAATTGATGTGGGCGTTGATGCCTGCCATGATTCCTTGTCCAGCTGCTTCCTCGTAACCGGTTGTTCCGTTTACTTGTCCGGCAAAGAACAGATTCTTTATATTCTTCGTTTCCAGCGTATGTTTCAGTTGGGTGGGGTCAAAGAAGTCGTATTCGATGGCATAGCCCGGGCGGTAGATGACGAGGTCTCTGAACGCCGGTATCTTTTTCAATGCTGCAATCTGGATGTTCATGGGCAATGAAGAAGAGAATCCATTCAAGTAGAGCTCTTGGGTTGTTTCCCCTTCGGGCTCCAGGAAAAGCTGGTGCTGCGGTTTGTCGGGGAAAGTCACAATCTTGGTTTCTATACTGGGGCAATAACGTGGGCCGATACTTTGGATTTGTCCGTTGAAAAGGGGAGAATCCGGCAGACCTTCCTGCAGGATGCGGTGTGCTTCTTCGTTGGTGAAGCAGGTCCAGCAAGGGAGCTGTTTCAAATGGCGTACATGAGTGTCCATGAACGAGAACTTGTGGAAGTCACATTCTCCGTCTTGGATTTCCATATCCTCATAATGCACGCTGCGTCCATCTATGCGTACGGGGGTTCCCGTCTTCATGCGTCCAAAGGTGATGCCATGCTTTGCGATGGATTCGGTTAATTGGTAGGATGCAGGTTCTGCCATACGTCCACCTGGAAGCATGGTACGTCCCACGTGCATCAGTCCATTGAGGAAAGTTCCTGCGGTGAGTACTACACATTTGGCATGGAACGTTACTCCCCATAATGTGACTACTCCCGTAATCTCACCGTTTTCAACGAGGATTTCCTGCACGGTATCCTGCCAGATATGCAGGTTGGGGATATTTTCCAGTATCTCTCTCCATGCCCAGATGAATTTGTTGCGGTCGCACTGCGCGCGCGGACTCCACATAGCGGGACCTTTGGAACGGTTCAGTATACGGAACTGTATGGCTGTCTGGTCTGTCACCAATCCCATATATCCTCCCAAGGCGTCTATTTCGCGTACTATCTGTCCTTTGGCGATGCCTCCCACTGCCGGGTTACAACTCATCTGTCCGATTTTGTTCATATCCATTGTGATAAGACAAGTCTTCGAACCCAGGTTTGCAGCAGCGGCAGCGGCTTCGCATCCTGCGTGTCCGGCGCCGATTACAATAACGTCATACTTAAACTCCATTCGTTCAGTGTATTTTAAAACTGTGCAAAGTTACGAAAAAAGTTGTATGCCGGGACGTGTCATATCTTAAAATCCGGATATATCTTCTTTGGCATTGCTTATATTTCCGTATCCAGCATCATACTTATTGCTTGGAATGCTTAGGTTATAGACATATTGCTTGTGTTTGGCTTAAAATACAATCAAAATGAAGCTTTTTGAATACTATTGCTTTTCTTTTTGAAAAAGATACATACCTTTGCAGCGTTTGGATATTAAAAAGTGTTTTGATTGACTAATTTTAAGGAAGAGAAGCATGAGAAAGAAATTCTTCTTGTTAATCATTGTCTGCCTGGTTATGGGGGCGGGAGTGATGGCTCAGACGTCTACGGTCTCGGGAACAGTATTTGCCGAGGACAACAATGAGCCGATTATTGGGGCATCGGTATTGGTGAAGGGCACAACGCTGGGGGCCGTGACCGATATCGAAGGTAAATTTACAATCTTGAATGTGCCGGGCACGGCAAAGACAGTGATTGTCTCTTTTGTAGGTATGCAGAAAGTAGAAGCTGCCATAAAGCCTGCTATGAAGGTGGTGCTGAAATCGGATTCGGAACTGTTGGATGAAGTGATGGTGGTGGCTTACGGCACGGCCAAAAAGAGCAGCTATGCAGGTTCGGCTTCTTTAGTGAAAGCGGATGCGCTGAAAGACATTCCGACGACCAGCTTTGAAAACGCGTTGAACGGTAAAGTGGCGGGCTTGCAACTGACGAATAATTCCGGCCAGGCGGGTTCCGCACCGGCCATCCGCATCCGTGGCATAGGTTCTATGAATGCCGGGAATGAACCGTTGTATGTAGTGGACGGTGTTCCGGTCTCTTCGGGCAATACGGGGCAGATGAGCGGTGAGCTCTATTCTACCAACAACATCATGAATACGTTGAACCCGGAAGACATCGAATCTATTTCTGTATTGAAAGATGCGGCGGCCAGCTCGCTTTATGGGTCGCGTGCGGCAAACGGCGTCATTCTGATTACTACCAAAAAAGGACAGATTGGCAAGCCGGTGGTGACGCTGAAAGCCGAAGTGGGCTTCACGCCCTGCTGGGCAACGGACAACTATGAAACGGCCAGCGTACAGGAGAATGTGAATATGCTCTACACCGTATTTCACGATGCCCGTACAAGCGGTAAGGGCGAAACGGACGAAAAGGCGGCAGCCTATGCCATAGGCCAGTTGAACAGCCGTTTCAACAAACATGGCTACCAATTTACCACAAATGGTACGGGAGCTTACGAGAACGTCAATATCCTTGAGTACGACAACTCCGGGCGTGGAGGCAAATACTACGATTGGGACAAGGCATATTTCCGTACCGCCATTTACCAGACCTACGATATGTCCGTCAGCGGTGCTACGCAGAATACCAACTATTACACTTCCCTTTCCTATACCCAGGACGAGGGACGTTTGAAGATGAACAGCTTCGACCGTGTTTCCGGTCGCTTGAACCTCACCCAGAAGGTGGGGAAATTCCTTGAACTGACCACCAATGCCAGCCTGGCGCGTACCAAGAAAAGCGGTTATAATGATACACGCAACACGGGCAGTAATTACTTCATGCAGACCCGTAACTTGCTGTGGGGACTCTACTGGCCCACTGATTACAAGACCGGCGAGCTCTGGACCGAACGTTACGGTAGCTACGCCTACAATGGGCTTTATTATGACAAAGAGTGGGAGAACGGTTCTACCAGTACCAAAATCATAGCTGCGGAGACGCTCACCCTGCATCTGATGCCGGGCCTGGACCTTCGTTCTATCTACTCTTACGACAATACTACTGTAAAAGACCATATCTATTACAGTGCCAATCACTATAAAGGCTCGGCAGACAATGGGAATGTCAACGAATACCGTACTACATACGAGAAGATGGTTACCTCCACTACCGCCAATTATACCGGCACCTTCGACAAACACACAGTTGGCACCATGGTGGGTTTCGAAGCGGAGAAGAACAAGACAGACTATGTGCGTGCCACAGGAAGCAATCTTGCGGTCAGCACCATTCATACAGTTTCTACTGCCGGAACGCAGACTTCTGCCGGATATTCCTGGGGAAACTCGATGGTGTCCGTGCTCTCCAAGTTGGATTATAATTACGATGAACGCTACTTCATTTCCGGTTCTTACCGCCGCGACGGTTCTTCCCGGCTCAGCAAGCAGGAACGTTGGGGAAACTTCTGGTCAGTGGCGGGAGCGTGGAACATCATGCGCGAGGGTTTTATGAGCAAATATTCTTTCCTGAGCAACCTGCGTATACGTGCCTCTTATGGTATTAACGGTACGCTGCCTTCGGACAATTACGGCTATATGAGCTTGATGAGCTATACCAGTAAGTACATGGGTAACCCGGGCGGTACAATCACTACCGTCACCAATGACAAGCTGTCTTGGGAGACGAGCTACAACACGAATGTGGGTATCGACTTCGGCTTCTTCGGCCAACGTCTGCGCGGTACGGTGGAATACTTCAACCGTGATTCGAAGAACCTGCTCCAGGATGTTCCCATTTCGATGGTTACGGGATTTTCCTCTACGTTGCGGAACGTAGGATGCATCAACAACCATGGGGTAGAGGTGGAGTTGAGTGGTGACATCATTGATAGTAAAGGATGGTTATGGAGTGCCGGTGCCAACGCAACCTTCCTCCGTTCTGAGGTGAAAGAGTTGTATGGCGGTGCGGACATTATCTGGTACGACCCCACCAGTAGCGACAGCCGTGCGCAATATGTATACCGGGAAGGTCAGTCCACGCTGGCTTTCTATGGATACGAATGGGCAGGTGTGGACAAGACCAACGGCAAGAACGTCTACTATGTAAATGACCCCAAGAATGGCAAGGCCGGAGATTTTGAGTATAACGGGCGCGGAGCTACTTATGACTATAACAATGCCAACTACACCATCATCGGCAATGCCGTTCCCAAAGTGTATGGGGGCATCAATACCTCGGTCTCCTACAAAGGCATAGCCCTTTCGTTGGGCTTTACCTATAAGATAGGAGGAGACTTGTACGACGGAGCCTACATGGATGTGGCCGACGACGGTTATTATTGGGAGCGTATCCGTGCTAAAAGCTACTACAACAACCTTTGGACGCCAGACCATACGAACGGTACAGAGCCCCGTATCGAAGGTGTAGACCTCGATGACCCGCAACAATACAGCAGCCGCCACTTGTTCAATGCCAGTTATCTGCGCTTGAAGAATCTCTCATTGGCCTATACGCTGCCCAAAGCCATGACCCGCAAGGCTTTCATCGAGAATGCCCGCCTTTTCTTCACTGCCAGCAACCTTTGGACAATAGCCAAATACAAGGAGGCAGACCCCGAAGTGAGCGAATACGGCACACGTGGTTGGGAAACCCCTATCGGAAAAACGTTTGTCGTTGGCGTTGAATTGAAATTTTAATGAACTGGAGGAACTAACAATGAAAAAGATATATCATTTATTGGCACTTGTGATACTTGGTGCCTTTACATTCACTTCGTGTGACGATTTTCTGGATATGCAGCCCACCAACTCCGGAAATGCAGAAGGTGCTGTCGGTACGGTAGCCGATGCGCAGGTGGTTATCAACGGTGTGATGAGTGCGATGACCTCATCGTCCTATTACGGCAGAAACCTTTTTATGTACGGTGATGCCAAGGGCGGTGACCTCACGATTTTTGCTGCCGGACGCGGACTGGATGCATTCTATACGTTCAACCACACTTCCAACAGCAATACTTATTCCGGTTTCTGGAGCCGTGGATATTACTGCATTCTGCAGGTCAACACCTTGTTGAGCAACATTGAGAAGCTGGAAGAATTGGCCAAGGCCATCAAGGCGACGGCGCTGTGCGGTCTGGGACAGACCGCGCCGAACCCGGTGCTTTCCACCCTCAAGTATTTCCGCCACGAATACGAAGCGCACATCTATGAGAAGCGCTGCCCGGCCGGCCACTGCAAGAAGCTGGTGACCTATCAGATCGACCCGGCGAAGTGCAGGGGCTGCACGCTGTGCGCGCGCGGCTGCCCGGCCGGCTGCATCAGCGGCACCGTTCGCGAGGCGCACCGCATCGACACCACAAAGTGCCTCAAGTGCGGCGTTTGCATGGAGAAGTGCAAGTTCGGCGCGATTTCCCGTTCCTGATAAAGCCGAAGGAGTGAAAAAGCAACATGGCAATGGTTCATTTGACTATCGACGGTGTGCCGGTTTCCGTGGAGGAAGGCACCACCGTTCTCAAGGCGGCGCATGCTGCCGGTATCAAGATCCCGACCCTCTGCTGGCTCAAGGACATCAACGAGATCGGCGCCTGCCGCATGTGCGTGGTGGACGTCGGCGCGCGTTCGCTGGCGGCGGCCTGCGTGATGCCCGTATCCGAGGGCATGGTCGTTAAGACGAACACCCCGCAGGTGCGCCAAGCGCGCAGAGCCGTGCTGGAGCTGATCCTCTCCAACCACGAGCGCAAGTGCCTCTCCTGCGTGCGCAGCCAGAACTGCGAGCTTCAGGATCTGGCGAAGGAGCTGGGCGTGGACGAGAACCGCTTCGAGGGCGAAAACATCCACTATCCGCTGGATAATTTCTCCCCGTCCATCGTCCGCGACCCGAACAAGTGCATCTTGTGCCGCCGCTGCGTGGCCGTTTGCCGCAATGTGCAGAAGATCGGCGCGATCGGCGCGGTGAACCGCGGCTTTAAGACCGTGATCGCCCCGGCGTTCGGAAAGACCATGCTGGAGACGGACTGCGTGTTCTGCGGCCAGTGCATCAACGCCTGCCCGGTCGGCGCGCTGCGCGAGCGCGACGACACGGACAAGGTTTGGGATGCGCTCTCCGACCCCGAGAAGTTCGTCGTCGTGCAGCCCGCTCCGGCCGTCCGCGTGGCGCTGGGCGAGGAATTCGGCCTGCCCATCGGCACCCGCGTCACCGGCAAGATGACGCAGGCGCTGCGCCGTCTGGGCTTTGACAAGGTGTTTGACACCGATTTCGGCGCGGATCTGACCATCATGGAGGAAGCGACCGAGCTGCTGGGCCGCATCCAGAACGGCGGCGTGCTGCCGATGTTCACCTCCTGCTCGCCGGGATGGGTCAAGTATCTGGAGCACCACTTCCCGGAGATGATCCCCAACATGTCCACCTGCAAATCCCCGATGGAGATGGAAGGCGCGATCATCAAGACCTACTACGCCGAAAAGACCGGCATCGACCCGGCGAACATCGTGGTCGTCGCGGTGATGCCGTGCACCTCCAAGAAGTTTGAAGCCCAGCGCCCGGAGATGGTCGTCAACGGCATGCGCGCCGTGGACGTCTCCCTCACCACGCGCGAGCTGGCGCGCATGATTCGCGACGCGCGCATCGACTTCGCGCGCCTGCCGGATGAGGAATGCTTTGACGAGCTGGTGGCGCAGTCCACCGGCGCGGCGCCGATCTTCGGCGTGACCGGCGGCGTGATGGAGGCGGCGCTGCGCACCGCCGCCGACGTGCTGGAAAACCGCTCCGTGGAGAACGTGGAATACCACGAGGTTCGCGGGCTGGCGGGCATCAAGGAAGCGACCTTCACGCTGGGCGGCAAGGAGCTGAAGGTGGCCGTGGCCAACAGCACCGGCGCGGCGAAGGAGCTGATTCAGCGCATCAAGGCGGGCGACGCGAGCTATGCGTTCGTGGAGGTCATGGCCTGCCTGGGCGGCTGCGTGGGCGGCCCGCTGACATTTGAGAACAACTACGTCGCCCGCAACGCCATCCGCGCCCTGATGGGGGGATGCGACCAGACCCACCCGGATGCGGCGGTAGAATCGTCCTATCTGAATAAATTTAACCTCTACACCGACCGCAGCGTTACGCCCAACAGCGTCATGAAGCTGGACGACGATCTGGTGGAGGCCATGCGGAAGATGGAAGAAATGGAAGCCATCGTCCGCAAGCTGCCTGGGTACGACTGCGGAAGCTGCGGAAGCCCCACCTGCCGCACCTTTGCGGAGGATATTGTCCGCGGGTACTGTACGCAAATGGACTGTATCCATATTTTGAAGGATCAGCTGAAAATCATGGCCCAGA
>OLOL01003283.1_pt1 | contig 10262 bp, 8 predicted proteins | sample 1673081 | NCBI WGS metagenome assembly OLOL01 (sample SAMEA3136753, study PRJEB25190) | human gut metagenome
AAGCGCCGTAATACCCAGATTGCTCGCATAGAACGAATCTGGGCTGCCGAAGTCGAAATTCATAATGGCCGCGGGCAGCGGATCCATCTGGCCGCCCACGGCGAGTCCCATGAGCTGGCCGTCGCCGGTGGTGCCGTAGTTGGGGCACCAGGAGGCGGCGTTGGCGATATCCTCCGGGCGGCACCAGGCCTTCAGCATGGCCGGATTCGCATCGAAGCCGCCCGTGGCCAGCACCACGCCGTTCTTGGCGTTCACGCGGAAGTAGCCGTCGGCGTCCTTGCAGATGGCGCCAGTCACGCGCCCGCCCTCTTCGCGCTCGAGCTTCACCACGGCGCTGCGGTAGCGCACCTCGGCGTTCGCGCGCTTGGAAAGGGTGTTCGCCAGATCCTTCACGATGTAGATGCCCGCGCCGCCGGCGTTCTTGATCGTCTGCTCGGACCACTGCGGTGAGGCGAAGGTCACCTCGGTTTGGGGAACATCGAAGTGGTGGGCGTTCTCGTTGTTGATCTTGAAGCCCTCGGTGATCTGGCCGTCCCCCTCGTCGAACTTCGCCTGCAGCCAGTCGGCGGCCTCCGGCGAGCGGTCGGCCCACAGCTTGATGGGATCGATGGGCACGCGGTAATAGGCGGCGTGGCGCATGCGATCCATCATGAGCGGCTTGTCGCACACGTAGTCGGCGGCGGCCATGGCGGCGCCGCCAGTGACGCCCATGCCCTCGAACATGCCGCGGCCCTCGCTCATCTTCTCGAGGCAGAGTACCTGAGTCGTACCGTCATCGGACGCGGACAGCGCGGCGCAGACGCCGGTGATGCCGCAGCCGGCCACGAGCACGTCGGTCTCCTCCGTGCGCACGATCTCGTCCTCGCCGATCTCGCGCAGCTCGAAGGCCACTTTGCCCTGGCGGTCCATATCGGTCGGCGCATCGATGACCGGGACGTAGCGAACGTTCGTGGGGAACACATCGCTGTACATATCGGTCTCGAAGTTCGCAATGCCCGCCTCGGCCGGGGTCGCAGCAGCGGCTTCGCCTTCGGCATAGGCGCGCGCCGCCGGAACAGCACTGAATGCGCCTGCAGCGGCGGCCGACCCGAGAAGGGCCAAGCCGCTTGCTTTCAGGAAGTCGCGACGACTCGACGTGAGGCCTTTTGCCTTCTCCATCATTCACTCCTCCTTCAACGTCTCTCCCTGGCGTCGGGCCCTGCGCTCCTTGCGCGGGCCGGTGCCCTTACGGAAGGCCATTGTGGAGAACGCGCGATGGAATGTCGCGGGTGAAAAGAGCCAATCCCGGTGCGAAACCGGCTCACCCTACCCCTCACCCCATCGTTGACGTGGGGTTTTACCGTGCACCCTTTTCGGTTTTGGCGACAACGAGAAACAGGGCCAGGGCGAGCGCGCCTACGACGGCCATGCAGAGGTACAGATTCGCATACCCTATGAGCGGCGCCACGATGCCGAGCAAGATAGGGCCCACACCCACGCCCACGTCGAGCAGCATGTAGAAGGTGGCGTTGGCGACCGACAGGCGCGCATCGCTCGTCACGCGCACGGCCATGGCCAACCCGCACGACTGCACGGTGCCCACGCCGAAGCCGAGCAGGGCCGCAGCCCCCAGGATCATCCAGTCGTTGGCCGCGAAGGCGAGCACCACCATGCCGAGCGCGAAGGACACGAACGCCGGCACCATGACGGGATGAGGCCCCACGCGGTCGAAGGCGCGGCCGGTGAAGGGGCGCGTGACGAACATGGCCAGCGCGTACACGACGAAGAACACGCTGGCGGCTCGGGCCAGGCCGATCTCAGTGGCGTAGGGCGTGAGGAACGTGAGCAGGCTGGAATAGCCGAAGAACAGAAGGCCGCACACCACCGAGATGGGCAGTACGCCGGCTTCCACGAAACGGGCGAGCGGCGAATGCTCCACCTTGGCGGCGACCTTCTCTTCTAAATGAGTGGAGGGCACGCGGGTAGAGGCCGCCAGCGCCTCGTCGCGGTTGGCGGCGGCATCTTCGCGCACCTCCTCGTCCGGGGCCTCCGCCACCGCACCGGCCACGGCATCGGCGGCCGCTTCCACCTCGGCCTCGGCCGCCGCCTCGCTCCCCTTCACCTTCGTGGAAGACGCCGGACGCAGAAGCAGCGCCGCCGGAATAGCCAACGCCACCAGCACGCTCGCCACGGCGAATACCACCGGATAGCCGAAGTTGTTCGCCAGGAAAATGCCCGCGAAGGGCCCGATGGCGCTGCCAAGCGTAATGGAAAGCATGAAATATCCGATGCCCTCGCCCTTGCGCTCGGGTGGCACCACGCTGGTGATGACCGTGGCGATAGTGGTGGAGCACACGCCGTAGGAGAACCCGTGGGCCAGGCGCACCCCGATAAGGGCGCCCACCGGCTCGTTCAGCAAGTACAGCGCCGAGAGCGCCACCTCCGCGATGCAGCCGACAACGAGCAGTGGCATGCGCCCAAAGCGCTCCATCATCGGCGCGGCGGCAAAGCGCGAGAACAGCGTGCCCACGATGAAGGCGCTGGCGCAGAAGGCGGCCACGGCGGCCGGCGCTTGGTGCACCGTGAGTGCATAGGCGGTCATGACCACCATGAGCATGAAGTAGTTGCCGGCAATAAAGAAGTTCAGGAAGGTGCCGGCGACGAAGTTCCGCGTCCAAAGGGGCGCAGGTGCGGGCCTTTCGCAACGAGACGCGGGGACGACCTTGGCAGCAGACGAGACCATTAGCGGCAATCGCCCTCTTTCGCGATGAGCACCGTCATGGGCGATTCCTTGGTGACGGCGTAGCTGACCGAGCCCAAAAAGCCCTTCACGCCGCCCCGGCCGCGGCTGCCCATGATGATGAGGTCGCAGCCCTCCTCCTTCGCGCAGTTCACGATGAGGTCGGCCGGCGAGGTGCCCTTGAGCACCTTCACCTCCGTGGGGTTCACCATGTCGGCGGCGATGGCCTCCAACTCCTCGCGGATGGCCATGGCGTCGTCCACCATGACGGTATCCATGCCGGCAGCGGCCGAGCCCGAGGAGAACAGGCGCATCACATGGACGAGCACCACTTCCACCGCCGGGTTCTGGGCGGCGATCTCGCGCATCACCTCCAACGCGCGATGAGAGGGAGCGCTGCCGTCATAGGCCACGAGAATCTTCTTGCACCACATGGGCGTCCTTTCTGCTCACGTTTCCGCCCCGCGCCTTCACCAGTGGCGGGCGACCGAATGAAGTCCACTTGACATTGTAGACCCGCCAGCCTGTCGCCACCGATTTTTTGCAAAGTTGTTGCAATAGAAAAAGCCGCCCCCGTCTGACAGCGGAAGCGGCCCCACAACACAATTATTCGAAAGCATTGCGAGGCGGCCCGCCGTAGCCGCGGCGGCTCGCCTGTTCTTTACCATAGAAGGCGTCCGGCGAAAGCCAACGACCTTCCTCGGAAGGCCCCTACTCCGGCTCGACGAACGTGTCGCGGTCGGGGGCGAAGGATTGCATGGCCTCGATGGTGCGGGCGAACAGCTCGTCCAGCTCCCAGCCGAGCATCTCGGCGCCCGAGGCGATGACCTCGCGGCTCACGCCGGCGGCAAAACGCCTGTCCTTGTACTTCTTCTTGAGCGACTTCACGTTGAAGTCCATGACCGACTTGCTCGGGCGCATGACGATGGCCGCCCCGATGAGGCCCGTCAGCTCCTCGGTGGCGAACAGGATCTTCTCCATCTGAAGCTCCGGCTTGGGCAGATCGGGGTTGAAATCCGACGTGTGCGACTGGATGGCGCGGATGAGCTCCGGCGTGCCGCCCGCCTCCTCGATGAGCGGCGCGGCGTACAGCGTGTGCTTCTCCGGCTCGTCGTCGTGCTCTTCCCAATCCAAGTCGTGCAGAAGGCCCACGATGCCCCAGAACTCCTCGTTTTCCGGATCGTACTCGCGGGCGAAGTAGCGCATGGTCTGCTCGACGGTCTCGCCGTGCTCGATATGGAACGGATCCTTGTTGTGGGCAGCGAGCAGTTCAGCCGCTTGCTCGCGGGTCATGCCGGCGGAAAGTGCGGTCATGGGCGTCTCCTCTCGTCTTGTTTGTCGCTTCCTGACACTATAACGGGGATGCACCCCCTTGCGCTATGGGGCGCGAAACAAAATTCCCTATGCCCACTTTAGTGCTCGAACAATCCACGTCCTTGTTTCGGGCAAGAATTTCGAGTTGTTAGACTCTCACTGTCGAGCAAAATGATCGTTCCGCCGTAGCATGATCCTGCTGCAGAGCAGTGACAAGGTTGCGACCTGGCCTTTTGCCCAGTTGCCTCGAGATGCGCAGTCGCCAAACCGATCGACAGACCTGTTAGCGCGCTCCCTTATGTCTAACAACTCGAAATCATGCCCCAAAACGAGCCCTAGGATTCCCGGGTGCCCGTTCTGGGGCAGCAATGCGAAGAGACCAGCAGCAGGATGCTTGCAGCTACGCGACCCGATTCTACGCGACCCGCTTCTTTCCGAAGATGGTCTTGCAGCCCTTGACGGCCAAGATGACGGCGAACACCATGAGCAGCACGCCGATGACCAGCTGCAGCACCGTGGCGGCATCCATCGTGCCGGCCGCCAGAAGGCCGATCTTGGCCCACACCGTCAGCGCCAGCGAGGTCAGCGTCACCACCATCATGAACGCCATGGGGACATAGAACATCTTGTTGTTGCGGCCCGCGTTGCCGAGCCACGCGCACACGGCCAGCAGGCCCAAGGCGGCCAGGAGCTGGTTGGCGGCACCGAACAGCGGCCACACCAGCTGGTAGCCGGTCATGCCCAGCCCCACGCCGAGCACCACCGTGATGATGGTGGCGACCCAGGGGTTCACGAGCACCGCGCGCCAACCGGTAAGGTCGCTTGCCTCCATGCCGTGGGGCGTGAAAAGCTCCTGGAACATGTAGCGGCCCAGGCGCGTCGCGGTGTCGAGCGAGGTCAGGCAGAACACCGACACCGCCAAGACAAGCAGAGCGTAGGCGACCGACTCCGCGCCGGCGAGCCCGGGCACGCAGGCGAGCATCTGGGAGAGGCCCGCGGCGAAGACTTGGGTCGGCGAGGCGTAGGTGCCGTCCATATAGCCGGAAAACACGAAGGCCACCGCGCACAGCGAGATGACCGCTACCAGACACTCGAGCAGCATGCCGCCGTAGGCGATGGGCTGCGCCTCGGCCTCGCGGTCGAGCTGCTTGGAGGTAGTGCCCGAGGCCACGAGGCTGTGGAAGCCGGAGATGGCGCCGCAGGCGATGGTGATGAACAGCGCCGGGAACAGAAAGCCCGAGGCAGCCACCTTGGATGTGCCAGCCGCAGCGGAAAAGCCGGTGAATGCGGGAATGTCCAGCGAGGCGGCGTTGCCCATGACGCCGGCGCCGATGATACCGACAAGCGCCAGGGCGATCATGCCGTAGAGCAGATAGCTCGACAGATAGTCGCGAGGCTGCAGAAGGATCCACACCGGGGCCACGGAGGCCACGAGGATATACAGGCCCACAAGGATCATCCAGGTGGTGTTGTCCAGCGCGATGACCGGCAAGTTGTAGCCGAGGGCCACGACGACCACGATGATGGCGATGGCCGACAGGATGTTGACGGCCGTGGGCAGCTTGCGCCCGCGCGTGGCCACGCCGTAAATGACGGCGACCACGATGAACAGCACCGAGATCATGGCCGTGCGCATGTTGGCCAAATTCCCCGTCTCGACTGCCACGGCCTTGGCGGCATCATCGGTCGGCACCGGCGTCACGGCGAAGGTGCTCGCCACAATGGAGGCGAAGGCGGCCACGACCAGAATGAGCGTCAAATACGCGAAGACGCAGAACAGCTTCTTGGCGGTGTCGTCGATGTTCTGGGCGATAACCGTCGCAAGCGTCTGCCCTTTGTGGCGGATGGAGGCGAACAGCGCGCCGAAATCGTGCATGGCGCCGAAGAAGATGCCGCCGATGAGCACCCACAGAAGCACCGGCACCCAGCCGAAGATGGCCGCCTGGATGGGGCCGTTGATGGGGCCGGCGCCGGCGATGGACGAGAAATGGTGGCCGAGCACCACGTAGGGCGCGGCGGGCACGTAGTCCTTGCCGTCCTCGAACTCGTGGGCCGGCGTGGGGCGGTTGGGGTCGATGCCCCACTGCTTGGCGAGCCAGCCGCCGTAGAAGACGTAGCCGCACACGAGAACCGCGATGGCTACCAGAAGAATGATCAGGGCATTCATAACGTACTTCCTCTCTTCTCGCCCTGGGCTTCAAAGAGAGGGCGCGCGCCATCGCAGGCTCGGCCCTCCCTTCCTTCCGGAAACGCCGGGGCGGACGCGTCAAGCCGATGCCCATCGCGGACAGCGCCGCGCGCGGTGTTACGCGCAGCATCACGCGCGCCGCCGCAAGCAGCGTCGCGGGCGGTAGCGCTGTCGTCGATGAACGCATTGGCCTGGAGCGTTTTCCCCAGCGGTTTTCCCTGTGAATTGGTCATCACGCGCCCGCGCGACAGGTCGGCCACCGCCAGGCGCAAATCGGCCCATCCCCGCCAGCCGAGCGCGAAGTTCTTGCGGAAGCGGGTGCGGCGCACGCGCTCCCACGCGAGATCGTCCACGGCGTCGGCGACGATGGCGAGCGACAGATAGGTCGTCATATGATCGGGTGCGGGCTGCACGAGAGAGAGCCCCACGCCGGTGATGCAGCCGACCAGGTCGTCCAGCTCGGCGGCCGTGAGACGAGGCGTGTCCCAGAAGAACAGGTGCTCGTGACTGGCCGCCTCCCACAGCTTCGCGCGCTTGACGAGCACGTACTGGGAGGCGCAGGAATGGAACTCGGCGTAACCGGGGAAGGTGCGGCCGGCGAAGTCGTGGTGGCGCTCGACGTCGAACCACGCTTCATGGGCGGCAAGAAGTCGCTCGATGACTTCCCCGCGGCCTGCCAACCCCATCGCCTTCTTCCCATTGATGACCAGAAAAGTTAACATTGCGAGCGTAGTACTAACGAGAGGGCGGCGCAAGGACAATTTTGACGGGCCGTCAGATTTAACAAAACGGCAACGAGGCCGAAAACCACTTCGCGATCCCCGGCGCAGCACGGTTCCGCCGAGCGGACGGCAACGGGGCCGCTAGAACACGACACCCAGCCCATTGCAGATAAGGCCCCAGAACACACCCGTGGCATACAGCACCACGATGATGGCAACATTCTGCTTCCAGGGGCGGTTGGCCCGGGCGAGCACGAGCAGCCCAACGCCGGCGCTCACCAGAAGCCCCGCGAGCATGGCGCCGGCCCCCAGCACGCCCTCCACGTACAGCTGGGCGATGACCACGCTGGCGGCGCAGTTCGGGATGAGGCCCACAAGCGCGGTCGCGAACACCGAGAAGCTCGGGTTGTCGCCGAGAAACTGGGCGAGCGCGTCCTCCCCCACCGTTTCCAGCACGACGTTCAGCGCAATGGTGATGAGGAAGATGAACAACGTCACCTGCACCGTATGCTTCGTGGCGCTCTTCAGGATGCCCTTCCAACCGTGCCCGTGCTCATGGGTGTGCTCCACGTCATCGTGGTGCTCGTAGGCGCGCTCGGGGGCCTGCTCGCAGGTGTGACAGTCGTGGTTGCAGCCGCACTGATCCTGCTCGCACAGCTCGTGGATGCGCAGGCGCTCCTTGTCGCGGCGCGCCAAGCGCAGCACGGCATCCACGATGAAGCCCATGACCATGCCGATGACCACCTTCGCCCCCATGATGGACAAGATGGTATTGCCGGGCACCGCCTCGGCCAGGAAAATGGGCAGCATCTCGTCGGAGGTGGAGAGGAACACGGCAAAGAGCGTCCCCAGCGTTATCACGCGACCCGCGTACAGCGTGGCCGCCACGGCCGAGAAGCCGCACTGGGGCACCACGCCCAGAAACGCGCCCACGATGGGCCCGGCCGCACCGGCGTGGCGAATGGCCTCCTGGGTCTTGCCGCCGGTCTTGTGCTCGAGCCACTCCATGGCCAGGTAGGTGACGAACAGAAACGGGATGAGGTACAGGGTGTCGGCCAGAGAATGCTCCAGCACGTGTTCGGCTATGTGCGCGATGGTTTCCATGGATCTAAGATTCTAACGCGTCTGTGGCGATATCCACCGAATCGTTGCCCTCCTCCACGATCAGCGGGCCCTCCACCTTCTGATCTTTGGGCAAAAGCAAGCTCGCCAGAATGGCCACGACGAAGACCACGGCCACGCAGTTGTCGGCGAAGACGCTCTGCACGAGCTCCGGGAAGATGGCGAAGATGTCGCCCATCTGCGTAAACCCGATGCCGACGGCCAGCGACAGCGCGGCGATGGTGATGTTGCGCTGGGAGAAGCCAGCATTGGCGATCATCTGGAAGCCGCTGACGATGATGTTGCCGAACATCATGATGGTGCAGCCGCCGAGCACCGCCTCGGGCAGCGATGCGAACACGAGGCTCACCACGGGCACGAAGCCGGCGAGCACGAGCACGACCGCTCCCGTGGCGATGGCGCGACGGTCCACCACGCCGGTCATGGCGATGAGGCCGACGTTCTGCGAGAACGAGGTGACCGGCGAGCAGCCGAACACGCCGGCGAGCGAGCTAACGAGGCCATCGGCCGTCACGGCGCCGGAGAGCTCCTTGTCCGTGGGGTTGCGGCGCAGCGCGGCGGCCGTGAGCGCCGAGCAGTCGCCCACGGTCTCGGTGGCGGAGACGAGGAAGATGAGCGTGACGGTGATGATGGCGCCGAGGTTGAACTCCGGCGTCACAGGCAGCACGCCCGGCAGCGAGAAGAGCTGCGCTGTGGCGAATCCGGAGAAGTCCACCTTGCCGAGAGGAATGGCCACCAGATGCCCCACGACAAGGCCGAAGAGCACCGATAGCTGTTTAGTGGCGCCCTTGGCGAGGCCCTGGAACACAAGGCACGCCAGAAGCGAGACGGTGCCGAGGATGAGGTTCGTGGCGCTGCCGAAATCCTCCGCGCCGGAGCCGCCGCCGAAGGAGGCCGCCCCCACGCCGAGCAGCGAGAACCCGATAGAGGTCACCACCACGGCCGCCACGATGGGTGTGATGATGCGCCGCCACCAGCGGGCGAACAGGCCGAGCACGCCCTCGATGAGGCCGCCGACGATGACCGCTCCCACGAGCGCCCCGTAGCCCTGGGTCGCCGCAATGGTGCAGGCCACGGAGACGAAGGTGAAGCTGATGCCCATGACGATGGGAAGCCCGCTGCCCACCCGCCACAGCGGGAACAGCTGCACGAAGGTGCCGATGCCGGCGATGAACATGGCGTTCTGGATGAGCGTGGCCCGCAAGTCTTCGGGAAGGCCGGCCGCTGCCGCAATGATCGCGATGGGCGCCAAGTTCGCCACGAACATGGCCAGCACGTGCTGCAGGCCGTAGGGGAAGGCCGCCAGCCAGCCGATCTCGCCATCAAGGGACGAGAGCGCCTTCATCTTCGGGTCGATGAAAACCACGCCGCCCTCGCTTTCCACGTTTCTCTTGCGGCTCATGAGCGAAACTCGATAGCTCCGGTGGCGGGATCCATGGCCTCGACGATGGCGAGGGACTGCAAGTCGTAACCTGCCTCGCGCAGCTCGTCGCCACCGGGCTGGAAGCCCTTCTCGATGGCAATGCCGATGCCCTCCACGGTGGCCCCGGCGCTCTCGCAGATCTCGAGCAGCCCGCGCAGGGCGCAACCGTTGGCAAGGAAGTCGTCGATGATGAGCACGTGATCGTCGGGCCCGAGAAAACGCGTGGAGACGATGACGTCGTAGATGCGGTTGTGGGTGAAGGACTGGATACGCGTGGAATACATCGTGCCATCCAGGTTGATGGACTGGGTCTTCTTCGCGAACACCACGGGCACGCCGAAATGATGCGCCACCACGGCGGCGATGCCGATGCCCGAGGCCTCGATGGTGAGGATCTTGTTAATGGGCTTGCCCGCGAACAGGCGCTTCCATTCCTCGGCCATCTGGGAGAACAGCTCAATGTCCATCTGGTGGTTCAAGAAGGCGTCCACCTTCAGCACACCGCCCGCCTTCACCACGCCATCGCGGCGAATGCGCTCTTCCAACAATTCCACGGAAACCTCCTTGGGCTTCGGGGCCATTTTCGCGTATCGCACTATCTTAGGAGATCGCGCCCCTCTTGGGAACGACTGCCGAAAACGCCCATAGAAAAGGATGTGACCGCGAATTGGCTGTTAGCACAGCTTGGAAAATGTGCTTTTTTGAATAGGGATTTGACCTGGTATTTTTTGAGTTTTACCAGGTAAAAATGGGTGTTTTCCGAAAACAAAAAAG
>OLOL01003286.1_pt1 | contig 10254 bp, 8 predicted proteins | sample 1673081 | NCBI WGS metagenome assembly OLOL01 (sample SAMEA3136753, study PRJEB25190) | human gut metagenome
ATGACGGAACCTTCTGCTTGGAGCTGTGGCACGGCCCCACCTGTGCCTTCAAGGACATGGCCCTTCAGATGCTGCCCCATCTGCTCACCGCCTCCCTGACTAAGACAGCGGAGGATAAGACGGTGTGCATCCTGGTGGCCACCTCTGGGGACACCGGCAAGGCCGCCCTGGAGGGCTTTAAGGACGTGGACCGGACCAAGATCCTGGTGTTCTATCCCAAGGACGGCGTCTCCGCCGTCCAGGCCCTGCAGATGCAGACCCAGCAGGGGGACAACGTGGGGGTGTGCGCCGTCCACGGCAACTTTGACGACGCCCAGACGGGGGTGAAGACCCTCTTCTCCGACGAGAAGCTCCGGCAGGACCTGGCGGGCCGGGGATACTTCCTCTCCTCCGCCAACTCCATCAACTGGGGCCGCATCCTGCCCCAGCTGGTGTATTACATCTCCGCCTACTGCGACCTGCTCAACGCCGGGCAGATCCAGATGGGGGAGAAGGTGAACTACTGCGTCCCCACTGGCAACTTCGGCAACATCCTGGCCTGCTGGTACGCCGGCCAGATGGGCCTGCCCGTGGGCAAGCTCATCTGCGCCTCCAACAGCAACAACGTCCTCACCGACTTTTTGGCCACCGGCACCTATGACCGGAACCGGCCCTTCCACACCACCATGTCCCCCTCGATGGACATTCTGGTCTCCAGCAACTTGGAGCGGCTCCTGTTCGCCCTCTCTGGGCAGGACGACCAGGCCGTGGCCGGGTACATGAAGCAGCTGAACGAGACGGGGAAGTATACCGTCTCCGAGGCCATCCAGGCCCGCCTCCGGGAGGATTTCTACGGCGGCTTCTGCGACGAGGCCACCACCAGCCAGACCATCGCCCAGGTGTGGAAGGACTACGGTTACCTCATCGATCCCCACACCGCCGTGGCCTACCATGTGATGGAGGACTACCGGAAGGCCACGGGGGATGACCGCACCACCGTCTTCGTCTCCACCGCCAGCCCCTTCAAGTTCTGTGACAGCGTGCTGCACAGCCTGGGGGTGGACCAGGTGGAAGAGGGCCTGGGCGCTCTGGACCAGCTGGAGAAGGTCTCCGGCCGGCCGGCCCCTGTGCCCCTGGCCTCCCTCCGGGACAAGGCTGTACGCTTCACCGAGAGCGTGGACAAGGGCCAGATGATGGACGTGGTGCTGGAGATGCTCCGCTGAGGAAAGGGGAAGGCCGTGGCACTGTATACCATCGGTGACACCCACCTGTCTCTGGGGAGCAGCAAGCCCATGGACGTGTTCGGCGGAGCCTGGGAGGGGTACGTGGACAAACTGGCCCAGGGCCTGTCCATCCTCCAGCCGGAGGACACGCTGGTCATCGCCGGGGACATCTCCTGGGGCATGAGTTTGGAGGAGGCCGAGGCGGATTTTGCCTGGCTGGATGCCCTGCCGGGGACCAAGATCCTCATGAAGGGCAACCACGACTATTGGTGGAACACGGCCTCGAAAATGAACCGCTTTTTCCAGGAGAAAGGATTCACTACCCTGCGCATTCTCCACAACAACTGCCACCTCTACGGGGAGACCGCCCTGTGCGGGACCCGAGGGTGGTTCTACGAGGAGGACAAGCCGGGCCAGAGCCAAAAGGTGTTCCACCGGGAACTCCAGCGGCTGGAGACCTCCCTCAAAGCGGCCGGGGACCGGGAGAAGCTCTGCTTCCTCCACTACCCCCCCTGCTACACCGGCTACTGCTGCCAGCCCATTCTGGACCTGCTGACTGCCTATGGGGTGAGGGCCTGTTACTACGGCCACCTCCACGGGGCCAGCCACCGTCTGGCCCTGCAAGGAAACCGGGATGGGGTGGATTACCACCTGGTGGCGGCGGATTATCTCCGTTTTCACCCGGAAAAAATCTTAGAATAAGGAAAAAAGTCAGGAAAACCCCTGGAAATTTCCATTCGTTTCTGATAGAATACTTCATATATACTGCAATACAATGCCTTTTTGGGCTCTGCCACAAGGAAAAAAGGGCGTTTCACAGGAGGAAAAAAGGACATGAATGTCAAGAGCGTTGTCGAAAACAAAGAGAAATACGAGGTCGAGCTGACCATCGAAGTGGGTCAGGAGGAATTTGAGGCCGGCCTGGAGAAGGCCTACCGCAAGAACCGTTCCAGCATCTCGGTCCCCGGGTTCCGTAAGGGCAAGGCCCCCCGTAAGGTGATCGAGGGCATGTACGGCGCCGGGGTGTTCTATGAAGACGCCATTGAAGAACTCTATCCCCAGGCCTGTGCCCAGGCCATTGAGGAGAAGGGTCTGGATTCCGTGGCCCCTCCCCAGGTGGAAGTCACCGAAGTGGGCAAGCAGGGCTTTACCATGAAGGCTACTGTGACCGTTCGTCCCGTGATCACCCTGAAGCAGTATAAAGGCCTGGAGGCCGACAAGATCCTGCCCACCGTCACCGAGGAAGCCGTGGACCGTGAGCTTCAGCAGTACGTGGACCGCGCCACCCGTCTGGAGCCGGTGGAGCGGGCTGCCGCCATGGGGGACAGCGTGGTCATCGACTACGAGGGTACCAAGGACGGCGTGGCCTTTGACGGCGGCGCTGCCAAAGGCTATGAGCTGGCCCTGGGCTCCCATACCTTCATCCCCGGCTTCGAGGAGCAGCTGGTGGACATGAAGGCTGGGGACGAGAAGACCATCGACCTCACCTTCCCCGAGGACTATCACGCCAAGGACCTGGCTGGCCAGCCGGTGAAGTTTGCCGTGAAGTGCGTCAAGGAGAAGAAGGTCCCCGAGATTGACGACGAGTTCGCCAAGGACGTGTCCGAGTTTGACACCCTGGCCGAGTTTAAGGACGACCTGAAGCAGAAGATCATTGACCGCAACATGGCCCAGAGCGAGGCCAGATTCCGTCAGGCTCTGCTGGGCCAGCTGTGCGACCAGGTGGACATTGAGATCCCCGAGGCCATGGTGAATGCCCAGGTGGACCGCCTGGTGGAGAGCTATGCCTCCCGTCTGGAGCAGCAGGGCATCAGCCTGGAGATGTACATGCAGTACATGGCTATGACCGCCGACAAGCTGCGGGATGACCTGAAGGAGCCCGCTGTCACCCAGATCAAGCAGCAGCTGGCTCTGGACGCCGTGGTGGCTGCCGAAGGCATCACCATCAGCGACGAGGAAGTGGACGAAGAGGTGAAGAAGGCTGCGGCCAACCTCAATGTCCCCTACGAGCAGGTGATCGAGGGCCTGGATAAGGAGCCCCTGAAGGTCGACCTGGCTCGGGACAAGGCCATGGCCCTGGTGGCTGCCGAGGGCAAGCCCCACCTGGTGGCCGCGGAGGATGACGGCGACATCAAGGTCACCGAAGTGACCAAGGACGACGTCCAGGAAGAGAGCAAAGAGGAAGCAACCGGCGAGGAAGCCCCCGCCGAGGAGAAACCCAAGAAGCGTACCACTCGGACCAAGAAGACCGAGGAGGCCGCCGGGGAAGAGGCAGAGAAGAAGCCTGCTGCCAGAAAACCCAGAGCCAAGAAGACCACCGAAGAGGGGGAGGAAGCCCCCAAGAAAACCACCACCCGCAAAAAGAAGGCCGAGGAGCCCAAGGGTGAGGAATAATTTTCCGTCAGGCGGGCATACTGTGCTCTGAATGGAAAAGGAGATCAAGCTATGAGTTTAGTGCCCTATGTAGTCGAACAAACCAACCGGGGAGAGCGGTCCTATGACATCTTCTCCCGTCTGCTCAACGACCGGATCATCTTCCTGTCCGAGGAGGTCAACGACACCACCGCCAGCCTGGTGGTGGCCCAGTTGCTGTACCTGGAGTCCCAGAACCCGGACCAGGACATTCAATTCTACATCAACAGCCCCGGCGGGTCTGTTACGGCGGGAATGGCCATTTATGACACCATGCAGTACATCAAGTGCGATGTCTCCACCATCTGCATTGGTATGGCGGCCAGCATGGGCGCCTTCCTGCTGGCTGCGGGGACCAAGGGCAAGCGCATGGCGCTGCCCAACGCGGAGATCATGATCCATCAGCCCTCCGCAGGGACCCAGGGCCAAATCACCGACATGGCGATTCACCTGAAGCGTCTGGAAGTGATCAAGCAGCGGATGAACCGTATCCTTTCGGAAAACACCGGCAAACCCCTGGATGTGGTGACAGCTGACTGTGAGCGGGACAATTTCATGTCCGCTCAAGAGGCCATGGAGTATGGCCTCATCGATAAAGTGATCGAAAAGCGCTGATCAGACCATGGAAAAAGGGGGGCGTGGGTCCCCCTTTTTCCTGCGTTAGTAAAGAGGTGAAACGACTTTGTCCAAGAACGACGAAAAGCGTGCCATCCGCTGCTCCTTCTGCGGCAAACACCAGGACCAGGTGGCCAAGATCATCGCCGGGCCTGGGGCCTACATCTGCAACGAGTGCGTCCATCTGTGCATGGACATCCTGGAGAACATGAACCCGCCAGAAGAGCAGCTGGCCAACCCCGATATGCCGGAGATCATCCCCAGCCCCAAAGAAATCAAGGCATACCTGGACGAATACGTCATCGGCCAGGACGCGGCCAAGATTGCCCTGTCCGTGGCGGTGTACAACCACTATAAGCGGATCTACTTCGGCGGCGGGGAGGACGTGGAGCTCCAGAAGAGCAACATCCTCCTCCTGGGCCCCACCGGCAGCGGTAAGACCCTGCTGGCCCAGACCCTGGCCAAGATCCTGAAGGTCCCCTTTGCCATCGCCGATGCCACCACCCTGACCGAGGCCGGCTACGTGGGTGACGACGTGGAGAACATTCTCCTCCGCCTGGTTCAGGCTGCCGACTATGACATTGAGCAGGCAGAACGGGGGATCATTTACATCGACGAGATGGATAAAATCGCTCGGAAGAGTGAAAATACCTCCATCACCCGGGACGTCTCCGGGGAAGGGGTGCAGCAGGCCCTGCTGAAAATTCTGGAGGGCACTGTGGCCAACGTCCCCCCTCAGGGCGGCCGCAAGCACCCCCACCAGGAGTTCATCCAGGTGAACACCAAGAACATCCTCTTCATCTGCGGCGGCGCCTTCGACGGCGTGGAGAAGATCATCGAAAAGCGGGTGAACCAAAAGGGCATCGGCTTTGGAGCGGAAATTCTCAGCAAGTCCGAGATGGAGCAGCGCAATGTCCTGAGCCAAATCCAGCCCCATGACCTGCTGAAGTTTGGCATCATCCCCGAGTTGGTGGGCCGTCTGCCGGTGATCACGGCGCTGGAGCCCCTGCGCCGGGAGGACTTGGTGCGCATCCTCACCGAGCCTAAGAATGCCCTGGTGAAGCAGTATCAGAAGCTGCTGGAGTATGACATGGTGAAGCTGGTTTTTACCCCTGGCTCTCTGGAGGCGGTGGCCGACAAGTCCATGGAGCGGGGCATCGGTGCCCGCGGCCTGCGGGCCGTGCTGGAGGAGATCATGTCTCCCATCATGTACGACATCCCCTCGGACAGCGCCATCGTGGAGGTGGACATCACCCCCGAGAGTGTCAAGGACGGGGCAGAGCCCGTCCTGATTCGGGACCCCAACCGGCCTCCCCGGCCCCATCTGGGGGCGGCGGCCCTGCGGGCCCAGGCCGGCGGTTTGGCCCGGCAGAACGGGACTGCCTAACGGGGCGGTACCCCAAACAAGTGAAGGAAACCACAGGGCGGAGGGGGAAACTTCTCCGCCCTTTCTGCCCATACCGGCGCGGGCCGGTGTGGGCCTTTGGAAAGGAAGTGAATCGGTTTGCCTGAGGAAGAAAAGACCGAACGCAAGGAACTGCATACCATGCCCACCCTGGCCCTGCGGGGGTTGACCATCTATCCCAAGATGATGGTCCACTTCGACGTGGGGCGGGAGGCCTCCATCAAAGCCATTGAGGAGGCCATGAGCTCCAACACCTCCATTTTCCTGGTGGCCCAGAAGGACATTCGGGTGGAGGTGCCGGACCGGAACCATCTCTTTGACATTGGGACGGTCTCCACGGTGCGCCAAATCCTCCGCCTGCCCGGTAAGACCATCCGGGTCATGGTGGAAGGGGAGTACCGGGCCCGCCTCCATGACCTGGTGCAGACCGAGCCCTACCTGGTGGCCCAGGTGGAGCCGGCAGAGCATGGCCCGGCTTACGAGGGAAAGAGCAATTCCCTCCGGGCCGAGGCGGCCATCCGCCAGGCCTATGAACTCTTTGACCGCTACTGTGAGCTGTCTCCCAAGAGTGCTTCGGCGGAGATGCTCATGAACATCATGTCCAGCGAGGACCCTGGCTATATCGCCGACTTCATCGCCCAGAATGTCTCCATGCGGGTGCTGGACAAGCAGTCCATCCTGGACGAGCTGCGCCCGGTGCAGCGGCTGAATAAGGTCAACCGCCTGCTCCACCGAGAGGTGGAGATCCTGGAAATGGAGCAAAACATCCAGCGCCGGGTCCAGGAGAACATGACCCAGAACCAGAAGGACGCCTTCCTGCGGGAGCAGGTGCGGGTGATCCAGGAGGAACTGGGGGAGGACGGGGACAACGAGATCACCGCCTACCGCCGCCAGATCATGGAGGCCAAGCTGCCGGAAGAGGTGACCAATAAGCTCCTCAAAGAGGTGACCCACCTGGAGAAGCAGCCCTTCGGCTCTGCCGAGTCCTCGGTGCTGCGCAATTACCTGGACGTGTGCCTGGAGCTGCCTTGGACCAAGACCTCCAAGGAGCGGGTGAGCGTCTCCGCTGCCCGGAAAATTCTGGACGCAGACCACTATGGCCTGGAAAAGGTGAAGGAGCGCGTCCTAGAATTCCTGGCCGTCAAGCAGCTGGCCCCGGACCTCAAGGGGCAGATTCTCTGCCTGGTGGGCCCCCCTGGCGTGGGTAAGACCTCCATCGCCATGTCGGTGGCCCGGGCCCTGAACCGGAAGCTGGCCCGGATCTCCCTGGGCGGCGTCCACGATGAGGCGGACATCCGGGGCCACCGGAAGACTTACGTGGGGGCCATGCCCGGGCGGATCATCAATGCCATCCGCCAGGCCGGCACCAAGAACCCCCTCCTCCTGCTGGACGAGATCGACAAACTGGGCAGCGACCTCCGGGGAGATCCCGCCGCCGCCTTGCTGGAGGTGCTGGACAGCGAGCAGAACAGCACCTTCCGGGACCATTTCGTGGAGCTCCCCTTCGACCTGTCCGATGTGCTCTTCGTGACCACCGCCAACACCACCTCCACCATCCCCCGGCCCCTCTTGGACCGGATGGAGGTCATTGAGCTGTCCAGCTACACCGACGAGGAGAAACTGCAGATCGCCAAGCAGCACCTGCTGCCCAAGCAGCTCAAGCGCCATGGCCTGAAGAAGAGTCAAGTGAAACTCACCGACGATGCCATCCGGGAGCTCATTGTCTCCTACACCCGGGAGTCCGGCGTTCGAGTGCTGGAGCGGGAACTGGGCGCCCTGTGCCGGAAGGTGGCCATGGGGATCGTCTCGGAGGAGTACAAGCAGGCCCATGTGACGGGAGACAACCTGGAGCAGTTCCTGGGTCCCCGGAAGTTCCACCCGGAAAAGAACGGCCTGGAAAACCAGGTGGGCCTGGTCAACGGCCTGGCCTGGACCGCCGTAGGGGGCACCCTTCTGGAGGCCGAGGCCAATGTGATCCCCGGCTCCGGCAAGGTGGAGCTCACCGGCAACCTGGGCAACGTGATGAAGGAGTCGGCCCGGGCGGCCTTCACCTATATCCGCAGCCGGGCGGTGCAGCTGGGAATCGAGGCCAACTTCTACAAGGAGAAGGACATCCACGTCCACTTCCCAGAGGGGGCCGTGCCCAAGGACGGCCCCTCCGCCGGCGTGACCATCACCACCGCCATGGTCTCTGCCCTCACAGGGATCCCCGTAAGGGGGGATGTGGCCATGACGGGGGAGGTCACCCTCCGGGGCCGGGTGCTGCCCATCGGCGGCCTGCGGGAGAAGTCCATGGCCGCCCTGCGCAACGGCATCCACACGGTGATCATCCCCAAGGACAACGAGCCCGACCTGGAGGAGATTGACCAGACCGTCCGCAGCGCCCTCCAATTCATCCCCGTGGACCATGTGGACCAGGTGCTGGCCAATGCCCTGGAGCGGCCGCCCCTGGCCCAGCCGGACCAGGCGGGGGGCCAGGTCCCCGTGGTGGGCCCGGAGACCGGCTCCACCCACGCCACCATCCCCCAGGCCTAAAAACCTGGGACGGGAAAGGAAAGGCCATGAAACTAAACACACAGAACGCGGAGTTTATCCTCTCCGCGGCGAAATTGGCAGACTGTCCCCGGGACAGTCTGCCGCAGATCGCCTTTGCCGGCCGGTCCAACGTAGGCAAGTCCTCCGTGATCAACCGCCTGCTGGGGCGGAAGAACTTCGCCCGGGTGGGCTCCGCTCCCGGCAAGACTACCCACATCAACTACTTCCGCATCGACAAGCAGGTCTACTTTGTGGACCTGCCTGGCTACGGCTACGCCAAGGTATCCAAGCAGGAGCGGGCCCGGTGGGGCAAACTCATCGAGCAGTGGTTTGCCGATACCAGCCTGCTCACCCTGGGCATCCTCTTGGTGGACCTGCGCCACAAACCCACAGCCGACGACTGCGTCATGGCCCAGTGGTTCCAGGACAGCGGAAAACCCTTTGTGGTGGTGGCCAACAAGCAGGATAAGATCAAGAAAAGCGAGTGGGAACCCAACCTGGCCCGGATCCGGGAGACCCTGTCCCTGGACGAGGCCACCCCCATCATCTCCTTTTCTGCCGAAAAAGGGCTGGGGAAGGAGGAGCTGATGGCGGTCATCCTGGACCACATCAGCGCCCACGGCAGCCAGACCGCGCAAGACCAATAGAGAGACCCGGCTGGCGCCGGAGAGGGAGGAAAACAATATGAGACGTGTGGGAGGACTGTTCCTCTTTGCCATCCTGGCCGGCTTCTGCATCGGCCTGGGGGGTACGGTATTTCTGCGGCTGCGGGATGCCTTCCCCGGGGGCAATGTGGTGGGGGCTTTGCTGTTTACCATCGGCCTGTTCACCATTTGTACCCGGGGCTATGCGCTGTTTACGGGCAAGGCCTGCTACCTGTTTGAAAACCCCTGGCCGGGGTACCTGCTGGACCTGCTGATCATCTGGGTGGGCAACCTCCTGGGCACCATGCTCATCGCAGGGATCGAGACCCTCACCGGCATCGTGGGGCCGGAATCCGGGATCAACGTCACCGCCGCCGCCATGGTGGACGGAAAGATGGGGGACAGTTACCTAAGTCTGTTCCTCCTGGGCATCCTGTGCAACATCTGCATCTTCATCGCCGTCAATGGGTATGCCAAGAACCCCCACCAGTTGGGGAAGTACCTGGCCCTCTTCCTGGGAGTCACGGTGTTCATCGTCTCCGGCATGGAGCATAGCGTGGCGGACATGTACTACTGGTCGGTCTCCGGGGTGCTCTATGGGCAGCCGGGGGAGTCCCTCCTTCGCCTGGTGGTCATCTCCCTGGGCAACGTGGTGGGCGGTGTGTTCTTCCCTGTGGTGGAGTCTTGGAAGGCCAAGTTGGAGGCCGTCAAGGCGGAAGTTACATAACGACATGTTTCCCAGGCGGGGTCCGGTCACCGGGCCCCGCCCTTTTGCTGCCCAAGGGACGGATGACAACCGCTGGGATCTCTGGTATAATGAAGCCCGATTCTGTAGCAAAGGAGTGGAACCCATGAAGCAGTGGGACAAGGCGGCCGTGTATCGCCTCCTGACAGAGCGAGGCATCTGGCACGAGATCACCGAACACCCCGCGGTGTACAACATGGAGGAGATGGCGGCAGTAGACCTGCCTTACCCCGAGGCCGACGGGAAGAACCTCTTCGTCCGGGACGATAAGAAGCGGCAGTACTACCTCATCACCGTCCGGGGGGACAAGCGGGTGGACCTGAAGGCCTTCCGCCAGGCAAACCACACCCGCCCCTTGAGTTTTGCCTCGGCGGAGGATCTGTGGGACAAGCTGGGCCTTACCCCCGGGTCTGTCACCCCTCTGGGGCTGCTGGGAAGGGAAGGGGGGCAGGTGGAACTCTTCCTGGATCAGGCGTTCCTGGCCCCGCCGGGGCTCATCGGGGTCCACCCCAACGACAACACCGCCACCCTTTGGCTGCGGACGGAGGACCTCATCGCCCTGCTGCGGGACCACGGCACCGCCGTCCGCGTGGTGCCGGTGTAAGGGGGCCCTGGTCCTGGCCCTGGCCCTGCTGGGCAAGGTCCGGGCCCTCACCCGGTCTATGGAGGAGATCTGCGACCAGCTGGCGGACCGGC
>OLOL01003289.1_pt1 | contig 10238 bp, 7 predicted proteins | sample 1673081 | NCBI WGS metagenome assembly OLOL01 (sample SAMEA3136753, study PRJEB25190) | human gut metagenome
AAAGGTTTAGGTGCACACGTAAAGAAAGGATACCTTCCTTTCATTGTTGCTGCATTTGAGTTAAGCTTTCCAGTTGTGAATCTTGCTATATCACTCAATTTACATATTTTCATTTTATTCTCCTCATCCAATGTATTTTCTATGTGCAATCTTAACATTGCTCTGCTTTACCATTGCGTATTGCAAGGTCGTGTCTATCTTTCTATGCCCCAAGAGCTGTTGCAATTGCTCAATGGGCATTCCTTTATCTATTGCCATAGTTGCAAGTGTACGCCTGAACTTATGCGGGTGTACCTTGTTAATACCTAATTGCTTTCCAAATTCTCTAAGGCGAACCTCAACACCGCCGATTTTCAGCCTTTCGTGCGGTGATTTCAACGACACAAACAGCGCCGGATTGTCGTCCGTCCTGCTCTCCAAATAGTTCTGCAAATGTATCTTTGTGCGAGCGTCAAAATAGACCACTCGTTCCTTACTACCTTTACCGAAAACAATACATTCTCTTTCATTGAAATCAATATCATTCCGGTTAAGTAATACCATTTCGCCAACACGCATACCCGTTGAAGCCAGCATATCAATAATCGCCAAGTCTCGAAGTTCCGTGCAGTTATCTCTCATAAGCTCTAACGCTTCATCGGAGTATGTCTCCTTGATATTCGTGCCGGTTTTTACTCTGTGTATGCGTCTTACCGGGCTTTTCAGTATGTAATCCTCGTCCTCTAACCAAGAGAAGAAGCTGGATAGAATACGGCGGATATTGTCTATCGTTACCTTGCTTGACTTCTTCTTTTCCTGATATTCCGTCAGGTATCCTCTGATGTCGTCTGTAACTATGTGTTTGACATCTTTTTTGAGTTCGCAGAGCATAGCCTCGATAGTTGCCTTGTAGTATTTAAGAGATTTCTCGGAGCATCCCTCAATTCGCTTTGCCGATAGGAACAGTTCTACATAGTTCTGCTCCGAGTATTTCTCTTTGTTTTGATTTTCCGTTACCTCATACTTTGCAAGGGTATATTTCAACACCTCTTGCAATTTTTCATTTTGTGCGTTGTTCAGGTAGGGCAACATTCCCTGAATAACATCTTTGATTAAATCTTGTTTCACAGTCAATTCTCCTTTGAAATATTCTTAGAGAACGACTATGGGGCGGAAGTCCCCCGAAATTAACTCCCGCCACCCACGGAAGTTATGGGTATGTTATATGCTAAACAATAATTTAGAGCAACAAGCGCAGGCTTTGTATGAAAACATCTTCTGTATACATTCAGATATTGACACAAAACACATTTCGTTATCAGACTTAATGGAGTATGCTGGTGGAAGCCAACCGCCCGCATCGGAATTCGTTTTTAGTGAAAGAGATGGTTACATACGCTTTGTCCAAATTAGAGATTATGATACAGACAGCCATATAACATATATTCCCGACTCGCCTAAAAACAAACTTTGTGAGGAGCACGATATAATGATAGCCCGATATGGTGCTTCTCTTGGACGTATATGTTTCGGAATTAACGGAGCTTATAATGTCGCCCTTGCAAAGGTATTTCCCAAAAAATCATTTTTCAGAGAATTTTTGCGTTGTTATTTATCTTCTCGAACATTTTACGAAGGAATAAATAATAAAGGTGGCAGAAGTGCTCAGGCAGGTTTCAATCAAAGCGACATCAACTCTTTTGAAATTGATTTTCCGGTCGATGAAACCATCGTAAAAAATTTTGAATGTACGGTTGCTCCAATGTTTGAGCAGCGCCTACAGCTTAAGAAGGAAAATCAGCATCTTGCTTCTTTGCGTGACACCCTATTACCAAAACTAATGTCCGGTGAATTAGATGTTTCCAATGTTGAAATCTAAGCCGCTAAATTATTGTTTATAAAGATAGGAGGGTCGGAAATGAATAGGTTTGATGATGAAGATAAGATAATATCTCAATTTCAGAGAGTTAACGACAATGAGGTTATGTTTGCCACTCAGTCTGAGACGATTGAAGCTGTTTATTTATCAATTCACACGAAAACTTTATGGAACAACTGGATAAATAGTTCCGGTAAGTCAGACCCGCCACCTGATTATTATTCGCCAAAAGACGAGCTGATGATGGATGTTATGCGAGTTGACGACCACGCTTTTGTAGATAAAAAGGGAAAAATTCAAAATCCGACAAACGCCGGAGAAAGCAAGCTTTATAAAGAACTTAAAGAAAGTGGCATACAAGAAATATTTCCTAATACAGAACTTATAGTTAATGCAAAGACACTTCTTCCGTCAGAGCAAGACCACAACTATTTGTTCTACAAATCAAATTTTGAGCGAGTAGTTTCTGAACACATAAAAAAACTTCCGCTTTACCAAAGCAACCATATCGGTTATAAAACCGTTTTGTTTGTTATGGATGAGTCCTCTGCGTATCTTCAATGTGAAAATAATAAGCCGAATATGGATGAAGCACACGAAGGCGAAATGATAGCAGGAAAACCGCACTTGTTCTTTTGGGACAAAAACTTCGTAAATGTCTTTTTGCATAGCGGAATTGATTACTTGATTTGGTATGCACCATATAAACTACTTAGAACATCACAAGGAATTTTTGAACTTCCTAAGGTTGTGATGTTTGACTGTAAAACCGGAAACTACGACAATTTAATTAAGTATAACGAAGAAAGAATATGCAGCTCCGAGCTGTAAAAAAAGGAGAAACGAAAATGCCGGGATTATATACCGAAGCCGATTATGAAAATTCAGTAATCGAGCTGTTCAGAAATGATTTGGGATACGAGTACGCATACGGTCCCGATATAGAAAGGGACTTTTACAGTCCACTATATGAGGAGATTTTGATTGACTCTCTGTATCGTTTGAATAGAGAGTTGCCTGATGACGCAATTCAGGACGCCTTATTCAAACTCAAAAATTTTGAAAACGGGGAGCTTGTGCAGAAAAATGCTGTCTTTATGGACTATCTGCAAAACGGCATTCCTGTTAGATTTTTTGTCAGCGGTGAGGAACACTCCTCTATCGTCTATCTTGTTGACTACAAAAATCCCGACAATAACTCCTTTATTGTAGCAAATCAATGGACATTTATTGAAAATAGCAATAAACGCCCTGATGTAATTCTCTTTTTGAACGGCTTGCCGGTAGTTTTGGTTGAGCTGAAATCTCCCTCCCGTGAAGAAACGGACGCTTCCGAAGCGTACAGGCAGCTCCGTAATTATATGCAGGAAATTCCGTCAATGTTTGTATATAACGCTATCTGTGTTATGAGCGATCAGTTGACCTCCAAAGCGGGTACGATCACCTCCGGTGAAGACCGTTTTATGGAGTGGAAAACAAAAGACGGCGACTATGAAAACACACAGTATGCCCAGTTTGATACTTTCTTTGAGGGCATGTTTCAAAAGAAAAGACTGCTGGATATTATCAAAAACTTTATCTGCTTTTCTAACGAGGGTATCAATTTGTTCAAAATTCTTGCTGGATACCACCAGTATTTTGCGGTTAGAAAGGCAATCGAATCTACGAAACACGCTACCGTTACCGATGGTAAGGGTGGTGTGTTCTGGCACACGCAAGGAAGCGGAAAATCGCTTTCTATGGTATTTTATGCTCACTTATTACAGCAAGCATTAGACAGTCCGACTATTGTTGTAATTACCGACAGAAACGACCTAGACGACCAGCTTTATGGTCAGTTTGCAAAGTGTAAGGACTTTTTAAGGCAAGAGCCTATGCACGCAGAAAGTCGTGAAAACCTTAAAAATTTGCTTGATGGCAGAAAAGCAAATGGTATTATCTTTACCACAATGCAAAAGTTCGAGGAGTCTCACGAGCCGTTATCTGAACGCCACAATATTATAGTTATGGCTGATGAAGCACACAGAGGTCAATATGGACTTACCGAAACAGTAGACGCTAAGACCGGTAAGGTTAAAATAGGAACTGCTCGTATTATTCGTAATACACTTCCTAATGCTACATATATCGGCTTTACAGGTACACCTATTTCTTCTAAAGACCGTAGCACTCGTGAGGTATTCGGAGATTATATTGACATCTATGATATGACACAAGCTGTTGAGGACGGTGCTACACGTCCTGTTTACTATGAAAGCCGTGTAATCAAGCTCAATCTTGACGAAGCGACCTTGAAGATGATTGATGCCGAATATGACATTATGGCAGAGAATGCCGACAATGAGGTTATCGAAAAGAGCAAACGAGAGCTTGGAAAGATGGAAGCTGTTCTCGGCAACGATAACACCATCAACTCCCTTGTCTGCGATATTCTCGACCATTACGAAAACAACCGTGAGAATCTGTTGACCGGTAAGGCGATGATTGTTGCTTATTCTCGCCCTATCGCTATGAAGATTTACAAGCGTATCTTAGAACTTCGTCCTGCTTGGACAGAAAAGGTTGCAGTTGTTATGACTTCCGGCAACAATGACCCAGAAGAATGGCGTGAAATAATTGGAAACAAGCACCACAAAAACGAGCTTGCAAAAAAATTTAAGGATAACAACAGTCCTCTTAAAATTGCAATTGTTGTTGATATGTGGCTGACCGGATTTGATGTGCCATCTCTTGCAACAATGTATGTTTACAAGCCTATGTCCGGACATAATCTTATGCAGGCTATCGCTCGTGTAAATCGTGTGTTCCGTGATAAAGAAGGCGGTCTTGTTGTAGATTATGTCGGAATTGCCACTGCCTTGAAGCAGGCAATGAACGACTACACCTCCCGTGATAAAAAGAACTACGGCGATACCGATGTTGCAAAGGTTGCATATCCGAAGTTCTTGGAGAAGCTGTCGGTTTGCCGTGATAAGTTCCACGGATACGATTACTCCAAGTTCCAAAACGGTACAGACCTTGAAAGAGCAAAAACAATCAGCGGTGCTGTCAACTTTATTATGGGCAGAGAAAAAGTTGATGAAAAAGACTCTTTCGTAAAAGAAGCCCTTATGCTTCATCAAGCATTGTCTCTCTGTTCGTCTTTGGTTGATGAGGACAGCAGATTTGAAGCGGCGTTCTTTGAGTCTGTGCGTGTACTGGTTCTCAGGCTGACGAATGCCGGTGTGGGCAAAAAGATTTCTCTGCCGGAAATGAACGCAAGAATAAACGAACTTTTGAAGCAGAGTATCAAGAGCGATGGTGTTATCAATCTTTTTTCCGATATCAAAGAGGAGTTTTCTCTGTTTGACCCGAAGTTTCTCCAAGAAGTCGCTAATATGAAAGAAAAGAATCTTGCGGTAGAGTTGCTGAAAAAACTGATTGCGGAGCAAGTGTCCGTTTACCGTAGAACAAATGTGGTTAAATCCGAAAAGTTCAGCGAAATTATGCAGCGTTCTATCAATGCATATCTTAACGGTATGCTAACTAACGAAGAAGTAATTGAAGAAATGCTGAAGTTGGCAAAGCAGATTGCAGCCGCTCAGAAAGAGGGCGATAAACTCGGACTTACTGCTGATGAACTTGCTTTCTACGATGCTCTGACAAAACCGCAGGCAATCAAAGACTTCTATGAGAATGATGAGCTGATTGCCATCACAAAAGAGCTTGCTGACACCCTCCGTAAGAATAAGACGATTGATTGGCAGAAACGAGAGTCCGCAAGAGCAAAAATGCGTATGCTTATCAAAAAACTTCTGAAAAAGCACAAGTATCCGCCTGAAGGCATGGAAGACGCTGTGCAGACTGTTATGACACAGTGCGAGCTTTGGACTGATAATGTAATGGACGCATAAATTGATGGAGGACAACGATTATGGATAAAAGATTTCAATGGACGAGTTTCTATATGGAGCTGGCTTCCGCCTTATTAAAATACAAGAATAACCGTAGTGAGCTAATCGGTATACTGAAAACAATCTTTTCTGACGCCGAAATGAATTTTCCGTTCAAGGAAAAAGGTAAAGAAGTGTATGAGGACATCTGCCCTTTTACCGTTTTCGGTTCGTTCAATAAAGGAATTACAAACGCTAACCGCATTGCATTGTTAGAGCAGTTTGCAAAGCAGTTTTCAATCAAAGCTGCTGTTCCGACAGAGTTCGATGGTATCCCTGTTGTTATGAATTTAAGTGCGTGGTTCTTCGCATACAAGGAAAATCGTGGAGAACACGACATAGACAACCTGTGGGAATTACTTGAAAAAGCCATTGCCTACTCCGATGAAGCGTCCGCAGATAATAAAAATGCTTTTATCACTGCCTATGACACGGTATCGAAGCAGAAGATGATTAAGTGGAATATCACGATGGGGCTTTATTGGGTAAGACCATATACTTTTATCAACTTGGACTCAACAAACCGTGCATTTATTACCGATGTAGATAATATGCCGCACTATTTCACGACAATCTTTTCAGACATCAATAAAGGCATACCAGATGGAACAAGTTATCTGTTTATGTGTGAACAGGCGAAAAATGCCCTGAAGCAAAAAGAATACGAATACCACAGTTTCCCGGAGCTTTCATACTGTGCGTGGAAAAACAACCAAGAAACTCCTGATGAGCCGGCAACAAACAGAGTTGACTCCAATGTGAAAGAAATAGATTACTGGATTTACTCTCCGGGTGATAACGCTTGTATGTGGGACGAGTTTTACAATCTCGGTATTATGGGCATTGGTTGGGACGATGTAACAGACCTCAAAGAATTTACTTCAAAAGAAGAAATCAAAGACTATATGAAAAAGGTCTATGACCCAAGCTACTCATATAAAAACAACGCACATTGCTTGTGGCAGTTCGCAAATGAAATCAAAATCGGCGATGTCATTTTCGTAAAAAAAGGTATGCACAAAATCATCGGAAAAGGCGTTGTAACTTCAGAGTACATTTATGATTCTGCAAGAGAAACCTACAAGCATATAAGAAAAGTTGAATGGACGAACAAGGGCGAATGGGAACATCCGGGACAGGCAGTAATGAAAACTTTGACTTGTATCTCTCCTTACCCTGATTATGTTCAGCGGTTGCTGTCCTTGTTTGCTGAGGATATATTAGAAGAAACTTCCGAACAAATTGAAATCAAGTATCCTCCATATACAAAAGATGATTTCTTGAATAAAGTCTATATGGACGAGGATACATACAATACGCTGACAGAACTGCTTGAAGCCAAGTACAATGTTATTTTGCAAGGCGCACCGGGTGTGGGCAAAACATTTGCCGCAAAACGACTTGCATATTCTATTATGGGGCAGAAAGATACCAGTCGTGTTGCAATGGTGCAGTTCCATCAAAGCTATTCCTATGAAGATTTTATTCAGGGATACAGACCTTCAAAAGATGGATTTGAACTTGTAAATGGTGCTTTTTATAAGTTCTGCAAGGAAGCGGAAGAAGATAATGAAAGACCGTATTTCTTTATCATTGATGAAATCAACCGTGGTAATCTAAGCAAAATTCTTGGAGAACTGATGATGTTGATTGAAAAGGATAAGCGTGGCGAAAAGATTAAGCTGCTCTACTCCAATGAATGGTTTACCGTACCGCAGAATGTGAGAATTATCGGTATGATGAATACGGCAGACAGAAGCCTTGCTCTTATGGATTATGCACTCCGAAGAAGATTTGCATTTTTTGACTTTGCTCCTGCATTTTCTTCGGAAGGCTTCAAAAACTACTTGTCGGAAAAGAATTCGCCTAAGTTGGAAAAGCTGATTGCTGCTGTCGAGTCCCTGAACAGTACAATTTCAACAGATGAGTCATTGGGAGATGGCTTTAGAATCGGTCATAGCTATTTTTGCACCGATGATGAAATTACTGATGAATGGCTTAAATCCGTTGTTGAATATGAAGTGATACCGTTGATTAAAGAATACTGGTTTGATGAACCTACTAAGGTCAGAGACTGGTCTGCAACATTAAGGAGTGCCATAAAATGATACGCATACAAAACATATACTATATGCTTTCATATGCGTTTCAAGTCTTAAATGAGCAAGGATATAAGCAGGTCGCTACCGAGGAATTTGACAATGTTGCGGAGCTATGTGCTGCCATCCTTATTAAAGGAGTGTCTTTGCAAATAAAGCGAGGATTAGGTAAGGAGTATGTGGTTCAAAGTGAGCCTTTATCTTCCCTCCGTGGAAAAATAGATATATCTGCTTCGGTAAAACAACAATCAATGCTGAAAAAGCAGTTGGTGTGCCATTATGATGAGTTCTCGGTTAATTCCTATCTGAACCGAATTATACGCACTACGATGGATGTCCTCGTAAGAAGCGAAATCAGCAAAGAAAGAAAAAAGCAACTTCGCAAATTGCTCATCTATTTTTCGGAAGTTGAACCATTGAGCCGGGAGAGCATAAACTGGAAGCTTCAATTCAACAAGAATAATCAGACATATCAAATGCTGATTTCCATTTGTTATCTGATACTTAAAGGGTTGTTGCAAACGACCTCTGACGGAAGCACAAAACTGATGGACTTCCTTGATGAACAGCGTATGTGCAGGCTTTACGAGAAGTTCATTCTTGAATACTACCGTAAGGAACACCCTGAAATTCGGGCGTCAGCGTCTCAAATTCCTTGGGATACCGACGATGATTACAGAGAAATGCTCCCTGTTATGCAAAGCGATATTATGCTTAAAAGCGTAGATAAAACTTTGGTAATTGATGCAAAATACTATGCGCATACCACGCAAAGTCAATACAATACTAATACGCTGCATTCTGGAAATTTGTATCAGATATTTACTTATGTGAAAAATCTTGATACAAGCAACTCCGGTAATGTTGCTGGAATGTTATTATATGCCAAAACAGATGAGATTGTTTTGCCTAATAATGATTATAAAATGGGTGGAAATCAAATATCAGTTAAAACACTGGATTTGGATTGTGAATTTGCAGAAATAAAGAGACAGCTAGATGATATAGTACAAGGATATTTTGGATGTTCTTAATTATTGGGTAGGATATTCGCAAAATTTACAAGGTCTGTTATGAAACTAAAATAACAGACCGAAAAGAGGTATGAATATGGGCGAAATTGTAAGAATGGATAATGGGAAAGATAATGAGATAATGGCAATGATGAACGATGCATCGCTATGTCCATTGTTAGAGGAAACAAAAGTTGGTGTTTCCAATTACACAAAATTACCAGTAACAAGATTGGCAGCTATGGGAACAGCGTTTCAACCATTGACAACTGCTGTGCAAACCGCAGTAACCGGAGCTGGTGGAAGTGGATTGTACTATGTAAATACAGCCGGAAAAACAATGTTTCAGATGAAGGAAACGGGCAATTTTATCGGTTCTCTGAAAACATCAGCAGGTTTAGTTGGCGGCGGACAGGCTCAGATGATGCCGCTTGCTTTTGACCCGACAATGCTTTTTATGGCGGCTGCACTTGCGAATATTGATAAAAAACTGGATTCTATAAAAGAAATGCAGCAGGAAATGATGGATTTTCTTGTTCAGAAGGAAAAGGCTGAATTAAAAGGAAATCTCACATTTCTGTATGATGTGTTCAATAATTACAAGTATAACTGGAATAATGAAATGTATAAGAATAGCAATCATACAATGGTGCTTGCTATAAAAAAAGAAGCAGAAGCAAAGATAGTATTTTACCGTGAACAGATAATTGCCAAAGTAAATAAGAAATTTTTGATTCATAGTGACCAGACGGTAAATAAGCAGTTGCAGGCGGTACAAGACCAATTTAAAGATTACCAGCTTGCATTATATACACTTGCATTCTCCTCATTCTTAGATGTAATGCTTGTGGGAAATTATGACAAAGAGTATTTGTCCGGTATTTCAGAAAAATTGGATGATTATTCGATGAAATACAGAGAACTTTATACGCAGTGCTATGAAGAAATATCTGGATATTCTTCTACTTCTATACAATCCTCTCTGCTGAAAGGATTATCAAAGACAACGAAAGCAGTCGGTAAGATTGTAGAGCGGATACCAGTTGTTGGAGATACGCAGGCTGATGAAACGCTCATTGCAGCAGGGGAAAAGCTTGGCGACATAGGAACAGAAAAAATCCGCAAACAGATGAGTCAGTTGATTGAACGACAGAGTAATTTTGTACGTCCGTTTATTGATAATATTGATACTGTAAATCGGCTGAATAATAATCCGGTACAGTTATTAGTAGATAAGGACAATCTTTATATCGCAACGATAGCATAATTTACTCAAAGGAATTTTAAAAGGGGGCATAGAATGATGGCAAAGCAAAAGACCTATATCGCAATCGAC
>OLOL01003297.1_pt1 | contig 10220 bp, 6 predicted proteins | sample 1673081 | NCBI WGS metagenome assembly OLOL01 (sample SAMEA3136753, study PRJEB25190) | human gut metagenome
CCTCGCAGAACCCGCGCTCGACGGTGGGCACGGTGACGGAGATCTACGACTATCTGCGCCTTCTCTGGGCGCGGGTCGGCACGCCGCATTGTCCGAACTGCGGAAAAGAGATCAAGCAGCAGACCATCGACCAGATCGTGGATCAGGTGATGGCGCTGGGCGAGGGCACGCGCATTCAGGTGATGGCGCCGGTCATCCGCGGAAAGAAGGGCGAGTACGCCAAAATTTTCGAGGACGCAAGGAAGTCCGGCTACGTCCGCGTGCGCGTGGACGGGAGTATGTACGACCTGAGCGAGGAGATCAAGCTCGAAAAGAACATCAAGCACAGCATCGAGGTCGTGGTGGACCGCCTCATTCTAAAGCCCGATGTGGTGCATCGCCTGAGCGACTCGGCGGAGACTGCCGCGGCGCTCTCGGGCGGACTGGTGCTCATCAACGTGCTCAATCCCGAGCAGGATATTCTGTTCTCGCAGAACTACGCCTGCGAGGACTGCGGCGTGTCCATCGAGGAGCTGACGCCGCGGATGTTCTCGTTCAACAATCCCTTCGGCGCGTGCCCAGCCTGTACGGGCCTCGGCAGCCAGCTCAAGGTCGATCCGGAGCTGGTCATTCCGAATAAGACGCTCTCCATCCTCGATGGGGCTATCTGCGCGTCGGGGTGGAACAACGTGCGCGGCGACGGCATCTCGAGGATGTACTTCGACGCGCTGTCGAAGAAATATCACTTCTCGCTGCGCGAGCCGGTGGAAAAACTCTCGCCGGAGGTCATGGACGTCATTCTCTACGGCACGAAGGGCGAAAAACTGGAGCTGCACTACGATCAGCCGCGCGGCAAGGGCGTGCTCTACCAGCCGTTTGAGGGCATCGTCAATAACCTCGAACGCCGCTATCAGGAGACGCAGAGCGAGAGCGTGCGCGCGGAGCTGGAGGAGTGCATGAGCGAGTGCCCCTGCCCCGCGTGTCAGGGCCGCAGGCTGCGGCGCGAGTCGCTGGCGGTGACGGTCGGCGGCATGGACATCGACGCGTTCACGCGCATGAGCGTGACGGAGGAGATCGCGTTTGTCGATTCCCTCGCGCTTACCGAGCAGCAGCTGCGTATCGGCGAGCGCATTTTGAAGGAGATCAAAAACCGCCTCGGCTTTTTGCAGTCGGTCGGTCTGGACTACCTGACGCTTTCGCGCGCGAGCGCGACGCTCTCCGGCGGCGAGAGCCAACGCATCCGGCTTGCCACGCAGATCGGCAGCAGCCTGATGGGGGTGCTGTATATCCTCGACGAGCCGTCCATCGGTCTGCACCAGCGCGACAACGACAAGCTGCTCGCGACGCTCAAGCGTCTGCGCGACCTCGGCAACACGCTCATCGTCGTCGAGCACGACGAGGACACGATGCGCGCGGCGGATTATATCGTGGACATCGGCCCGGGGGCGGGCGTCCATGGCGGGCGCGTCGTCGCGGCGGGCACGCCGGCGGAGGTCATGGCGAACGAAGCGAGCCTGACCGGTCAGTATCTGAGCGGGAAAAAGAAGATCGAAACGCCGAAAACGCGGCGCGCGGGGAACGGCAAGCTCCTCACCGTGCGCGGGGCGCAGGAAAATAACCTCAAGAACATCGACGTGAGCGTTCCGCTCGGGACGTTTACCTGCGTGACAGGCGTCTCCGGCAGCGGCAAAAGCTCGCTCGTCAACGAGATCATCTACAAAAAGCTGGGCGCGGACCTCAACCGCATGAAGGCGCACGCGGGAAAGCACCATGCCATCGAGGGCGAGGAGAATCTGGACAAGGTCATCTGCATCGACCAGAGTCCCATCGGGCGCACGCCGCGCTCAAACCCAGCGACATATACCAATCTCTTTAATGACATCCGCGACCTGTTCGCCTCCACGCCGGACGCGAAGGCGCGAGGCTACAACGCGGGGCGCTTCAGCTTCAACGTGCGCGGCGGGCGCTGCGAGGCCTGCGGCGGCGACGGTCAGCTCAAGATCGAGATGCACTTCCTGCCGGATATTTACGTTCCCTGCGAGGTGTGCAAGGGCAAGCGCTACAACCGCGAGACGCTGGAGGTCCACTATAAGGGCAGGAGCATCGCGGATGTGCTGGAGATGACGGTGGAGGAGGCGCTGGAGTTCTTCCGCGATCTGCCGAAGCTGGCGAACAAGCTCGAGACGCTGCGCGATGTGGGACTGGGGTATATCAAGCTCGGACAGTCCTCCACCACGCTCTCGGGCGGCGAGGCGCAGCGCGTGAAGCTCGCGACCGAGCTATCGAAGCGCGCGACGGGACGCACCATCTATATCCTCGACGAGCCGACCACCGGCCTGCACACGGACGATGTGCGAAAGCTCTTAGAGGTCTTGCAGAAGCTGACCGACGCGGGCAACACGGTGCTCGTCATCGAGCACAATCTGGACGTCATCAAATCGGCGGACTATCTCATCGACCTCGGCCCCGAGGGCGGCAGCGGCGGCGGCACGCTCGTCGCCTGCGGCGCGCCCGAGGAGGTCGCAGCGTGTGAGGCGTCCTACACGGGACAGTATTTGAAGAAGGTTTTATAAGCGGTTTCGCACCTTTTTCGGCGGTTTTTCATAAGCTGGCGCGAGAGGGGTGGAGAAATGCAGCTTTTGCAGGACGGCGTGATCGCGGCGCTTGCCGCGGTGGGGCTGGCGACGATCGTATGGTTCACCGTTACGGCGCTGACGCATCCGCGCGAGCGGGTGCGCAGCGAGACGGCGGTGATCGTGCCCGCGCGGGGCGCGGCGGAGGCGCTGGAGCACACGGTGCGGACGCTCGAGAGCGAGCGCTACGCCTCGGGCGGTTTTTCGCGCATCATCATCGCGGACTGCGGCATGGACGAGGACGCGCAGCGCGTGGCGCAGCTGCTGTGCCGCGAGAGCTTCGATGTGACGGTCTGCCCACAGGGCGATCTCGCGCGGCAATTCGACTGAACGAAAGAGAATGGAGAGAGGGACATGGGAGAGCGCACGACGGTCATCGGTACGATCCTCGCGGTCGTTTTCCAGAATGAGGAGAACGGCTATACGGTCGCGCGCATCGTCACGGACGACGGCGAGCCGGTGACGGTGGTGGGCTGCATCCCCTGCGCCGCGCCCGGCGAGGAGCTGATCCTGACCGGACGCTACACGACGCATCCACAGCACGGCGAGCAGTTTGCCGCCGACGAGGTGGAGCGGCATATGCCGACGGGCGAGACGGAGATCCTGAACTATCTCGCCTCCGGCGTGGTGCGCGGCATCGGACCGGCGACGGCGCAGAAGCTGGTGGATCGCTTCGGCGCGGACACGCTCGACGTGCTCGACGGCGAGCCGGAGAAGCTCAAGACCATCAAGGGCATCACCGACAAGCGCGCGCGGGAGATCGCGGAGAGCTGGCGCGAGCTGGCGGGTCTGCGGCGCGTGCTGGACTTCCTGACGAAGTACGACCTGCCGGTGGGACTTGCGATGCAGCTTTTCCGGCGCTACGGCGCGGACGCGATGGACGCGCTGCGGCGCAACCCGTATCTCCTCAGCGGCGAGGCGTTCGGCGTGGATTTTTCCGTGTCGGACGAGATCGCGCTGTCGATGGGCTTTTCGGGCGATTCCTCCTGCCGCACGGAGGCGGGGGTGCTCTTTGAGCTGAGCCACAACGAGCAGAGCGGCGGGCACGTGTTTCTGCCGCGGGAAAAGCTCGTGGCGGCGACGGCGCAGCTGCTCGACGGGGATACGGATACGGTGGAAAAGGCGCTCGACGATCTGCTCGAGCGCGGAAGCGTCGTGCAGGAGCAGGTGGCGAACGTAGAGGGCTGCTATCTGCGGCGCTGTCACGAGGCGGAGACCTATGTGTGTACGCGCGTGCGCGCCATGCTTGCCGACAAGCCGGACAAGCTGCGCGGCGCGAAGAAGATCATCGATGAGATCGAGCACGGGCAGGGCATCGAGTATGCGCCATTGCAGCGGCAGGCCGTGGAGCTGGCCGCGCAGGAGGAACTTTTGATCCTGACCGGCGGGCCGGGTACGGGCAAGACGACGAGCGTGCGCGGCATCGTAGCGCTCTTTGAGCGCATGGGGCTGGACGTGCTGCTCTGCGCGCCGACGGGGCGCGCCGCCAAGCGCATGGGCGAGCTGTGCGGCAAGGAGGCGCAGACCATCCACCGCCTGCTTGGCATGAGCTGGAACGAGCAGACGGGCGATGTGACCTTTACAAAAAACGAAAAGGAGCCTTTGGAGGCGGACGCGGTGATCGTGGACGAGACCTCGATGGTCGATCTGGCGCTGATGCGCGCGCTGCTCGCGGCGCTGCGGCCCGGCTGCCGGCTGGTGCTGGTGGGCGACCCCGACCAGCTGCCGAGCGTCGGCGCGGGGAACGTGTTCGGCGATCTCATCCGCTCGGAGCGCGTCGCGACCGTGGCGCTCAAGGATATTTTCCGTCAGGCGGAGCAAAGCGCCATTGTGCGCAGCGCGCATCTGGTGAATGAGGGGCGGCTGCCGGAGCTGCAGAATACTGCCGCGAGCGATTTCTTCTTCCTCCCCCGCCGCGACAGCGCGCGTCTGGTGGACACGGTGGTGGAGCTGTGCAGAACGAGGCTGCCCGAAAAGATGCACATTCCCGCCGAGAGCATTCAGGTGCTCACGGCGACGCGCAAGGGCGACACCGGCACGGCGGCGCTCAACCGCGCCCTGCAGGCGGCGCTGAATCCCGCGGGCGCGGGACGGCGCGAAAAGCGCTTCGGCGACCTCGTGTTCCGCGAGGGCGACCGCGTGATGCAGACGCGCAACGACTATGATGTTTTATGGGAGCGCGAGGACGGCACGGCGGGCGCGGGCATCTTCAACGGCGACGTGGGAAAGATCTTGCAGATCGACCCGAGCGGCGAGCTGATCTCCATCGCCTTTGACGACCGCGTGGCGACCTACACGGCGGATATGCTCGCGGAGCTGGACATGGCCTACGCCATGACCGTACATAAGGCGCAGGGCAGCGAGTACCGCGCGGTGATCTTCGTCAGCGCGCCGGCGGCGCCGGGGCTGATGGTGCGCGGGGTGCTCTACACCGCCATCACGCGAGCGCGGGAGCTGCTGATCCTCGTCGGGGACGACGTGAGCCTTGGGAAAATGGCGGCGAACGACCGCCGCACGCGCCGCTACAGCGGTCTGCGCTGGCGGCTCGGGAACGGAGGGACGGCATGAGTCTGAAAGAAAAGCTGCTCGACCTGTTTTTCCCGCCGCGGTGCGCGTTCTGCCGCCGGACGGGTGTGCATGGCGTGTGCGCGGACTGCGAGAGGACGCTCCCCTACGCGAAGGTGCAGCTGTGCGAGGGCGCGGGCTTCGGGAGGTGCGCCTCTCCCCTGCTCTATGAGGATGCAGTGCGCGAGAGCCTGCTGCGCTTCAAGTTCCACGGCGCGCAGAGCGCCGCCGAGGGCTACGGCGAGCTGCTCGCCCGCTGCGCGGCAGAGGAGCTGGGCGGCCAGTTCAACACGGTGACGTGGGTGCCGGTGAGTAAAAAGCGCGAACACGAGCGCGGCTACGATCAGGCGTACCTGCTGGCGAAGGAAACGGCAAGGCGTTGGGGTATCGAGCCGGTGCGGCTGCTGCGGAAAACGAGAAACAACGCCGCGCAGTCCGGGCTGTCCTCCGCCGCCGAGCGGCGGGGCAATGTGCTGGGCGTGTACGAGGCGGAAAACACGGACAGGATCCGCGGCGCGAAAATTCTGCTCATCGACGATATTCTGACCACCGGCGCGACGCTGGGCGAATGTGTGCGCGTGCTCAGAGAGGCCGGTGCGGCGGATGTGGTGTGCGCGACGCTCGCCCGCGCCGTGACGGAAAAGGAAAAGGACGGCGCAAGGCGCGGGACACCGGTGTGATTTGGCACACGCCCTGCGGCACATAGATGCGGCAAAATCACACACAATGCTATTGCAAAACCGTTTTTCAGCCGCTATAATAGAAAAGCAAGCGAGATAAAATGCGGATATTTCCGCCGGAATACAAAGGAAAATGAGAGAGGTAGCATTATGTGTTCACTGGCAAAGGACATCGGTATCGACCTCGGTACCGCGTCGGTTCTGATCTATGTAAAGGACAAGGGCATCGTGCTCAACGAGCCGAGCGTGGTGGCCATTGATAAGGATACGGGCAAGCTGCTGAAGGTCGGCGCGGACGCGCAGGCCATGCTGGGCCGCACGCCGGGCAACATCATCGCCATCCGTCCCCTGCGCGAGGGCGTGATCTCCGACTACGACATGACCGAGCGTATGCTCCGCGAGTTCCTGCACAAGGTGGTGGGCGGCTTCCAGCTGTTCAAGCCCCGCGTCATCATCTGCGTGCCCTCCGGCATCACCGAGGTCGAGGAGCGCGCGGTCATCGACGCGGGCATTCAGGCCGGCGCGCGCCGCGTCTACCTCATTGAAGAGCCTGTCGCCGCCGCCATCGGTGCGGGCATCGACATCAGTCGGGACGCGATTCTGCAAGCAACCAACCAGCCCTGCCAAGCCGTCTGGTGCGTGGGGGATTTGCGCCGCCTGCCTTTTGCGGACGGCACGTTTTCCGCCGTGCTGGATGTGCTGACTCCCGCGAATTATGACGAGTTTCGCCGCGTATTATCCCCGGACGGCGTGCTGGTGAAGGTCTATCCGGGGCAGGACTATTTGCGGGAGATTCGCGCGGCGCGGGGCATGTCCGCCTACGAGGAAGGGCAGGTGGATGCGTACCTGCGGGAAAAGGCGCAGCTGGTGAAGGCGGTGCGGGTGCATGAGACGCTGCCCGTCTCGCCGGAATTATGGGGCGATTTCGTGCGCATGACGCCGCTGAATCACGATTTGTCGGCGGCGGAAAAGGATGCGCTGGCGCAAAGGGCGGATGCGCATGTCACGGTGGATTTGCACGTTGCGCTGTGCAGATTCAGATAAAGAAACGGCAGCCTTCCCGCGATTTGGGGAGAGCTGCCGTTTTGATTATTTCCGCTTCCACGCAACGAGCGTCAGTTCAGGGCCGACATAAGTGCCAATCAGGCACCCGATTTTGACGCAGCGGATATCCTGAATGCCGAGATTCGCCGCTTCAATCTGCGACTTGATGAGCGCAACCGTCTCCGGGCAGTCCGCGCCGCCGATATAGACCGGAACGTCCGGGTCGGGCGGGCACTCCTTCAGCTGCTCGATGTACCACGCGCGCCCCTTCGCCATTCCGTGCACCATGCCCGCCTTGCTGACGATGCCGTCCTCAATCTTCAGCGTCGGCTTGATGCTCAAGCGGTTGCCCAGCTTGCCCACCAAAGGCGAAAGGCGTCCGCCCATGACGAGATATTTGAGGTCAGCCGCCATGCCGATGATTTTGTAGTGCGCCATCACGTCGCGCAGCTTCGCCAGCATGGTCTGCATGTTGCTGACACCCTCGCGGCGATAGCGCAGCGCCTGATCGACGAGCATGTACTCCGCGCACGTCGCATTCAGCGAATCCAGCACCGTCACGCGCGCCGGGTCGTGGCACGCCTCCCGCGCAATGCACGCCGACTGGTAGCACCCGGACAGCTTCGACGAGCCGGTTATCACCAGCACTTCATCCTCCGGATTCTCCAGCAGGCGGTTGAAGCACTTGCGGTAATGTTCCACCGGCACCTGGCTGGTCTTGGGCAGTTCCTTGGCAACCCGCAGGCGCGCATAAAAATCATCCTGCGTCAGGGATACGCCGTCATCCCAGTATTCCTCCATGCCGAAGCGAATCGGCAGCGGCATCACGATGAGATCAGCGGCCTTGGCTTCCTCCTGCGTAAAATCGGACATGGATTCGGTGACGATGCGAATCATGCTTTCCTCCCATAATGCGGCAAAATGCCGGGAATATCAACAAATACGAAGCATAGCATAAAACCTTGACCGTGTCAAGCATTCGGCAGAAAGATAAACGAGCGTTGAAAATTCATTCTCTCTCCGCGGCGCGCAAATGTAAAAACAGCGCCCTTTGCTTGCAATATCCGCCGAAAACGGGTATACTGATGGAGGAATCAACGAAGAGGAGGCGCAGTATGCAGCCGCGGCAAATGATTCAAAGGCTGATGAACAATATCAGCACCGTTATCGTGGGCAAGCAGGAAGTTATCGAATATGCGCTGATTGCGCTGTTGTGCCGGGGGCATGTGCTGATTGAGGACGTGCCGGGCGTGGGCAAGACAACGCTCGCCAGCGCCTTGGCGAAATCGCTGGACTGCACGTTCCGGCGCATTCAGTTTACCCCCGACCTGATGCCCTCCGACGTGACAGGCTACACGCTGGTCAACTTCAAGACCGGCGAAACGGAATACCGCGAAGGCTCGGTGATGAGTCAGGTGGTGCTGGCGGACGAAATCAACCGCACCAGCCCGAAAACGCAGTCCGCCCTGCTGGAAGTGATGGAAGAGCAGCAGGTGACGGTGGATGGCGTGACGCACCCCGTGCCGCAGCCCTTTATCGTGCTGGCGACGCAGAATCCGGGCGAATTTGTGGGCACATATCCCCTGCCGGAAGCGCAGATGGATCGCTTTTTCCTGCGCCTGTCCATCGGCTACCCGACGATTGAGCAGGAGATGGACGTGCTGGAGCGCTATTCCGGCGTGGTAAAGCCGATGGCGGCGCTTTCTCCCGTCTGCTCGGCGGCGGACGTTATCGCCATGCAGGAAATGGTCACGCAGATTTACTGCTCGCCGGAAGTTCGCTCGTATGTGGCGACCATCGCCGCCGCCACCCGTCAGGATGCCGCCCTGCAGCTGGGCGCATCCACCCGCGCCGCCATTGCCCTCATCCACGGGGCGCAGGCGTGCGCGCTGCTCGCCGGGCGCGACTACATCGTGCCGGAGGACGTGCAGCACATGGCGGTGCAAGTGCTTGCGCACCGCCTCGTGCTCAGCCCCGAAGCGCGCATGAAGGGCGTGACGCCGGAAAGTGTCGTCCGGCGCATCGTTCAGAATACGCCCGTGCCGGTGAAGCTGTGAGCGCCATGAAGCAGGCAGAGAACCGTTCGGCGCGGCAGGTGACGCTGCATTTGACGCTGCCCATTCTCGTCACGCTGACACTGCTGACGGCGGCGTTCTCCACCGGCAGTCCCGTTTTCCTGATGCCCGCGCTGCTGATTGCGCTGCTGTGCCTGAGCGGGATTTACGGCGTGTTCCGCGCATCCGCCACGCTGGAGGTATCCTCCCGCGCCTCCACCGAGCGGGTGCAGCGCGGCGAGGATGTGACGCTGCGCGTGCAGGTCAAGCGGCGCGGGTGGATTCCGCTTGCCCCGATGTGGCTGGAACTCTCCGGCGTCAACGGCGCGAACAGCACTGCCAGCGGTACGCAGATGATGCAGCTCCGTCCGGGGCGGTCACAGGCGCTGGAGCTTACCTTCCATGCCGCGCACGTCGGCGCGATTCACCCCGGCGTGCAGAGCGTGATGCTGTCGGACTTCTTCGGCGTATGCACGATTCGCCAGAAGCCGAATATGGACGGCGGGGAACTGCTCGTGCTGCCGCAGCTGTTCGACATCGCGCCGCTCCGCCTGTCCTCCGGCGAAATGGGCACGGAAGCGATGGCGCGCGCCTCCGAGGACGTGACGAACCCCACCGACGTGCGCACCTATCAGCCCGGCGACCCGATGAAGAAAATCCACTGGAAGTTATCCGCCCGCAAGCAGGAGGCGCTCGTCCGCCGCTTTGAAGACCCCGTTCAGCCGGACGCGCTCGTCCTGCTGGACTGCGCCGAACCGCCGAAGCAGGCCGATTCGGAGGAAGACGCCGACCTGCGCGACGCGCTGATTGAAACCGCCGCGTCGGTGATGGTACAGGCAGCGAAAGCCGAGCATCCGGCGCGGCTACCGTTGCCCGGCGCACACCCGGTGGAGCTGGACAAGGACATGGGGCTGAAAATGCTGCTGGAGAACCTTGCGCGCGCGGATTTCAGCAATCCGGAGCCTTTCGCGAAGGTGCTGCTGCTGGAAATGCGGCGGATGCGGAAGGTGGGGTGTACGGTGGTGATTACAGCGCGTTTGGATAGTCAGATGGTGGATGTGATGCTGTCAATGCGGAGGATGGGGCCGAATGTACGGCTGTATCTGGTGACGCAGACGCCGGAGGACACGCGGCTGATGCCGATGATTTTGAAGCTGCAGGAAGTTGGGGTAGAGGTGGGATATGTGAAGCCCTTGCCGCTGTAAAGGCGAAAAAAGCCGCTTAACCCAAAGCGCAGGGAAAAGCGCTCAAGCCGGGCGGCAAAA
>OLOL01003300.1_pt1 | contig 10213 bp, 8 predicted proteins | sample 1673081 | NCBI WGS metagenome assembly OLOL01 (sample SAMEA3136753, study PRJEB25190) | human gut metagenome
GAACGCTTTAGCAACCATTATTGCACCGATTTGCACGAGCCGCAAAACAATTTTACGGTTTTTCTCGTTTTTAATATATCGATCCATCCGTCAAAATTCGTATTTGCTGCGATTTTTGTTCTGTTCTCGAAACAGGGGTGGCTTGAATAACCGACATACGATCCCTATAACCAGATTTAACCCCGAATCGTTATGTTTAACTCCCGATCTTCCATCTCCATCTCGACGTTTCTTTCTTCACTGATTGGATCTATCATGCGCGGGCGACGCTCCGTCCGCTGCGGCCAAACGTGCGAGTACCGCAAGGCCAGACTCATCCTGACCCACGACCCGGGCGAAGAGCTGTTTCTGGGGGCCCTTCATCCGGCTGCGGCTCTTTTCCGGGAACATATCGATATCCCCGAACTCATCGCCGAACATGCTACTTATCGCAAAGTGCTCGAGGAGGCCGGAGCGAGGGTACTCACGGTACGTCAGATCCTGCTCGACGGAACCGGCGCGGACGGGAAACCCGCCGACCGGACGAAGCTGGAGAACCTGCGCCGCTTCGCGGCCGGTTTTCTTACCTTCGACACCCAAAACCTCTCTCCGGAAACAGCCGAGCAGCAAAAGGAGTACCGACAATCCATCCTCGCCAAGACATCGCCCCGGGATCTGGTGCGGATTATTCTGCGACAACCGATCATCCGACTGTCGGAAACGCAGATCAACACGGGGCTCAAGGCCGAATATTCGGAAAACCCCGTGATGAATCTCTTCTATACGCGGGACCAGTTGATAACCACAGCCAAAGGCATCGTAATCGGACGCATGAACTCCCCGCAGCGGGAGAAAGGATGCGACATTCTGCAATTCTGCCTCGAAAAAATCGGCATGAAACCGTTACACCGCATCGAAGGGGAGGGAGCTCATCTCGAAGGCGGGGATTTCTATCCGTTCGGCGATACGGCTTTCATCGGCTGCGGGATGCGCACCACGCAACCGGCCATCGATCAGCTTATGGAGCACGACCTGCTGGGCTGCAACCGTCTGGTCGTAGTCAAGGACCGATTGTTCAGCCAGGCGGAAATGCACTTGGACACCTATTTCAACATTATAGACCGCAATCTGGTGACGCTCACAGCTCGGCGTATGACCACCGATCCGGATTCTCCGGATCTGTTGCTGGCCGATATTTATCTCCGAGGTGCAAACGGCGTCTATACCAAAACCGAAGAAGATGTCGGATTCGTCGAATTGTTGAGGAGCCGTATCGGTGCCGCCATCATCCCCATTTCCGAAGAGGATGCCGACCGGCTGGCGGGGAATTTCCTGACGGTCGGGTCGCGCCGTATCATCGGGGTAGCGGGCCAGTCCGAAGCCCTGCGGACCGAACTGAAACACCGAGGGGTGAAGGTCACCTGGGTCGGGCTTGACAACCTTTGCAAAGGCTACGGTGCCGCACACTGCATGACGCAGGTGCTTCGCAGACGGTGAAGACTGTCCTCCGACGTATGTAAAAAAGACACTCCGGGGAAGTGAAAAGTTTTTCCGGGAGCGACCGTTGTCGCAATGTTCCGAAAGAATATGGCCGCTGTTGCCCGGCAAGGAGCGAAATCGGTTGTTATGTTCCGTTCATACGGGTCAGACGGGAAACTTTCCGCTTCCGGATGCGGGTAAGTTTCTTATAGAATACGACTTACTTCCGACGAAATGTGCGGCGGAAGGCTCTTTCACGAAAAATCCCCGGTCGAAAGACCGGGGATCTGCTATCGTTGTCGGCAAACGCTTACAACGCCTTGATCTCGTGAAGCACCTGGTTGGTCTTGCGGACCGCAGCAGCCGATGCCTCGAATTTGGCAGCCTCCTCCTTGGTGAGGTCGAGTTTGACGATCTTCTCGATACCCTTGCGGCCGATCACGGCGGGAACACCGATACAGATGTCGTTCTGGCCGTATTCGCCTTCGAGGTAGCAGCAGCAGGGGACGATCTTCTTCTGATCATGCAGGATCGATTCGACCATCATCGAAGCAGCGGCGCCCGGAGCATACCAGGCCGAAGTGCCGATGAGTTTGGTCAGCGTGGCACCGCCGACCATCGTGCTGGCGACAGCCTCTTCGAGTTTCTTCTTCGAGGCGAATTGCGTCACGGGCACGCCATTGACCGAAGCCTTCGAAAGCAGCGGAATCATCGTCGTATCGCCATGACCGCCGATCACCATGCCGTCCACGTTGTTGATGTTGGCGCCGGTGGCTTTCGCCAGGTAACATTTGAAACGGGCCGAATCCAAGGCGCCACCCATGCCGATAATCCGGTTTTTGGGAAGTCCCGAAGCCTTGAGCGCCAGATAAGTCAGCGTATCCATCGGGTTGGCGACCACGATGATGATCGCGCTGGGCGAATATTTCACCACGTTCTCGATCACACCTTTCATAATGTTGGCGTTGGTGCCGATCAACTCCTCGCGGGTCATACCCGGCTTGCGGGGAATACCCGAGGTGATCACCACCACGTCCGAGTTGGCAGTCTGCTTGTAATCGTTGGTCACGCCGACGAGCTTCGTATCGAAATCCATCAGCGTAGAACACTGGTACATATCCAGCATCTTACCCTCCGACAGGCCCTCTTTGATGTCGATGAGGACCACTTCGCTCGCCACTTCGCGGCAAGCCATCACATTGGCGCAAGTAGCGCCTACGGCGCCCGCGCCCACAACTGTTACCTTTGACATAATGTTATAGTTTTAAGGCGAGTCCGACGTATTGATTTCGGATGTAAAACAAAAATACTGTCACAACAGAACACGTCGGACTCACGTTACGGTATCTTTTGATGCCGGATTCTATCCTGACACTCCCTGCCGACACCCGTCGAAAACGGGAGGCTGCGGGGTTCGATTTACATCGAACGAATATTAGCCGATCAACTCTTTGTACTGCGCGTCGGTAAGCAGCGACTCGCACTCCTTGGGATCGGTCAGTTTCACTTTGACGAGCCAACCCTCTCCGTAGGGATCGCGGTTCACGATGGAGGGATCGGCATCCACTGCAGGGTTGAACTCCAACACTTCGGCGCCGACGGGAATGAAAGCGTCGCTCACGGTCTTCACGGCCTCGATCGAGCCGAAGACGTCACCGGCGGACAAGGTTTCGCCGACGGTCGGAACATCGACGAATACGATGTCGCCCAACTGGCTCTGTGCGAAATCGGTAATGCCGATAAAAGCCTCACCGCCCTCTACGCGGCACCATTCGTGGTCATTGGAATACTTCAGATTTGCAGGTACGTTCATAATTTTCGGTATTTGAATTGGTTAAAATGAAATTTATTCGCGGTCTAAAATATCATTGCAAATATAAGGTTATTTTTCGTTCGGCCAACGTTATCCTGTTATTTTTTTAACACGCAGCCCGTCCCGTCCGTTCGAGCCGTCCGCTTCCCCTCGATAACGAACTCTATCTCCCGGAACAGGTACCCTTCGGTACGGCCGTCGGGCAGCTCCAGCAGTAGCTCTCCCGAAGGGCGCACGCCCCGCAGCACGGCCTCCACTGTCCGGCCGTCGGGATAACGGTACCGATGCCGCTCCGCCGGTAGTCGGCCTGTAGCGCCTCCCGATCCCCTTTCTCGAGTTGTTCGTACCGGGCAGCCAGACAGTCGCCCAAGCGGTGCAGCACCTCCTGCCGATCGTATTCGCAGCCAGTTTCGAGGCACATCGACGACGGGTTCGGCAACGACGGATCGAACCGGGTCTGATTGACGTTCACCCCGATTCCGACGATCGTACGCGACAGACGGTCGCCCGTCAGGTTGTGTTCGATCAGGATGCCGACCAGCTTGCGGTCGCCCGCATAGATGTCGTTCGTCCATTTGATCCGGGCGTCGATGCCGTAACCGCCGAAAAGGTCCGTCAAAGCCAAAGCTACCGCTTCCGAAAGCAGAAACTGTTCCGAAACGGGCAGGAAACGGGGTTCCCATACCAGCGAGAACATCAGGTTGCGTCCCTCCTCGCTGCTCCAGGTATGCCCCCGCTGGCCGCGTCCGGCAGTCTGCCGCTCGGCGCAGATCGCATCGCCGTGTCCGTAGCGAGGATTCCGGGCCTCGTCGTTGGTCGAGGTCGTCTCTTCGAGAAAGTGATAACGGGTCCTGTGCATCCGAAAGGTACTATACCGAAACTCCGAAATCCCGGAGCGCCGCGGTGAGCGAAGTTTTCTTGTCGGTGGACTCCTTGCGGCGTCCGATAATCAGCGCACAGGGAACGCCGTACTCCCCGGCCGGGAAACGCTTGGGGTAGCTGCCCGGAATGACCACCGATCCGGCGGGGACGTATCCCTTGTACTGTTTGGGTTCCGCCTCCGTTACGTCGATAATATGCGTCGATCCGGTAATCACCACGCCGGCGCCCAGCACCGATTCGCGGCAGATGTGCGCCCCTTCGACCACGATGGCCCGGGAGCCGATGAAACAGTCGTCCTCGATGATGACGGGGGCCGCCTGCACGGGTTCCAGCACACCGCCCACGCCCACACCGCCGCTCAGGTGGACGCGCTCGCCGACCTGGGCGCAGGAGCCGACCGTCGCCCACGTATCGACCATCGTGCCGGCACCGACCCAGGCTCCGATATTGACGTAGGAGGGCATCAGGATCGCCCCCGGCGAAATGTAAGCTCCGTAGCGCGCCACGGCGTGCGGTACAACCCGTACGCCCAGCTCCTCGTAGCCGTGCTTGAGGTCCATTTTGTCGTGCCATTCGAGTTCTCCGGCCCGCATGGTGCGCATCTCCTGCATCGGAAAATAGAGCAGAATCGCCTTCTTGACCCACTCATTGACCTGCCATTGGCTCCGGGACGGATCGATGGGTTCGGCCGTTCGCAGGCGGCCCTTGTCCAGTTCTTCGATAACGGCGCGGACCGCCTCCCGCACACGGGACTCCGCAAGCAATGCCCGGTCGTTCCAGGCCTCTTCGATAATTTGTCGCAACTGATTGTCCATTCCTGTTTTTCGCTTTCGTTATTCCGGTTTCAAAGTTACAAAATTCTCCTGCGGATCGCCGGATGCCGGCAACTTTTTCGTATATTCTGCGAATATATGGAATGTTCGGACAATCTTTGCGAACAAACCTGCACGATTGCGCCGGACTTTTCGTATATTTGTCTTTCGAAACCCTTCAAATACTAAAATATGTTAAAACACGTTAAAATTACTTTGGCGGTTTTCTGTGCCGCTGCTGCACTTACCGCCTGTAAGTCATCTATGAAAATCAAACACCTGCCTTATCCCGATGCCGAGCGTACGGAAGTCGTGGATAACTACTTCGGCACCGAAGTCGCCGACCCCTACCGCTGGCTCGAAGACGACCGTTCGGAACAGACGGCCGCCTGGGTCGCTGCCGAAAATGCCGTGACGCAGAATTACCTGGATCAAATTCCGTTCCGCGAGGCGATGCGTGCCCGCCTGACCGAGCTGTGGGCTTATCCCTGGGAGGGAGCTCCGGCTAAATTCGGGGATTATTACTATTTTTACCGCAACGACGGACGACAGAACCAGGCCGTGCTGTACCGCCAGGCTTCGCTCGACGCCGAGCCGGAGGTATTCCTCGATCCCAACACGCTCTCCGAGGACGGAACGGTTGCGCTGTCGGGCATCTCTTTCTCGGAAGATGGCCGCTACCTGGCTTATGCGGCTTCGGCTTCAGGTTCGGACTGGAGCGACATTCATGTCATCCGTACGGCGGACAAGCAGCCCACGGGCGATATCGTAAAATGGGTGAAGCTCTCCAACGCAGTGTGGACACCCGACGAAAAGGGATTCTATTACAGTACGTTCGACGTTCCGGAAGCGGGCGTCTATTCTTCCCAGAACCAATATCAGAAGGTATATTATCACACGCTCGGTAAGCCTCAGTCTTCCGATCGTCTGATTCATATGGACACACAACATCCGTTGCGCTATTTCGCTTCCAGTGTCAGCAAGGACGGCAAGTGGCTTTTCATCACGGCATCGGAGGGTACGTCGGGCAGTGAGATCCTCTACCGAAAAAGCAGCGATAAGAAGTTCAAGGTGCTGCTTCCCGGCTTTGCCAACGACCACGAGATTATTCGCGCCGAGAACGATAAACTTTACGTGCGTACCAACCTCGATGCTCCCAACTACCGCGTGATCCGCATCGACCTGAATAATCCTTCGGTGATCGAGGAGATTATCCCCGAAAATCCGAAGAATATGCTTGAGATCGTCAGCAAACCGGGCGACTATATGATGGCTTCCTACCTGGAGGATGCCCAAAGCCAGGTTTACCAGTACGATTGGAACGGCAAGCTCATTCGGAAAGTCGAGCTGCCCGCCATCGGATCGGCAGGCGGATTCTCCGGTAAAAAAGGCGAAACGGAGGCCTTCTATTCGCTGACCAACTTCACGACACCTTCGACCGTTTACCGTTACGACCTCGCAACGGGCGAATCGACCCTGTATAAGCGTCCCGAAGTGAAATTCAGCCCCGAAGACTACACTACGGAACAGGTGTTCTACACCAGCAAGGACGGCACGAAAGTCCCGATGTTCATCGTCTATCGCAACGGACTGAAGCTCGACGGCAACAACCCCTGTTACCTCTACGCTTACGGTGGGTTCCAAGTCAGCCTCGCGCCCTGGTTCAACCCGGCTGCCATTATGTTCATGGAACAGGGCGGCGTTTATTGCGTAGCCAACCTGCGCGGCGGCCTGGAATACGGAGAAGAGTGGCACAGGGGCGGCATGCTGGACAAAAAACAGAATGTTTTCGATGATTTCATCGCAGCGGCCGAATACCTCATTGCCAACAAATATACCTCGTCGAAGAAACTCGCCATCGCGGGCGGTTCGAACGGCGGCCTGCTGGTGGGTGCCTGCGAAGTGCAGCGTCCCGACCTGTTCGGCGTCTGCCTGCCGGCGGTCGGCGTGATGGACATGCTCCGCTACCACAAGTTCACCATCGGCTGGGGCTGGGTCGTAGAGTACGGCTCGAGCGACGACGAGGAGCAGTTCGGCTACCTCTACAAATACTCCCCGCTGCATAACATCAAGAAGGGCACGAAGTATCCTGCGACGCTGATAACGACTGCCGACCACGATGACCGTGTCGTGCCGGCTCATTCGTTCAAGTTCGCCGCCGAGATGCAGTACGCCCAGGGCGGCGACGCTCCGATCCTGATCCGCATCGACACCAAGGCGGGCCACGGCGCCGGCAAACCCGTCTCGAAGCGCATCGAAGAGGCTACCGACGTGTTCTCGTTCCTGTTCGAGAATACGGACACGCCTTACAAGACGGTCGAAACGAAATAATGCTATTCCGGTCGCATGTCCGAAACTTCGTTGAAAACGGAGTTTCGGAAGCAGCCGGGCCGATCCCGATGCGGGTCCGGAACCCGGCACGACGAAGTACCGGCCGATAACCATACTGTTTTATTGAGCGATGAAAGTTTACAAGTTCGGCGGCGCATCGGTCCGCAACGCGGACGGTGTGCAAAACCTGCTGAAGATCATCGGTGACGAACGGGATCTGTTCATCATCGTATCGGCAATGGGTAAGACCACGAATGCCTTGGAGAAGGTTTTCGAAGGGTTGCAGAAGGGCGACAAAGCCTTCTCGATGGAGCACATCACCGCGCTGAGGCAATACCACGCCGAAATCGTAAACGAACTGTACGGCGCTCCGACCCGGCTCGAGAAGATCGAACGGCTTTTCGGGGAGCTCGAACAGGTGGCGACCGAAACGGTCTATCGTCCGGAAGACGCCGAGCTGTGGTACGACACCGTCGTCGCTTTCGGCGAGCTGATCTCGACGACGATCATTTCGGAGTACCTCTCCGAACGGGGTATCGACAATTGCTGGCTCGATATGCGACGTTGCTTCCGCACCGAACAGCGACACAAGGACGCCTCGGTCGATATCGCCGCATCGCGGACTCTGCTGCGCAACGCCATGAAACAGTCTAAGGCCTGTATTTTCATCGGGCAGGGCTTTATCGGAGGTGCTCCGGACGGCACGACCACTACCCTGGGACGCGAAGGTTCGGATTACTCGGCAGCGGTGGCGGCCAATATCCTCGACGCGGAATCCATGTCGGTATGGAAAGATGTGGACGGCATCCTGAATGCCGACCCGAAGGTTTTCCCCGATGCGGTGCAGATCGCGGAACTGAACTACCTGGACACCATCGAGCTGGCTTACAGCGGGGCACAGATCATCCACCCCAAAACGATCAAACCGCTGCAAAACAAGAACATCCCGCTCTACGTGCGGCCTTTCGGGGACAAGCGAAAACCGGGCACGGTGATTCGCCGTATGTCGGCGCCGATCGAGGTTCCGATTCTGATTCTGAAGAAGGATCAGGTATTGCTGACGATCCGTTCGCGGGACTTTTCCTTCGTGCTCGAAGAGAAATTCGCGGCGATCTTCTCCCTGCTGGAGCGATACCGTATCAAGGTCAATCTGGTGCATAACTCGGCGGTGAACCTCAGCCTCTGCGTGGATAACTCCTGGCATATCGACGAGGCGATCCAAGCCCTCCGAAACGAGGAGTTCGACGTAATGAAGGTCGAGAACATGGAGTTGCTCACCATCCGGGGCTATAACGGCGATTTGATGGAGCGATATGCTTCGGGGCCGGAGGTTTTTCTGTTGCAGAGAACTCAATCGACGGCCCGTATTGTCCGGAAAAACCGGTAGTCCAACTTCGAAAAAAGACGCTAAAATAAAAGAAGAGAAGTGGGGTCGATGTTGGACGAATACAAGAAAAACATTAGAAAACCGAATCCGGAGGAGCTACGACTCATTAAGTTTTTGGTACAAAAGGCATCTTTGAATATGTCCGAGGGCTGGGAAAGATCTTTGACTGTTTCTTGTTTGAATGATGGAGGAATGGGCAGTATGAAATTATATATGTCTTTACCGCCGAAAGAAATAATATCAACGATTTTTGTCAGTGAGTGCTCTTTTAAGGATTCTGATGGAATAGATGTGTTAGCCTCATTATATCTCGATCAAGATCATGAGATTTGTGAAGTGGATATTTGGAAAGCTGATTTTTCTCCTTTGATAAGGATCTCTTCGGATATTAGCTTATAAAACGGAGGAACATGGGAGATTTGGGATATTCGAAGCATGCATTTCGTGTAAATGGTGAAACTTATTATCCTGGAAAATTATGAAAAAATTAATAATTTTATTGATCAGTCTTTTCTTCATTGCCTCCTGTGCCGTTGTAAAATCCAGCAGAATAGTTGGAAAATGTTACTTGGGTTATCCTTATCGCCAGATTATGGTATTCATTTGTATGCTGAGTTTTATGCCGATAGTACGTTTTTATATAGGTCAGCTGGCTGTTATGATATAATCGGCCATTGGTACATAAGCGGTGATACAGTGATTTTATCTTCGCCAAATTTCAATGTCGAAACTCGTCCTATTGATCTTTATATTTTTGCAGAAGAAGAGATTACAGATTGGCGTTTTCCTGATGAGTATTATAAATTTACGGATATGGAGGGTAATAGAGATGCATATATTATTAAAGGAGATACTTTATATCCTGTACTGAAAAACGGGAAGTCTCTAATAGAATATTTGTACGCAATACCGAAACCGGGCCCTGAATTAGGTCTATATAATAGAGGAATTTATTTTGGGCCGAAAAAAGATAAGTAATCTTTGATTGTTACTGCCGGACTTAATGTCCGGCAGTTTTCTTTTGTAGATTGGTGAATTTTATCTATCTTTCTACAAAGAAAAAATGTAATTATGAAACGACTAATAATTTTGTTAATCGGACTTTTCTTTATTGTTTCCTGTTGTAGTGTCAGGCCCGGCAAACTGACCGGTAAATGGTTTCGAAGTACAACTTGTGTAGATGATGCAAGAACTCCTGGATTATATGTTTACTTTTATCCTGATGGCGGCTTTTTGTACCAAATGGCCTATGCTGACGGAGCTACAGGTGCTTGGCGAATCGAAGGCGATACTGTTATTTTATGGTCTCCGGATTTCAGTATCGTGTTGGATAGTGTTTTGCTGCCGTACGGCCCACGCTGTTGGCCTAATTTGAATAAATATACAGATGCTACAGAAAATAATCAAAATTGTCGCAAACTAACTAATGAACGAAAAAATTTGCCTTGTTTTTAATCTGAAATTTTATGTATAAGGGAAAACGCCGCATTTTTTCGGCCCTTTCTCCTTAACCTTTATAGATACGATGCA